>Ga0114923_10001627_pt1 | contig 15507 bp, 25 predicted proteins | sample SumtaG_FD_89578 | JGI IMG/M metagenome (GOLD analysis project Ga0114923, IMG submission 89578) | Deep subsurface microbial communities from Indian Ocean to uncover new lineages of life (NeLLi) - Sumatra_00157 metaG | ecosystem: Environmental > Aquatic > Marine > Oceanic > Sediment | place: near...
AACCTGGCCCAGAAAGAGGCCGCCGCAGCCTGCACCCTCTATAACGGCGCCAAGGGGCGCGGCTATTACGAGGGTAACCCCCACGACGCCCGCTACTGGTGCTTCGGCTCAGGGGGCTGGTTCGGCCTGCTGCCGGCGACGGGGCTCGCAGCAGGAGGGACCAAGGGGCCTTTCCGCGAGGCAAGTCCCTTCCTGGTGTTTGATCCCATCGAGTCCGTCGTGATGATTGCCGACTTCGCCAAGCGCGTGATCAAGTCCCAGGCGTTTCGGAACCTGCCGTACAGCGAGCAGAACTGGCTAGCTGTTCGGCGCGGCATGGCGGCCAGCACCCTGGTGCCCGACTACGACGAGTCGGAACCCCGCTCCGTAAAGACACGCGAGCGGTTCCATGACGCCCTGGTAGACATAGGTGCCGATCCGGACTTCATGTGGACGCGCGCCGAGGTGGGGGATTATCCTGGTGCTAAGGCGCTCCTCGACTATCTGTACGGCTTGCTCGCCGCCTGACGAAAGAACAAGAAGGAAACAACCATGGCAACACAACTGATTCGAGGATGGGGCGGCCACGGCCGCTGGCAATGGCACACCGATGATGCCGATCCCACGCTGCGTGCCCGAGGGTGGGGCGGCGGGAGCCAGTGGAAGGCCCACTGCGACCTGGATGTGGAGCCGCTGCGCGGCAACACCGGCGGAATGGCCTACAAGCTGTTTTGCGTGACCGGAGTCCAGCCGCCGCCACCGTAGGCTTTCTCTCACCCACTTCGCTGACTCATTCAGACCGACCAGGAGAAAAGACACATGGCAACGCTACGAGTACAAGGCTGGGGCGCAGGCACCTGGAAGCACCACACCGATTCAGCCGATCCGGCCTTCCGCCTGCTCGGATGGGGTGGTGGTCGCCAGTGGCGGATGCACTGCGGCGACCGAGTGTCGGATCGCGTTCAAGGATTCGCGGACAGCCAGTATAAGCTGTTCTGCGAGACCCCGGAGTAGGCGATGGCATTCGTACAGGTACGAGGCTGGGGCGCCAGCAAGTGGAAGGTCCACACTGACACCGCCGACTTCCCTTCGGCCTTTCGGCTCCGGGGATGGGGCGGCGGCGCCCAGTGGCGGATGCACTGCGACGACACGCCCGCTCCGGTGCGAGGCTCCGGCGACGGCCAGTACAAGCTGCGCTGCGAGGCGCAGGTATGAGGCGCCTGGTCCTGGCATCGTGCGTCCTGTTGGGCTGCGCTGCGGCCGACAAGGCGCTCATCTACACCGAGAACGGCATCGTCGCCGGCGAGCAGGCGTGGGACACCGCGTATCGCGCCCAAGCCGACGACTGTGAGTCCAAGTTCGAGCCCGCCACTCCGGCTATGGAGGAGTGCTTTGGGGACTTCTTCGACGCCAACGCCAAGGTAGCCACCGCGGTCAAGGCGGCGGTGGCCGTCCTGCGCACGTACTGGACGGCCCGGGCTGCCGGAAAGACCCCGGATTGGCCCACCGTCGTCAAGGAAGTGGGCAAGATCATCGAGGACCTGCCACCCGAGGCGGCCGAATACTTCAAGAAGGTGAAGGGCATCTGACATGGCTGTACCCATCGCACCCATCGTAGGGGCCGCAATGAGCCTCGTTTCCCAGATCCTGGAGTGGGTAGATGAGGGCATGTCCACCGAGGACATCCAAAAGCGCCTCGCGGACCCCTCGGGCGTGGGCGCCGAAATGCTCAACCGCATCCAGGAACGGCGCAACATCGGCCGGCGGCTCCTGGGGCGTGACCCCGAGTAGACCCCCGGGTATACTCCGCCCATGTACGTATCCAAGGCCGACCGAGCCAAGCGCCGGGCGGAAGCCAAGGCCGCGGGCAAGGGCATCGGGAACCCGGTGGGCAAGAACACCCGCAGCTTCTGGGGCGGCGTCCTGTTCGGCGCGGCCACAGCCACGGGCGGCTACTTCGCGCTCAAGGCACTCGAAAAAGCCTTCAAGAAGGACCCCCTCGGGAGCCCCGGCGTTCCCATGCTCAATCCCGGTGACGAGACGCGGGCCAAGCTGCTCGCCGTCGCCACGGGCCAGCCCATGCCGGTGGCCGCTGCGGCTCCGGCTCCCACGGTGACCAAGCGTACGATCATCGAGGAAATGGTCGAGGACCTGGACTAGCCTCATGGCCCGCGCCCGCCGACGACCCAAGAAGGCCACCAAGAAGAAGGCCAAGCGGCGCCCCTCCCGGCCGCGCGCGCCTCAGTCCGTGCTCGCGGGGCGTCCCCGCGTCTACTGGTCGCCCCGCGGTGGCCAGGGCAAGAAGAAGAACCCCGGGGGCATCGCGGAGCAGGAGCAGGGCGACTACTCCATCATCGCCGCCGAGGACTCCCACGGCTGGCACTGGTGGGCCTCGGATGAAAGCGGCCGCACGATGGCCGCCGCCTCCACCAAGCCGGAGAAGGACGAGGTATCGGCCTTCCGCTCGGCCAAGCGCGCGATCCGGAAGTACGAGGCCCGCGTCTACCCGGCACGGGGCGCCAAGCCGGACAAAAAGCCAGCCGGCGGCGGCAAGCGTACACGCCTCCCCAGCATCCTGACGAGGATCTGATGGCAGCCAAGAAGGGGAAGCCAGGCGCCGTCTACATCGCGGAGTCACCGGTGGATCACGGCGAGGTGATCCTGGAGTTGACGGAGACGTTGGGCGCGCTGCATCCCGAGGGCCTGGCGGGCCTGCGCAAGCGACACGGACCGACCTTCCTCTACATGGCCAACGCCGAGCATCGGGGGGAGTCTCCCTGGTGGTACGAGAACGCCCCTCGCGAGTGGAGGAAGCGGGCTGACGCCCTGTTCACCGAGACGGTGACCGCCCTCCAGCGCGCCGCGCCCAAGAACCACTTTTTCGGGCCGCTCCAGACGGACGACGGCGTGGTGGAGTGGGGGTACTGGGAGGAGGAGGCCGATGAGGAGGAGGACCTGCACGCCGAGGTGTTCCACAAGGGCTTCCGCGAGAACCCGGAACTGCGGCGCATCGGCGGCTCCCCCGACGACAGCACCGAGATATACGAGTACCGCGGGCGCCGAATCATCATCGACACCACGCGCTCAGGTGACCGCATGGTGCAGATCGTCCGCAAGGCCATGCAGCGCGGCTACGACACCGACGTGGTGATCTCCGAATACGTCTCCACGGCGCCCTTTCCCGCCGTCGAGGCCGCACTCACCATTGACGAATGGCACGAGGAGTCCAAGGCCAAAAGGCGGACCAAGCGGAAGCGAATCGGCCTGCGCACGGACGCCGAAAGGGAGGAGGCCGGTGGGGCCAGCGCCCGCGCGGTGACGTCCGAGCGCAGGAAGAAGAAGTCGGCTTTCGACCGACTGCGCGAGCAGACGGAGGAGGGCAAGGCTGGGCTCGGCACCGGGGCGCCGCGGGTGATGCGGAAGATCAAGTTGAAGGCCGAGGGGACCATCAAGTACGTGGGTCCCAAGGCCGGTGGCGCGCTGTTCAAGTACGGCAACGCCACCATCGAACTGCGCGCGGTGGGCTCCGAGATTGAGGATGAGGCCATCCGCCTGTTCCCCGACATGGTGAGCGCGACCGTGATCGGGCCCGACTCCACCGTGCTCGGAATGTTCGCGACGTGGGGAGGGGAGCGCGCGCTCCTCCAGGCGCGGGAGTTGATCTCCAAGAAAGCCCTGACGCAGAACCCCCAGCCGGGCAAACCGAGCCGTAAAGAGACCAAGGCGCGATCCTTCCTGCGCCGCATGATGAACATTTGAGGCTCCGGCCCAGGACGCGGTACGATTGGCGCCGAGGAGCCAGTCCATGCACAACCCGTCCATGTCCGTGAAAGGCAAGCCAGGCGCACGCGCCATCGATCACTCGCGGCGTCTCAGCGTCGGGTGTCCCCCGGGCTACGTCTGGGACAAGGTGTTGCGCCAGTGCAAGAAGGGGAAGGCGCCTCCCACCGGCAAGTACCCTCCGGGCACCTGCGCCCCCGGCTACATCTGGGATCCCATCCTCCAGACCTGCAAGCCAGGTAAAGAGCCCTCCGCGGGCCCCATTCAGCGCGTTCGCGCTCAGCGAGCCCGCGCCCACCATCGTGCCAGGGCCTACCTGGCGTCCCGCGGGATTCGTCCCGCCTCCTGAGAAGCCCCTATGCCCTGCGGCGAGAAGTGGAAAAACAAGACCATGAAGCGCATACCGCTAGGAATCGGCCATGGTGGCGAAGCGTGCTGCGGCTCGTGCGCCCATGGCCACGACTGCGAATCGGCCTGCTCGGACCACGGCGCGCGTCCCACCCCCTGGTGGAAGCGCGCCGGCCACTGCTGCGAAAGCTGCGCATACGGCCTGCCCCGCGCTACGGCGTGTCCCTGCAATCGCGGGATCGCAGGAAAGAAGCGTGCCCGTCGGAGGCCGGCTGCCCGACTGCCCGCGCTGCTCAAGGCTCCCCGCGGCATGGGGGCGAGCAACGCCTGCGGCGGAGGCTGCTCCTCCGCGCTGGGGACCAACCCGAATGAGACGGGTTGCGCGACCGGGACCTGGCCGGACCCACGCGGCGAGTTTTTCGGCTTCCAACACGGTAACGGCCGGCGAGTTCCGGTTCGGCTCTACAACCAAATGACGCCCCGCCGGGCGTTGCCCGGGGACTGTTACGGCCCCGAAAGCTGCTGGTGATCATGCGCCCACAACGAAACGGAATCGGAGGCGGTTGCCTCCCCAACCCCAACGGCTGCCACGGCGGCGGTTCGCGCGCGGCGTATGACCACTACAACGAGTGCTGCGCCCCGGTGCCTTCGCAGCCGTGCGCCCATCCGGATCACGAGGGCCACCCCCACGCTCCCCACGACTGTCACGGCTCGCACCACCCGCACGAGCCGGACTACCCGCCCGAGGTTCCGGTCCCACCCGGCCGCCATCCTGGGCGCGCGCCGGGGCGCCACCCTGGGAACGGTGGTCACCACCGGCCCGATGGCACTCCCCCTCCTCGCCAGCCCACGGGGAACGGCCACCAGCCCCCGGGCGGTCCCCACGACTGGTACCGGGACGCCCCGACGGCCCCGCCTCCTCGCCCCACGGGCCCCCATGGGGGACCGCATGATCAGTACCGGTCGGCGCCCATGCCCCAGCCGCCGCAGGCCCCGCCCTCGGGTATCGGCTCCATGGGCCGCGCGGTCCACCGCAAGTACATGAAGGGGTTGGGGAAGGGCGCGGCCACCACTCTGACCGCCCGGCGGGTGCGACGGCAGCATGGCGTCACGGGGAGGGTGCGATAATGGCTCGCTCGGGTTTGACGCTCAAGTCGCGGCGGCGCGGAGTTGGGGGCGCGGACATGACTCCCCAACAGGCGTGCGAGAAATGTGGGGGCACCTGGAAGGCGTTTCCGGATGGTGATGGAGGGGAGTGCTACTCGCCGCCTGACCCCGCCGGCGCCGCCGGATTCGGAGCCTGCATCAACTGGCTGATAGACAGCAGTCAGTTGCCGGGGTGGTCCCCGGCGGCCCCGCTGCCAGTCTCCGCTCCTGCGGGGCAGCCATCGCGGGGGAGGGCCCGCAGGCGTCCGGCGTTCCGCGCACGGCGCGCGGGCGTTGGTGGGGGCATTGGTGGCATGACTCCGGCGGAGGCGTGCGCGAAGTGTGGAGGGAAGTGGCACATCGACTGGTCAGGCGGCGAAATCGCTGGGTGGGGGTGCGATTACGGCGACGACATCCCGGGGCAGTCGGCCTGCATGGACTGGCTGGAGGACACCAGTCAGGTCGATCCGATTCCGGCTGGGGGCGCGCGACGCCCGAGCCGAGTGGCTGCTCCGAGTGGCAAGCCTTCGGCGCGCGGGTTGGCCCCGACTACGGCTCGTACCCGTGCGGGAGTGACCCCACGAGGCAAGCCGGCATCCAAGCGCGGCCTGACCTTCAGGTCTCAGGTCCGGCGCCCCGGTATCGGGTTCCACCCGGCTCTGCTCGCCGCTGCGGCCCACGGTGCGGCCCATGGCGCAGCAGTTGCGGCTCCCATCCACCGCAAGAAGGGGTCGGCCCGCGCCCTGGGCATGGGCGGCCCCGTAGCGCCATCGTCCCGGCTCACGCACGGTGGCCGAGGGTCCTCGGGCCAAGACGGCCACTGGTACTCCTGCGGAACGAACCCGGACGGGAGTACGATGTGGTGCTGGATGCCCCGCCCCCATGGCGGATTCCCGCCCATCGCCTCGCCGCAACCCCTGCCCAAGAGCCGACCCGGGCCCCGTCCGCTGTCCGCCAGGAAGAAGAAGTCCCGCGGTCGCCCGGGCGTCTCCCGGATGGGGGTCGGGGATGCCTCCTGCGGCCCAGGCATAGGCTGACGCTATTCAGGAGGACCGCGGTCGCGGTCCAAGGGTGGTCCCGGTAATCGCCGCTCCTGATAGGAACCCTGCTCCATGCGCTCCAACCCCTGTATGCCCTGCCTCCTCCTCGCGGGGAATCCAGGACCACGACCCTCCCGGCTGAAAAACCCCGAGGAGGTTGCGTTGTTGGGTACCACCCTGGAGATAGAGGTGGTGCGCGACAGCGACGGGGAGACCGAGGTCCACCGCTTCCAGGGCGACGGCCCCAACCTCTACTGGAGCCCGTCGCTCAAGACACTGCTCATCTTTCCAGGCAAGCATGTGCGCTGGGTCGGCTCCATGGGACCTGCGAGCGGGCGATACGGCGGGAGTGACACTCGCCCCACGGCAGAGGAGTGGGCCGCGGACCTGTTCAAGTCGGCTGGGAACGAGAAGTCGGCCAAGCTGTTTCGGCGTTGGGCGCAGCGCGAGGCCGTGGATCTTGGCCAACTCAAGATCCAGGACTACCCCATGCGACCTGTGGGGCGCGCCAAGCACATCGTCTACAGGTCGGACAAGTGGCACAAGGGCCGCACCGACGACTACATCCACAAGTTCGGGCCCACCGTGCGCATGGCGGTCTCGCCCGGCGCCAAGGGCAAGCCGCCGAAGGCCATCGCGATCAGCGGCGGGCGCCTGACCGTCACCGAGAGAGGACTGGTGTACTGATATGGCTAAGAAATCGGCCAAGAGCGGCGGCGCGAGCATCGTCAAGGCGATTCAGGATTGGTCACAGTCCAAGCTGGACGAGAAGCCCAAGATCTACACGCCGGCCCAAGTGAAAAAACTAGGGGTAACCCCGGCCCCGTCGGCCATCGGCGTCATGCTCACGGAGGAGGGCAGCTTCCTGCCTCGGGCCATGGCTGATATGTACGACTCCGACGAGGCGTACAACATGCTCGACGCCTTCTCCAGTTACCTGGAGGGCCTCGGCTACACCTGGACAGGGCTGGAGGACGACCCCTACGGGACTTGGTACGAGATCATCCCCCTGACCGAGAACCCGCGCAAGGCCCCTGCCCGCAAGAAGGCGCGCAAGAAGGCCGCTGTGAGGTGGAAGAAATGGACCGACCCCTGGCGCGCCAAGGAACACTCGTCCGTGCTGGTTGGGTCCACCTCCGTCCTGGTAACTGTGGACGCAAGCGAACCGGGGCCCACGATCTTCCGGTGGGGGGTACTCCCGGAGGGCAAGAAGGAAAAGACCGGCACTGCGCCGTCGCTGGACGAGGCGAAGGCTCGCGCGTTGGAGGTTGCCTCGGCGCCTGCCAAGAAGAAGGCGAAGAAGAAGGCCAAGAAGAATCCGAGCCGGGCCGACATCCTCCGCCGCGCGATGAGGGGGACCTGACGTGGCCAGCCAGAACCCCCGAAAGCGGCAGCGCAAGAAGGCGGCCAAATACCAGGCGTTCCTGTTCTTTGCGGAGGAGAACGAGACGGCTCCCATCGGGACCTTCTCGACGCTCCCGCGAGCCAAGGCTGCCATCGACAAGTGGGTGGCCCAGTCCTCGGGGTGGACGCCCTGGGGTGGCGTCTACAAGGGCGACGAACTGGTCTACGAGAAGAAGTGGAGCCAGGACCCCAAGACGAACCCACTCACTCAGCGTGAAGTCAAAAAGCAGATCAGCGACCTGGGCTTGAAGGCCACCTTCAGCCGGGAGTGGGGGTCGTGGCGCGTGACAACGCCCGACGACAACGAGGACGTGGCCTACTACACGCCGGACGCCGAGGACGCGATTGGCTCTGCGCGACTTATGGCCGAGGCCATCCGGAAGTCCAACCCCATCGACTGGGACGTGCCCTACGAGGCTGGGGCGCGGGTAGTCGGAGCGATCAAGGAGAAGGTGGCTGCGCGGAAGAAGCGGAGACTGTTGAAGCGCCGGGGGACCACCATTCTCCAGGCCGCCGACAAGACCGAGAAAGAGATTCGGGCGCTGGGGATGGAGGTAAGTCGCAAGATGCACGACCGCTCGACCACCCTGAGCGCCTCCGCGTTCCGTTCGCGCTACGGCGCGGGGGGAGGCCGTCCCTCCTGGATGTACCTGTGGCGCGTCTCGCGGCCCGGCGACGACGAGTCCTCCGCCTACTACACTCCCCACGACTCCGACGCCCTCAACGCTGCCTACCACATGGCCGCAGGGGAGACGGCGGTGCGCCGCAGTCTGAAACAGGCGCTCAAGTCGAACCCCAAGACGGCCGCCAGCGGTCCCTCATCGGACGAGTTGCTGAGCCGCGCGCAGGAATGGGCAGACAAGGGCCAGCGCCAGGGCCGACGGGCGCTGATCTCGTTGCGGAGTGCTCTGGAGCAGGGGCGGCGCGCCATGGTGGCGGCGGGGCGAGAGGAGAACTGGAAGAACTGGGAGCGAGCCCGCGACTTCGTGGCCTATCTGCGCGGGATGGTGCCCAACCCCACGCTCACCCGCGCCGAAATGAGCGAGTTCTGGTCCCGAGCATCCGACGAGCGACTCGCGGAGGCCATGGGATTCGCGGACGTGTACGAGTGGCAGGAGTGGAAGGCGAAGGAAGATGCGCCTGCGCGCTCCGTTGTGCAGCGGGTGATGGACCGCAAGAAGAAAGCTAGGGCCGCGCGGAAGAAGAACCCCCGCGCCACGACCACCACAGCCAGCGCCCGGGCCATCCTGAGCCGGGCGATGAGAGGGACCTGATATGGCCAAGAAGAAGCCGAAGAAAACAGCCACCCGGCCACTCCGCGTAATAGCCGCCGAAGTCACCCGAACCTGGCCCAACGTGTACTACGGGGCGGTGCCCTACCTGAGTGCCATGGGGCAGATGAGCACCATGCAGGACATGTACGGGCTGGACGACGCCAGGGGCATCGTCGCGTATTTCCTGTCCAACGCCTCGACGTGGCGCGGCCCGGACGCGAAACGAATAAAGGCTGAGTTGAATGCCATGCTCAAGGATACGAGGCGCGGAAACCCGAAGTGGAACCCGCTCGAATACGAGGACTACAACGTGGTCGTCTACCCCACGGCCTCAGAGGCTCTGGGTAGGAGTGCCAAGGACTCGTGGCGCGTGGCGGACAAGGTGCTCAAGTCCCTCCACATCTACGTGGACGAGAGCGATGGGGTCAAGTTCAGGGCCGATGGCCTGGACTTCGACAGGTTCCGCGACCTGATTGCTGCCCTGGAGTACCGAGGGTTCAAGGGGAACGTGGACGTGGACGGTCAGGTGCGGGTCGAGTACGAGGGCGAGGTGAAGAAACGGAGGCAGGTAAAAGGGGCTCGGACGAAACTGCGGAAGGCTCGTCAGGGAGGCGACATGGTCGCGACCGCCGCCGCCAGACGCGTGCTGGCGCGCGCGATGAGGGGCACCTGAGTGGCGCGAACCCGGACAGAGCGCCGCGTGGCCGACCAGGCTGCCGCCGAGTTTCTCACGGCCTACCAGGGCTTCATTGCCGCGGTGGAGGAACGAAGGGAGGTGGAGGACGCCTGGAAGCGGGCTCTCCAGAAGGGCAACAGCGCGAGGGCCCTCTGGGACCTCGGGTCCGCGGTGGCTCTGCGCGAGGCACGGTTCCACGTCGGGGAGGCGGGGTTCTTCCGCGAGGGCAAGATTCTCAAGGTGGGGCAGATGCCCAAGCCCACGGTGGGGCTGCGCCGGGGACCGTCCGCGCGAGGCGGTTCCATCCACCTCCCCGGAGGCGATCCAGGTCGTGGCAAGGCAGGGGGCCCTCCCCCTGGGTGCATCGGCCCTCCCGACCCGATCCCGCTCCACGATAACGAGGAAATGGCCTTTGTCGTTCGCGACTGCGCCGGGGTGGACATAGATAAGGCCGCCGTCGAGCGCCTCGTCTACATGTTACGGCGCGCCCATGGCATCGGGCTGGCGGAAGGGATGAGTCGAGGGAAGAAGGCCCCGAAAAAGAGGCCGCGCGCCAACCCCGTCAGCAGCGGCATCATGCGCCGCGCACTGAGAGGAACCTGATATGCCCAAGACTACCGCCACGATCACCATCGACTGGACTGTCTCCGAGGGGCTGGCCCCTCCCGCCGCGGTCGTCAAGAGGGTCTTTACTGAGGCACTCCGGGACTACGCAGAGAGCCTGGACTTCGCGGGGGAACTGACCAGCACGATCCGGCACGAGCGCCGCCTGGAGGGGTACCTGGAGGTGCAGTCCGCCACCACGAAGAAAAATCCCTCGTCGGTCGAGGAGAAGTCTCGCCGTCGAGACCGTGTGGCCAAGGGCAGGAAGAAGAAGGCCAAGGGCCGGAAGAAGCGGAGCCTGGCCATCCAGCGCGCCATGCGAGGAACATGAGCGCCAAGCCACCATGCTGCGGGTCGTGCAAGACCAAGCTGAATAGCTGCCGCATCGACGTGGCCTGCTGTCTTGAGTGCCACTTCGCCTACGAGGAAAAGCACTGCTTCCCCCACCTCCCCGCCTCGGCGCGCCACATTCTCAAGCAGGAGCACCGGCGGCTGAAAAAGGCCGGCTATCCCCACGCGGAGGTGGCCGCTCACTCCGAGCACGAAATGATGTACTTCCGGGCGTACTGCCCGCCGGATCTGGTGGCGCAGATCGACCGAGACCACCGAGAGCATGACGCCGGTACCCTGCACAGCCGGAGGAGCGCGTAGTGGCCAAGAGGAAAAGGAAGCCTCGCCGGAACGCAGGGAAGGTGATCAGCCTGGCGGCGTTCCGCAAGAAGGGGCAGATCGAGGAACCTTCCGACGAGCCCGACGAGCCCGAGACACCCGGCCGCAGCCACGCCGAAATGAAAGAGCGGGGAGAGCTATGGTGGCAGGGTGGCCAACCCGGAGGCCCCACGACCTCCGAGGAGGTTGACGAGCGGATGGCCGCCATGCGGGACGCGATGCGGGTCAAGCGAAACCTGACGCGGCTGCTGAAAGTCACTCAGAGGGTTTTCTCGCCATCGACGGTCAAAAGGTACCTCCCAATCGTCGCGGAGTACGACGACGGCACCCTCCGCAGATTTGCGTTTGAGTCAACCGAGAAGCAGTGGCTGGAAAAGCCATCCTTCTTCCGGGCCGTCATGCGGGAGGCGGCGGACCGCTGGGGCATGTTCGCGCCGAAAGACAACCCCGAGGAGAGCGTAACGATGAAATGGACAAAGAAAAGCAAGCACGAATGGCGAGCCGCCCACGAGGAGGTGGCCTTTCGTATCGTGCGAGCGCCGCGCGAAGCTGGCCGGTTTTTGGTGATGGTATTCGACTCCGACTGGCCCGATGGGGTCCCCCTTACGGCTTGGGACAGGCCGAGTCTGAGCGCTGCCAAGCAGAGCGCCCAGGAGGCCCTCCAACTGGCCGCCGCTGGGGACAGCGAGGGTCTGGCGAAGCTGGTGGCGCCGGGCGCCGAGGGTAACCCCAAGAAGAAAGCCACCAAGAAGAAGTCCCGCAAGAAGGCGCCCAAGCGCCGACGCCCGAGCACGCGGGAGACGGCGGCGAAGCAGGCCGAGATCCGGCGCCTGTTCCCCGACGAGACGGGGGAGATCATGGCGTCGTGGGTCGGCCTGGAGCAGAACCCCAACACCACTGAGCACCGGGAGACCGCCCAGAAGCTGTCCCGAGCCGCAGGTCAGGCTCTCGAATCAGCCCAGACGAGCGCGGAGCGGGGGCGCCCCTGGCAGGAGGGGTTCAACTCCTACCTCAACGCGCTGGTCTGGGCGATGGCCGCCCACCGCGAGGCGGAGTACGGAATGCCCAAGAGGAAGGAAGGGCGGCGCCAGCGGAAGGGGGCTCGCCGTATGGCCTGGGCAGTGGAGGACACCGAGCGCCACGTCCTCAAGATCGCTGACAGTGCGGTACGCGGCCTGCGGCAGATGGTGAGGACTGCCGCGGATCAGGGGCGCGGAGAGGGCTTCCTGGCAGCGAGCGACCACCCGGCCACCGCCAATCCCGCCAACATCCCCGGCGGCAACATGACCGAGTGCATCGCCATCATGGAAGCGCGAGGGGACGTGGAGAGCCCGGGCGCCCTGTGCAACTGGCTGTCGCAGAAAGCTGGGGGCCAGCGTGGTTCAGCCCGGGCTGCGGGCCGGGCAGGCAGGCGGAAAAAGGTGAGTGACACCCTACGGCGCGCGATGAGGGGAACATGAGATACAAATCGCTGAATGACGCGGCCAAAAACACCCTGGTCGCGGACGTATACCGCCAAACCTTGTCGCCGGGCGACATTCGGATCTGGTACCGCAAGCCGCCGGACCCTGCGGTGGTGGACGAGGAGTTACGCACCTACCTGCTGGACCTGGGCATGGGCAGCGAGTGGCTTCAGGAGAAGGGGATCGCCACCCCCACTCCGAAGAACATCTGGCGCAGCCACACCAAGCTGGGGAGCATCGCCGGGGTTGGTCGGGTTACCGATGTGGGCCAGTCAGGCGAGCCCGCGGTGGAGGCGATCTACGAGGCGCTCCAGGGAGACTTCTGGTCGCCCAAGGGCGAGGCCCGCGACCTCATCCGTGGGCTCGGGCTCCACCACACGTCCATGAGCATGGGGGATATGATCCACTTCCCCGACGGCGCGCTGTGGATGGTCGATACGTTCGGCTTCAAGAAGGTCTGGCCGAAGTCCAACCCCCGCAAGCGCGCCAAGAAGAAGGCCGGGCGAAAAAGTCCTGACCGGCGTGGCATACTACGGCGAGCGATGCGAGGAACCTGAATGACCAAGGTCTACAAGCGCGATCCGAAGCACCCCACGTACGAGGGTGCCACGTCCGAGCGGCCTCGCGCTGGGACCTGGGAGAGCGAGGGCCGCGAGTTTTACCTGCTGGTGGAGCCGCGCGACCCCGACAATGCCAAGTGGCTGCACCCGACCGAGGGGCTGGTGGACCTATACAACGCGCATGGCACCGGGGAACTGCGGTGGTCGGTCGGTCCGAGAGACCTGGGGGGCGGCGTGGCGGACGACATTTTGGCCGTCCTCCACTATAAGCTGACTCCGGCCGATATGGCCCCGGAGGAGTGGCTGCGCGAGTTGGTACGCCACCGCTTCACGATGGCGAATCTGCCCGACGAGGAGCAGCAGTTGATTCGGCGCACCGACGACAAGGGGGACGGCACCGTCCGCATTCCGCCAGACTCCAGGGATCTGGATTCAGCGATGTACTCCGCGATGCGCAAGGGCCTCATCTACATGGGCGGCAGTGTCTCCCACTCTGGCCACAAGACCACCATGTATAAGCTGACCGCCAAGGGGCGCAGGTTGAAGGCGGGCAAGAGCAACCCGCGCTCCCGGACCGGCGCACCGCGGCGCTCCCGGACCACCTCCGCCCAGGCGCGGGCCCGCAACGACCGCCTGCGCCGCATCATGCGAGGAATCTGATGGCCTACCTAAACAAACCCAAGCCCCGGAAAATCGCCCGCGCCAAGCCCCGCCCCCGCGGGATCGGTGCCGAGGAGAACGGTGGCCCCACGGTTCCTCTTGGCGCGGCCATGGCCGCGTTATTCATCACAGCCCTCGTGTTCGGAAAGAGGATGCGCTGATGCGACCTCTCGCTCGCGGCGCAGTCCACGTCGGACTTGTTCTGTTTTCCACTGCCCTGCTCTTTGGTACGCTGCGTATCAAGGCATGACCCACCCCGCCCGGAGTCGGGCACGCCTACCTCTCAGGAGAATCTACCGCCATGGCAAACTACAACGTTCAGGTCGCCAACCCTCGTCGCAAGAAGGCCAAGAAGAAGGCCACCAAGCGCAAGACGAAGAAGAAGGGCACCAAGAAAAAGGCGACCAAGAAGCGTGGCAAGAAGAAGGCCGCCAAGCGCAAGACGAAGAAGAAGGCCGCCAAGCGCAAGGTGACCAAGCGCAAGACCAAGAAGAAGGCCGCCAAGAAGAAAACGGCCAAGCGCAAGACCAAAAAGAAGGCCACCAAGCGCAAAACAGCCAAGCGGGCGGCTCCCAAGCGCAAGAAGGCCAAGAAGCGGGCTGCGCCCAAGCGCAAGCGCAAGGCGCCCAAGAAGAATCCGGCCCAGTCCTGGACGATGCTCTCCAGCCCCGGTGTGGCTGAGAAGTACGGGGTCGCATACGCGAAGGGGAAGTGGATTCTGCGCAAGGGCGGCCGTGTCCTGGCCGGACCCCTCACCAAGACCCAGATGGAGCGCTACAAGGGAGGCGCCGGTGTCTCCACCGGCGTGAGACTCCGACGGGCCCGTGAGTTGGCTGCCGGGACCGCCCGTGGTGGGACGGCTCGCGCCTCGCTCCCCTCGACCAAGGCCATCGCCAGGATCACCCGGGACATCGAGGAGACCAAGACTGAGTTGGGCGGAGAAGCCCGCGCGCTGGCCGAGGCTGTGGGTCGTCTGACCAAGGCTCGCCGCAAGGACAAGACCAAGCTGGCTGACCTGGAAGCCCAGGTCAAAGCCGCCAAGGCGCGGACCAAGAAGGCCCGCGGCCGAGGCGACCTGAGCAAGAAGGACGAGGAGCGGCTGCACGACCGACTCGACCGGTCGCAGGCCGCGCTCAAGCGTTGCCGCATCGCCCTCAAGGACGCCAAGGCTCCGGCCGCTCGCAAGGCGACCAAGAAGAAGGCCAGCAAGAAGGCGACCAAAAAGCGGTCCAGCCGCAAGAAGGCGCCCGCGCGGGGACGGCGTAAGCCTTCCTGGCCCAGCAACGTGCCTCGCCCCGGATTCGCGGGTGTGCCCGAGCGGCTCACCGTGGAGCAGGCGATCCACCGTCTCACCAAGGCCGGCCAGTACCTGCGGCACGGCGCCTCGGCGTCAGGCCGTCGGATGCAGCTTGCCTCCAAGGGGTACCTGCAACTGAACCCCCTGGAGGACATCCCAGGACACCCCGGCCTGGTCGCTCAGTTCAAGAGCGACAAGTCCACCCGGGCGCGCGCCGTCGCGGCCAAAACCCCACGCTCGGTCAAGCCCAAGGGCAATAAGCCCGTCAAGGGAATGACCGCCCGCGAGAGGCAGGCGATTCTGCGTCGCGCTCTGCGGGGCACCTAGGAGACCACCATGGCAAAACGCGGAGAAGCAGCGAGAATCACGTATCGCATCGGCGCCGATGGAGAGATCCACCTGCGCCGGGTGGGCGGCCTGACGGGGAAGAAAGAGCGCGGCCAGATGGCCAAAAAGCCCCGCGTGCGCTGGCGTATCGGGGTGGACGGGATGCCCTACCGCCCGCTGGGTGACCGCACCCGCAAGGGGCAGAGGCGCGCGACCACCCTACAGCGTGCGGCCTGTGTGGAGGGGGCCAGGTCGGCCATCTTCAAGGGGTACGAGGGGGC
>Ga0114923_10001628_pt1 | contig 15506 bp, 18 predicted proteins | sample SumtaG_FD_89578 | JGI IMG/M metagenome (GOLD analysis project Ga0114923, IMG submission 89578) | Deep subsurface microbial communities from Indian Ocean to uncover new lineages of life (NeLLi) - Sumatra_00157 metaG | ecosystem: Environmental > Aquatic > Marine > Oceanic > Sediment | place: near...
GATATGCGCGCTGCCAATCACCGCCGCGATCAACGAAGTCCAGAACTCCGGTAATTGCGCCACGTCGAGCAGCTTGCTTGGTTCCAGCGTGCCATTTTGCACACGGCTGCTGATTGCCCGCAATGTGTTCCAGAGCGTGCTGCCGAGCAAGAGCACGGGCAAGACCACGTTGGCCGCCAGCTCGCTAATCTCAGCGGTATCCGGCGCATCGCCAGCTATGGCAAACAACACAATAATGATCGTTGTGAGAATTGCCACGAGTTCGCGTTGGCCTTTCAGTGCTTTCGGTACTTTGCTTGGGGGGGTTACAGGTGTTTCCATTGGTGGTTCCTCCTCGATAGGTATAGGTGTTACGTCTACAGGTTGCGTGTCGTCTTCGTCGTCATCTGGCGGCTCAACAATCACCGGGGCGTCCCGATAGCCGGCCATCGCGCCAGCGAATATCCGCCACTCGTCTTCTTTCGCCAGCAAGTCCTGCCCGCGTTGGTCATCAGCCCCGCCCAGCAGGAACGGGTTAATTGACTTGACCACGCGCGCGGGACGGTAGATGTTCTCCCACAGCGAAATCAGGCTGTCAGCGAACCACAAGGGGTCAACACGGCCCCGTTTGTGCTCACTGGCCTTACGCCACCCCGACCAGCTATCCTGCTCAGTGCTGCCCGGATTAGTCGGCGTATTGGCCGAAATCTCGCCAATGTCTATGTCCACATCCCCGAACATATCGAGGATGTTCTGGAAGCGCCCAACGTGCCAGGGCTGCTCCAGCAGCGGTTGCGTCACCAACCAATACTCATTCAGCATCAGCGAATTGCCGTCCCGCGCGGTTATCGCTCTGATGAGCGGATCGAGCAGCGCCAACACCGCAGGCTTATCCGATGGATGCCCCACCGGGAAGCGTCCGAACATGCCGAACAAACCTTCGCCTTCCAGGATTTCTGCTACCTGGACCTCAAAACGCACGATCTTCCGCAGTTGCTCGACATCATGCCCCGGCGGTTCGTTGCCCGTGATGACGTGGATGTTGTACTGGCGCAGCAGCGGGAACACAGGCTGCCACTTCGTCCGCCACTCGTCAACCGTCCATTCTAATTGGATCGCGTCGTCAGGCATCAGCCTTAATCCGATGCGCGCCTGTGGCAATGCCTCCCGCCAGAATATCGCGGCGTCAATGCCGTTGACCAGCCACGTTCCGGGGTTCCAGGCGATGATGTCCGCCCGGAAGCCGTCGCGGTTGGCTGTCGGCCCGCCGACCCAGTTGCCGCCGATTGGGGAGATCATGCGGTTAGTTTCTCCTGTTCCGATTCAAATACTCCACCCAATATCTTCAGGTCAAACCACGTGCGGGTTTCGGGATATAGTTGCATATTCTCCCGCCAACCAAGATACCAGGGCGCTATGTCAGGCTTGCCAACCGTGCGCCCTTGTCCATGCATATCTGCCAGCATCTCACGGCGCGAGTTTGCATCCATAGGTAAGGCGCGGCTTCTACCACCACTGAGCGTAGAAACCCACCATTCCCAATGATGCTTATTCCGTTTCATGTGCATGTGATATGCCATGTGGTATGCGAGGTCATTTGCCATCAATGTAAAGTCGTTGCCATTGTCGAAGCGCCGTTTATAGCCGCGCCATTCGACAGGCGTAAATTTATCCCAATCATGCAGGGCAAGGCGCAATATCCATAGCGGCCACTGATACCAACGCTCTGGCCCGATTTGCAAGCCCGCCAGGAAGACGAACCATTTGTGGCGTGCGACATACTTGAAATATTGCCAATGTTTTTTCATGCGATTAGCTTCTCCTCAGCCGCCTCGTCATCGTGCGCGCCCGGCTCAATATCCGGCTCAGTCGTCGGCGGGGGAGGCGTCAGCTTGGCCTCGATGCGACCCAGCGCAGAGGTGACGCGAACCAGCGTCTTGGCAATGGTCTGGTGGTCGCCGTTGCCGTTTGTGATAGCAATCTCGATGCGGCCTAATGAAGCAACCGCCGCGTCCATCGCACCAGTCAGTGTCGCAAGTGAGGTGGTGTTAGCCTGTTGGTCTTCGACGATTGTATTTAATAGCCGTTGGTTCTGTTGCTCTAAGACGGCCATGCCCTTGACGGCTTCTGTAAGCGATGTATTGTTTGCGACCATTTGCTGAACCATCGCCGACCAGCGTTCATCCATCGCCGCGCGTCGGGCTTTCTCAGCGTCACCGAATTTAAGCTGCAAAGTTTCTAATGCCTGCTGACCTTTCTCAGTATCGGCCCGGCGAACATCAGCGGCATTGCGTCCACGTATAGAGGTTATGAGTGCCCAGATTGCAACGGCTGCAATGGGCAGTTGTAGTAATATTTCGTTGATGCCGATCCCGCCGTCTTCCAACGCTCATCTCCTATTCGCCAGCCGCCATTGCCAGCGCCAGCCATTGCTCGATAAAGTTGCGCCATACCTCGAACACCGCGCAGGGGTGCCAGCCGGGACGTTTGCCGTTCTTGTCCGTTGTCTCTCCCATGTGCGGATGCCACCAGACATACACGCCGTGTTCGTTGCGTTCAAAGCGCAGCATGGCCTCAGTCTGGCGCTCACCGGGAGACCTGTATTGCACCCAAAACCACTTCTCCGCGTCCGTAGCAGCGCCGACTTCGTTGCCCACCGCCGCATAGCCGAGCCACATATCCGGCCCTTGCAGCCGCAGCAGTTCCGCGATGATGTCTTTGTCGTAAAGCCAGAAGCGTTTGAACCCGCGCCCGCTCACCAGCACCGCGCCAGTGTCAGGTAGGCGACAGCGTTTATTGCGTCGCGGTTTGCGAAATCGCGCCAGCAATCTCGTCTTGATTGCGGCTGCCATCAAGCTCCAGCCTTCGGCAAATCCCGAAACACCGCGCGCGCTTTCAACGCGATTTCGCTCAACACCACATTCGACACCGCTAGTTTTGCAGCGGCGTTCGACTTGAGGCCCTGGCCTATAAGCCAGTTGCGTAGCTCTTGAATTTCTTGACCCGTCGGCTTCTCGTTTGGCCCTCTTTCAATGCGCCCCATCAAGATATTTCCTCCTGCCAGATGATGTAATTGTTTGCGTCGGCTCCGATGGCCGCCAGCTTCACGCCGTCCACCCGTTTCAATAGCACACTGACCAGATTAGGGTCAGTCGGAACATTAGGCTGCTCCGTCACTTCCTCATAGTAAACGCCCGGAAAATCCAGCAGGGCAGTATAGCCGCCTTCGGGGTCGGGCATCCATTTCGTGATAACCTCTGCTCGATAAAATGTCATCGTCTACACCCTCCAGATTTCGAAGTTATCAATCGTCGGCAGCGACGCGCCGTTCTTTATCAGGCCGTGCTTGGTTTCAGTCTGGTTAAACGACGCGCTGGTATACGACACCACCTCGACGCCATCGACGTAAGCCGTGATAATCTGGCCCTGCGCCACCACCTTGATGCGATACAACACGCTCTCGCTGAACGTGAATGCCCCCGTTGCGCGCGTAACCGCCGAGTCGCTTTGACGGTCTCGAATACGCATATCATTATTGTCTTCGCGGGCTTGCACCAGCCACTCGTCACCGTCTTGCAGGTAGCGAATAAATTTTTCAAAGATCGTGGTGGCCGCCGCCGGGAATGTCACATCGGCTTCAACGCGCACATCGGCTTCGCTGGTTTCGATGACCGGGCCGGAGAAATTATCCGCACCAAATTCGAAGGCATTGCTTTCAACTGTGCCAGCGTTCGGCGTGTCAATGCTACGTCCCGCCGCCGCTACCCAGCCGCCGCCAACCCGGTCAACGTCAGGCGCGTGCGCCGTCAGTACCGTGCCATCGCTGTCGGTGAATGTGTCACACACCAGCAGGACAGGGCCACCTGCCATCACAATAGGCAAATCTGTCGTGCGTCCGATTGCTATTTCACCGTTGTGAATGGGCAGCCCGATAGCGTGCCCGATGCGCGTTGTTCGTCGTATCGGCATGGTTAGTTCGCTATATCCACATGCACGAGAGCATCCGTACCTGTATCGGCAACCACCATCATGTTCATGAGGTTCTGCGCGCCCTCAACGATAAATTCATCGCCGCCATTTTTGATCTTGCCAACTCCGGCGTTTATGGCGTGGAAGCCAAACCCGTAGCGGATGGCAGCCGTCTCTATGACGATGTGAGCTGACGACGCCCGCCCTAGCTCGGCGGTGGTGAAACCGAAATCCACCAGCGAGAACGGCGTGCTGGATACTGTGTTATTGTATTTGCTCTGGAATATTGTTTGGGCCATGTGAAGCCTCCTATGCTCCTAAGTCGTGCCAGTCGCCGGATACGGGGTCGCGCAGCAGCGCCAGCATTTTCACGTCAGTCAGCGAAAAGTCCGCCGCGCCATTCAACACGATATTATCGGTGTTGTGTTTTACGGTTATCGTGTCGCCCGTGTCGGCGATCAGGAATATCAGTTGATGCTTGCTGCTATCGAAGTTAGTGCCCAGCGTGATGGTATCCAGGTCGTCAGTCGTAGGAACTTGTGCGGCGATGATATGTACTCCGCCAACGATTGTCACCACGCCAGAAGCAATTGTTAGCGTGGTCGCAGCGTCCAGTTCAATGCTTTTGACTTGCAATTCACCGCTCATGTGATCTCCTAACAGCTACAAACCAGCAGCCGCCCGGTAACGGTCAGCTTGCCGGTTACAGTCATTTTGCTGACACGCACTTCGGTATTGGCGGCGATTGTCTTGGTGGTGCTCACCGTCGTCAGTTGCGCGTTGAGTTCATCGCCCTGCTCAACGCCCTCGCTGGCAAAGAAACGCCAGTCCCAGAACCTGTCCAGTGTTAGCGATGTGTCGCCATTTTCCAGCCGCAACACGGCCAGTGAGATATGCCCCGCCGGGATGGAAATGTTCAGCGCCTCTGCGCGTTGGAAGGGGAGCACGTTACTTTTGGCCGTGCCCACTGTTGAGACAAGCGCCGGGTTATCCGGGTCGGGGTTCAGTGAGATGCGTGTCAATACGTGCTCATTCGCCGAGCCGGGAACGTCACCGGATACGCCTACTGTGTCGCCGCTGTCCCAAACCTTTTCTGTGCCGTCGGATGCGACGTAAGGGAACAGCCGCACAGCCATGTTGAGGTCTTCGTTGGGTGGGTACACTTGCCCCGGTGCGAAGTTGTAACCTGGAATCAGTTCGTCTACAATTTCGCCAGCGCGACGGGGGACATTGAGTGTCGCCGTCGCGTCGCCGTAGGCGTGGGTGGTTGCGGGCGCGTCAACCTCCATGACCACCATTTCATTGTAAATGCGATCAAAGCCTACCCGCACTGGTAGGTTAGGTACGCGGTCGTTTACGTTAACATTCAAGGCGCGCACTTCATGGCGCGCTCCCCCGACCCGCACCCAAATATAAGGATGCGTCAATCCCTCGACCACATCAGGATTGATCGTGCCGTCGCTGTTCAGCTTACCGGTACGCCCGTCGCGGATGTCAACAACAGGCACGCCCGATGTTAAGGTTTTCAGAAATTCGACGTTGCGCGCAAATGCTGTGCTCATGGTTATAGCCCCAGAATATTTGTGAATGTTGCAATGCTGCCGAAGTCGGTAGGGATATTGCCGCGCCGATCTTGCAGGGTGGCGAAATCATTCATGTAATAAATCTTGCCGTTATCGCCCCACCAGTAGCCTACTTGGTAGTTGTCCGTAATGTGAACGTGGCGAACATCGGTGTCTTCTAATATCAGCGTCCAGGTTGTGCCCGAATTCAACGAAGTCCACTGTCTTCGATCACCCGCATCGTGTATGGATGTCACCAGCGCGATTTTCGTGCGGTCAATATTCGATAGCGAGAGCATTCGAGGGCGCCTCGGTGTCAGCGTGTCGCCGCCTGCACTTGGTTGAATCTCGGTGCGGGTAGCGCCGGAAATGCGATATAATTTATCATTGCCTATCAAATTTGGAGCGCCCGAATAGAATAAGGTTTCCCCGGCGTTGTCATGCCAGGGGAAGAACAGGCCGCCGAGCGCGGACAGATTGGTGTTATAGTTTAGAACACCCGTAGAAACTGCGGCCCAGCCCGCGCCGTGATTGGTCGTTTTGTAAAGTGCTGTCGCGGCAGGATCACCCGTACTGGTAAAGGCTACGCAGTAGGCCACGCCCGCCGTGTTAATTGATACATAGGCTTGCGGAAATGAAGGCTCAAGAGTTGAGCGATGCGCCGTTACCTGTACCTCAGTAAAGGTCGTGCCATCTGTACTGCGGACGGCATACGTGCCCGGTGAACCCGCTGTTGCATTGTAGTACATGCAAAGAACGAAATTTTCTTGCGCGATAGTTGTTTCGATATGAGCATTGGTGACAGTGTTTGCGAATGTATGGCGCAGTGTCAGCGTTGGACTTGCCGCGCCGATGTCATCAATTGAATAGATGCCCGTGTCGGTCGCTATCCAGCCATCAATGCTGGCTGTATTATAACTATATGGATCAACGGCAAACGATTGTAACGTGCCCGATAGGTTGTTCGGCGATAACCCGGTCAGGTCTATGGCTTCCCACAGCGGCGAAGATGTATCGAAGCCGCGCCCGGTCAGGTCTGGGCCGCAGCGATATAGATTGCTATCGGTATTAAAACCACCCAGTGACACCGTACCCGCTCCCAGGTTCGGCAGATTAGGATTAGGATTGATCGGCGGCCAGGGTTCAATCGGCGGCAAGCCCACCCCGGCTGGGGGCGTGTCATCTACGCCCGGCTCGCCGTGCGTCTCGCCCCTCAGTCCCAGCGAAACGCGGGCTGTACCGCCCTGATAGGTAACGCTAATGCGTTGTATCAGCCAGCGGAAAGCGGACAGGTCAATGCCGCGCAGGTTATCGCTGGCGGTCAGCGAAGTTGCTATCCATTCAGCGTATAGGTCAAATACATCATAAGAGCCGAATAAAGTTACATCTATCTCCGGCGCAACCAGATACACGCCATTTGTATCGACGAAAACATTCTCTTCTAACGCCCCCCGGCGGCCAGTGCGGTCAAATAAATCACTGACATCATCGACAATCAGGCGCTCCTGTACAGTCTGTTGATTGCCTATACCTGGCGCGTCGCCCGGCCACTTACTGAATACCGGCTGCGTGGCTGCTACCGTTGTTCCGGCGGTAAAGCCCCGCGCCCGGTATAGTTCCAGTGGGCGCCAGTGTTCGCGTGAGACGGTCACTTTGATGATGTCATCGGTGCTTAATGTGAGCGTGGTCGTTTCAGCGCCGCGACTGGCAAGCGCCTGTAACTCCAGGCGTAATTGAACTTCGAAGCGCCCGGCTCGGTCGCAGATCAGACGGTTGTCTAGCCCGTCAACCAGTTCGCGTATCTGTGCGGCGGGCGATGCTTTTTGCAGGTAAAATGCCGGGAAATTTTTATCGCTAAATGTGCTATGGAATATGAAGTCATAACCACTTTCGATCAGCGTGCTATAGAACTGCACAATCTGAATGATGGCCCGCTTGACGGTGAGTTGCTTTACCTCCGACCAGACATCAGGGAGGCCCTCACGCAGCATAACTTTTGACAGACCCAGTAACTCATCTAACCGCGATAATGGCGAGATGATTTCAAACGTTAACTGCTCTTCCTCGGCTTCTCTGTCGTCATCATCGCGCCGCAGATAGCCGACCAGCTTTATATGCGAATGTCCACTGATCGCATTGCCAAATGATTGCACCGTGCCGTTGATGGTTTCGCTCACCCAAAGCGCGCAGAGCGTACCATCCGGGATGCTGGCGAGTGTGGCGTTAGCGAACAGACGCGCCGTTGCCGACCAGCCGCCGCTCAATTCTGCCTCCATACTCTCGACCGTACATTCCAGCGGTGGGTCGCTGCTGTCATGTACGCGCACTGGCACGTACTGCGTCGTCACTTCGCTGTTGCTGCTATCAGTTACGGCGTGCGTGATGATGTATGTTCCGGCCTCAACTTCGAGGGTCGGGTTTGCATCGGTGCTGCTGCTCCCACTTGCGAATAACACGCCGTCGGGCAACGTCCACAGATGCGTAACGCCGCCGCCGCTGTCCGGGTCAACGGTATAAGATGCGCTGCCCGCCATAAGGATAGTCTGCGGCGTGACCGAACCTATCAAGCTAATCTCAGCAGCCGTCAACACCCGATCCCATACCGCCACATGCGCGATATTGCCATCGAAGATGCGTGTGCTGCCATCTCGCGACCCGATATGAGCAATGGCAATATTGCCTGCAAATGAACCGAACCCGGTCTGGTCGCTGCCGACCTGCGCGCCATTGTGGTACAGCCGTAACACGTCGTTAAGGATGTCGATGGTCATCACCAGAAACGTCCAGCCCGTCGGCGAACCAATATCTACGTTTTCAGATACTGCCGTCCCACCCGCCTCGAAAACATATTGCAGCAGGTCATTGGTCGGTATTTTCTCAATGTATATTTCATTGCTGCCATCCACAGCAAAACGAAACGGGTCTCGGCGCACCCCCTCAGTCCAGAAACCCGCATCTGCTACCTTTAGCGGTATTCCAATCGTAACAGCGCCACCCGAAATCGCTGCATCCAGCGCCGTCATGAACCCGGCGGGCAAAGCAACATCATCGCCAGAGCCATCAAACAGGTAACTCGTGCCGTCGCCGTTCCCCTGTTGATTGACCGTTGCGCCAGTGGTCGTGCCATCGTAACCATTGCCACTGCTGTCGGCTGCTGTGCTGCCGCTCTTTTCGTTCAACCGCCAATAAGCAATCGGATTAAGCAATTGCACACTTTCATAATACGGATCAATCTCGCCAAACCAGGGGCCACCGCTACACGCTACAGGCGGCGGGTCGTTACCTTGTGCCACGTATGTAATCTGGTCGGGATCGAAATCGCCGCTGGCCTCGACCAACTTATCACTCAGGCGATACTCTTCATAGACCTTGACGACATCGGTCGCCTGAATGTCGATACTACCGTCGCTGGTTTCCCGGATTGGTAAGTTAACCGCGCTGATTGTTCCGGCGAACCTGACCCGCGTGCGCCCCTTGAGGTCGCCGCCGCTGGTCTCAATGTCTACGCGCATCCCGGCGGTCACATCGGTATGGCTGCCGGACACGTTGGTAATCGTCAGGTTGGCAGCTGGCAGGGTAGGGGCGCTGTCAACAGTCGCCTCCATGACTTGCGCGCCGACGAAGGTTGAAAAGTTGACGATTGCCTTATGGCCCGCCGCGCGCAGGTCTGCGATGCTCCCTGACAGGTCGGGCATTACAGCGCCACCAGATTGGTGAAGCGCAACTGCACGCGGTAGACACCCGTGCGTAGCCGCTCGACTTCGCCACGCGCAGGATCGGGCAGCGTCAGGTTGGCGTTGTAACGGGCAAAGTCGCCCAGGTCTGCGCGGCGTGTGTAGATCGTCATGGCTGCGTTGACCACTGTGCCACTGCTCAAATAAGTGTCCAGCGCGTACTGCCATCCCAATTCCGCCAGCGCCACATTCCAGATATGCGTGATAATACCGTCGCCGCGTTCTTTGCCGGAAAGCGCCAGCGTGCGTACCGGAAAGGCGTTGACAGGCTGTGATTGCACGATGACCTGATAGAGCTTACCCCCGGCCACTTTGCGATTGTTTGGCTTCACGTCATCTTCGAAGTTGACCAGCGAGGCCAGCGCGACGCTGCTACCTGCCGCCCAGCGATAATCTTGGAAGGGCATTAGAACGGCCTCCCGCCGCGAAATGTTCGCTCGATCCGGTCGTCGATTTGACTGTTCAGACTGCTACTGCCCGCGCCCCCGGCTGCGCCCGCCAGTGCGCCCAGCGCGCCCAATGCTCCCGCTACGAATTGCTGGATGCTGCGAACGCCGCTGACCGCGAACTGGGCCATGATTGCAGTCTCTGCTTGCATCTGCTGTTGGCGGATGGCAATCTGAGTTTGCGCCGCCTGGATAGCAAGTTGGGCTTGCCGCTGCGCCGCTTGTGCCATTGTCCGTAGCGCGTTGGCGTTACCTTGGCGAATGATGCGTAGGCGCTCCACCTCTGCCCGGCGCTGCTGTTCTGAGGCGCGGGAGGCGGCTTGCTGGGCATCGTCTTCGCTATCGTCACGTTGCTGGCGCGCCATTAAATTTGCCAGGGCGTCACGTTCGCCAATGCTGTTGAGGTTGGCGCGATTGAACGTTCGCATCAGTCGCCGCTGGGCGTCCTGTAGGGTTTCCTGGATGCGTAACCGGGCTTCTGCCCCGGCGATGGCTGCCGTTTCCAGCGCCTGTTCAAACTTGATTGCCGCCTCAGCGCGCTTGGCTGCCAATGCGGATGCTATCTGCGCCAGCTTCGCGCTGGCGGCTTGCTGGATTTGTACAATCTGCTGCTGTAGCTTTGCGAACTTCTCGGCAGCGGCTTGGAAGATGTTGAAGCTCTGTTCAGCCTGTTTAGCGGCTTCGGCTTCGCGCGCGGCTTGGTTGCGCCGGGCAAGGTCGCGCTTTTGCTGGGCGTGTAGGACGGCTTCGGTTTCTTCCTCGCGCTGTCTGCGTAATATTGCGATGCTGTTGGTTGAGAGTTTAATCGCATCGCGCTCCGCTGCTCGCGCTTCCAGGTCTGCTCCACGCGCTACGGTTAACTGGTCTATAATATCCTGGTCAACAGCATTGCCAAATAAATCCTTGCCCGTTGCCAAAATACTTTGGGCAAATGCCACAGCTTCATCGTTACTCTCGAATGCATCACCAAGCATGTCTTGCACTGCCGCTTTGAACTCCGGGCCAAGTTCGCTAAAGTCATGCGAAACATCTCTGGCGGCTCTAGCCTGAGCTTCGAGGGCTTCAGTTAAAACGTTTTGCTCAACCGTCAGTTTGCTGGTTGCCTCAGAGGTTCTATCAAATTCAGCTTGTAGCGCGTCTAACGTGCTATCCGATATATTGACCGCATCGGATAACCGGACAATGCCCTCGCCCAAAAACCCCAGCGATTCGGTTTGGCGCTCTGACGCCTTTAATGCTTCCTCTGCTCGTGTTCGTTGCGCCTCGGATATTTCTTGCTCAATGGCTATTTCTTGCAAACGATCCTGAATTTGTTCTGATGTTTGCGTCCTGATGATCCGGGCGAATTCGTTTCTTGCTTCCAGTTCTTCCGCCAATGCCTGTTTAGCTTTTGCCGTCGCTCTGGACGCCAGAGCGTAAGCCGCCGCCAGCGCAACCGTCGCACCGATAAGTCCCAACCCGGCCCCGCCAATAGAATTCTTTAGCGAATCGAACGCCAGCTTCATGTCTTTACCGAGCGCCTGTTTAAGCTGGCCTACGGCTTCGATAGTAGCCGGAAGCTCAGAAAAAGTAGCAATCGCTCGATCAGCTTGTGTGAAGCCCGCCGCCCCTAATCCGCCGCCAATTGCGCGACCGGCCGTCTCGACGTCGCCAATTCCGCCGATGTCGGCTCGCAAACTGCCCCCGCCCGCAACCCCTGAAAGCTTCCGTTGCCGCGCGGCTTGGTCGAGGCTACTATCTAATTTATCAGCGGCATCCGACGCCTGCAACATTTCTCGGCGCAATTCGTCGAACTCATTGGAGAGCCGCGACACCCCAGTTTTCTGCTCGGCATTGGTTCGGTTCAACTGGTTGGCGACGCGGGCGCTTTCGATTTCCGCGCGCGCGAACTGATCGACGGATTTGCGTAGATCGCCAAAACCGCGTAAGGTTTTACGCAAGCTATTTCTATCGACCTCAGCTATAAAGGCCAACGTCGATGCTCTTTTAGTTGAGGCCGATGATCCAAGTGCCATACTGTCTCCAAATACAAAATGCCCCGCGAAGCGAGGCACTGATATACGTTGTTTAACCTATGTGCTATGGTCGGCTTTGCATATACTCCGTATAGCCGCCCGCCGCTTGACAGGCGTCCCAGACGCTTTCAGGCAGGTTCAAACACGCAATGTCATCATCAAAATCCCGAACAGCGCGCAGGGCGACAAAAGACAAAGCGCCGCCCGCTATGAGTATCAGCACGACTAAACCCCCGATGAGCTTCAAGCGCCGATTGCGCCTGTGCTTGCCCTCAATTTTGTCGAGCCGCCACAGCCATTCTTGCGCCTTGAGGTGGTCAATATCTTCCAAAATTAACCGGGCTTCCCCATATCGCTTCGCGGCAATCAATTGCCGCACGTTTGTAAAGCGTTCCTTCGACACCACTACAACTCCTGCCACCCCTTCACGTCACCACCCGGCTCATCGAACAACGCACCGTTATCATTGTCGCCCATATCATTCAACGTGGCAAACCACCAGTTGAAGCGCGTATTCACATAGCCCCAGTCCTCTATCACCAGCGACGGGTCTTGGTCGGAATAGCCGCCCGCCTCCGGGTAGTTGCCATGCAACCGATGCTCCTGCCATGTCGCGCAGATATGATACGCCGGGTTGTTCAAGCCTTCGTCGCTGGCATCATCGTCTTCCACGTCATCGCTCTTACCCAGTTCGGCCAGCGCCGCCGCGCGCGCGAAGTCCTCGATGAACTGGCGTTGCTCTTCTCGCTTCTCGCTTACCCGGCGGCTCAGTCGTTTTTTTCCGGCACGATCTCAGCGGGCAGCAGGTCAGGATCGTTGAGCGATTTATCGACTTCATATAAAGCCGTTTCTAGCTCGTCGTATAATCCGCCGTCGAGGTCAAGAAACTTCTCGAAACTGGCGAGTAGGATTTCCTCATTATCAGTGATGGCGGGTAGTGTGAAGCCCCAATCACCATCGGCCTGGCCCTGTACAATAAGCCGGGCGAACAACCGCTTGCCTGCGAAGTCTTCGGTATAATCGAGGTCTATTCCCAGCTTGCCCACGACGCTGTTGACCATCAGCCTGTCGCGCACCGTGCCACGCCGCAGCGTGAACGTCGCGCCGTTCCATTCGATTTGTTTACTCAGCATATCTTACCTCTATGGATTGAATTCGTAGACAACCTGTAAGTACGTGCCCGCCGCAAGCGCGCCCGCAACCAGCGTAATGGTATTGCCGGATAGCGTGAACTCAGTCGTCACGCCCAGCAGTTGGCCGTTGCCCTGATGCACGATGATCTTGCCGACGCTCACGGGCGTCTTTTCTAATATGAAAGCGTCAACAACGCCGTCACCAATGAACGTCTGCATGGTGATCGGGTTATCGCTGGTGAATGGGATGATCGGTGCGCCGGTCGTTCCCAGATCGCCGTCGGCAATCGTCACGCCCCAGGGCTGCTTACTGGCAACCTGTGTATTAACTTGATAGCGATTGACGGCGGCGGTGCGTTCGCTGAACTCTTCACGTCCGAGCGGGATGACTGATGCCACAGGGATGATGTCGCCTACCCAAGCCTTGATGCCCTTAACACCCACATCTTGCTTTTTGGCCTTGCCCTGAATAATCAGGCAAATGTCCGGGTAAACGGGGTTGTCTGGCTGGGCGACGCCGAGCCGCAAGTCCTGCAACGATTGAACTAATGTGCCTTGCATGTCCGCCTGGATGTCCAGGTCGAATACCGCGTTTTCGATGATGAATGAAGGCGTCTCGCCGGGGCCGAACTCGATACTTCCAATCGGCCCATCGTCGCCGGAAATGGGAACGTCTTCCGGTTCGCCGGGGCCGGGGTTGGCCCGCTTGATACCCTTCAACTGCTTCATTCCTGATCCAGCGTCGCCTTGTGCCAGCGTGCCGGTTGTGCTGCCCTTTAGTCTGCCCGCCGTGTCGTAGATGCCATAATAGGCTAACTGAGTTCCGGCGGCGATGTTGCTACGTGAACCTGACATAGCTCGTTACCTCGCTAATTGAATGCTTGTGTGATTTCTTCTTCGAATACGCAGGTCAGCACAAATTCCGTGCCGACCTGTTGCGCCGAAATTCCGGCGTCGGTAAAGATACGAAAGCCCGTGCTGTTCGCTATTCGGGCCTCCGTTAGATGGATCATGGCAGTGTCATAACTGCCGCTGGTTGTCTGTAGTAGTGCTCGTGAATTGAAGTAATTGATGACCTGCGGAATGTAGAGTTGGAGCTTGCTTTCGTTCTCGCCTTCATAATCGGCGGTCAGATGCTCGATGACCAGCCGCATGATGACTTGATAGGTGTACACGTCAAACTCTTCGCTGTCAGCGCCAACGTCAACGCCACCGATGCGATTGGTGAAATAAGGGAACGCCTCTTGGAAGTGATAGAAGTATTCAACGGCGTCGGCGTTGTCTACTTCCGCCAACGCTTCCAGAGCTTCCACTTCCAGATCGCGAACCCGTAAGAGTAGTTCCTGCGCGTTGATGGTCATTCGTATGCAAGCTCCATCATGATATGGCGGAACTCCGCCAGCAGATCGGACGGGAAGTTCACCACGCCCAGATCACTCACTATCGAACTCTCATAAGCGCCACGCCGTGCGTACAGGAACGCCGCTTGCCGTGCCACAGCCCGGCGCACTGGCTCATGCACCCTGAACACTTCAACGGCTATAGCAGAGGCGTGTGCTGCCGCTGTCGTGCCGTTGACGCCCCGAATGACCGTTGCTGTGTTGAGCAACGTATCAGTTGCGGTCACTTCCAGGTATTCATCTTCGATGCGTAGCAGCGACCCGCGCGAGATGCGCGGCGTGAAGCCCCAACCGTCCACGCCGTCTATATCGGTTCCAACGGTCAGCGTCGTGGCCGTATCAGTGAGCGGGGTATCGCCAACAATCTCCACACTATCCCAGGCGTTAGCCCAGTCGGGATGGTAGCCCCAGAAGCCGCCGATTGTGACCAGTACCGGGTCGTCATTATTGCAATACTGATACCAGTGATTGCCGGAACTCATCAGGCGAATGGCTTTGAAGGGCCTGTCCGGGGAGCGCCGCCATGCCTCGACGGTTGTGCCAACGGTCAGCGTAGTTGTGCCGACCACGACGCTGGATAGCGCCAGCAAAGGCTGGTCGAAATGGAACAGGCGTAGCCAGCTATCGACACGCGCAGGCTCTACCAGCCAGGCGCGCGTCTCTGAGTAGGGCGCAAAAAATGGCCTGCGCGAACGGAACATCGCATCGGCCCGCCGTGATGCTATTCGCACCTTATCAGCAAGGGCCGCATCATCGGTTGTGGTGCTGGCTTTGATCTCACTTTTAGCGTCGGCTAATGTCGCGTACCACGTCATGCGAATGTCCCCGGTCTCGCTTCTAAAATGTCAAACCATGCCTGAATAACCTGATCTTCAAACTTGGCACTGTGCCGCGCCCAGACCTCGCGCGCGTCGGGCCACTGCGGGAACATCGGCTGGCGCACGGTGAACAGCGTCGCATTCACGCCCGCGCTGACAATGGCCCCGGTGACGAACCCGGCATAGGGTACGTCGTTATCCAGCGTGATAGTAATGCTGTCTCGGCTGATGACTGTGACTAGCTTCCAGCCGCCGCGTAGTTTCCCCGTGCGGCGATAGGGCAGATTGTTAGCCTTACGCAATTTCGCCATCACAAAGCGGCGCTGCTTATCGCTACGCCATTTGAGCGGATAGCGCGGGCTGGATGGGTTGCGCTGCAACTCGGCCACCGCGCCATGTGGTAGTGACTTCTTCATAAATGTCGTTAGCGTTTTGGGCGCAGCTTTGAGC
>Ga0114923_10001629_pt1 | contig 15500 bp, 23 predicted proteins | sample SumtaG_FD_89578 | JGI IMG/M metagenome (GOLD analysis project Ga0114923, IMG submission 89578) | Deep subsurface microbial communities from Indian Ocean to uncover new lineages of life (NeLLi) - Sumatra_00157 metaG | ecosystem: Environmental > Aquatic > Marine > Oceanic > Sediment | place: near...
AGCCGCTTTTTCGACTGGAAATCCAAAAGCTCCAGTAGAAATAGAGGGAAAAGCTATTGATTTTAATTTGTATTCATTTGCCAATTTTAATGAGTTGGAGTAACAATTGCTCAGCAACTCATCTTCTTTGCCATTTTCACGCCCATAAATAGCTCCCACGGCGTGAATAATATACTTAGCAGGCAGGTTGCAACCTTTAGTTATGATAACTTGACCTACTGGTAGACCATCTGGAAATTTTGTTTCTCTAATTTTACAACATTCCTCAAGTAGTTTTGCTCCTGCAACTCTATGAATTGCTCCGTCAACTCCACCGCCACCCAATAAAGTAGAGTTGGCCGCATTGACAAGCGCATCAACTTTAATTTCCGTAATATCTCCTTGTATTAAGAAGATTTTAATAGGTTTTTTCATTATTTTAAAATACCACAAATCTCTAATAATTCCGGCACTCTGATATGATGGTAATACGGATCAAGACCTCAAATAATCTTATATTAAGAAGTTAATGACTAAAACGACAAAAACTAGCTAAAAAAACTAATGAAAAAAAAGTTGACTCTAAAGCAAAGACTTTTCTGCCGGTATTATCTAGAAACTATTGGTAACGGCACAGAAGCGGTCATAAAGGCTGGATACAAAGTAAAGCATAAAAACAACCAACCAGACAGGATTCTGGCTAAAAGCATAGCCTCGGAAAACCTTACAAAACCTGACATTTCAGCATATATCAATTTACAACTCAAACAGACAGGCTTTAATGACACCAGTGTATTATTGCACCATTTGTCTTTAATTAATCAAAACACAAACTTACATGCCAAAAATAAAGCGATTGATATGTATTACAAAGTAAAAGGTAAATATTCACCAAAGCAAGTTGGAGTAGAGCATGGAATCAATGAGAGATTGAAGAAATTTTTAGATAGGCAAGCTAAGAGGCTACCCTAAGAAAAGTAGGCACTTCAAAGTCACCTGAAAAATCAACTTGACTAGCTAATTTAGAAAAATCTCTTTTTTCTTTAAAGCCAGTAGCTATGACTGTTATTTTAATCATTCCACCCAAGGTGTTGTCTATAGTTTGACCATATATGATGGTGGCATCATTGTCAGCACAATCTGTGATAATTTTAGAAGCCTCAGTAATTTCAGCTAGTTTTACATCAGATCCAGCAGTGATGTTAAAAACAACTCCCTTAGCTCCTTCAATAGATAACTCGAGTAATGGTGAAGTAATTGCTTTTTTAGCGGCTAATTTAGCTCTATCTACTCCAGATGCTTCGCCTAAGCCCATTAGCAATGATCCAGAGTCAATCATGATATTTCTTACATCAGCAAAATCAGCATTTATTTGACCGGGAATGGTAATCAAGTCAGAGATTCCTCTCACGCCTTGTCCCAATACATCATCAGCAAACTTAAAGGCATTGGCTAGTGTTACCTCTTTATCTAAAACTTTAATCAAGTTTTCATTGGGTACAATAATATGCGTATCTGCATATTGAATTAGTTCTTCAATTCCTTCCTCAGCTTGATACATTCTTTGATTGCCTTCAAAAGCAAAGGGTTTGGTAACCACAGCCACAGTTAAAGCGCCTTGTTTTTTTGCTTCTTGGGCAATGATTGGAGTTGCACCAGTGCCAGTGCCTCCTCCCATGCCAGCAGTAATAAAAACCATGTTGGTATCATAAAACAACTCTTTTAAAGCAGAGCGACTTTCTTCAGCACTAGCCCTACCAATCTCTGGATCACCGCCAGAACCAAGCCCTTTGGTGTATTGAGAGCCTATTTGGAGTTTGTTTGAGGCTTGTGAATAAAGTAGAGCTTGAGCGTCAGTATTGACCGCCACAAACTCGACATTTTTAATTTTATTTGAACCAATCATTGAATCCACTGCATTACTTCCACCACCACCAATACCAATCACTTTAATCTTGGCAAACTCGGTGTTAGTAGGTGCAATTAAGGCCATAATATCTAAAAATAAGTCAGTCACAGCATATAGAGTTAAAATGAGGAAAACAAGGCTATTAGTGTCTTAAAATTGATATCTAGAACCTCCGAAAACTTGGGATATGGATTTTTTAATACATACCATAAGCTGTTAAAATTGCGTTGAGATCTGAAACATAGCGACTACTTTGAATCTGACTGAAAATTTCAGGATTATTTTTCACCCAATCTTGATAAGCTCTTTGCTTTCTGCCCTCAATAACATTCATTGCCACAGGTTTATTTTGAATATTTTCAAAGATTTGTTTTAATTCATCTAGCTTCATCTCAATTTCAGAGTTAACTTGATTTTCTAGGCGAAGTAAATCTAGTTTTTCTTTTTGATACGCAATTTCATCTTGAAGATCTTGTTTATATTTTATGTAATACTTTTCTACTATCTGAATAAAATATTGATCTTGTGCTTCATAATCCATGTATTGAAGATTTGGAGTTTGTAAAAATTCACTGTAAGCGTTAATCCATAAAATACGCTCTGATTCTGGAAAGGAAGAAATATCTCCAAGAGGGATAATAGAATATGTTTTCTGTTGACTTTCCGTAGGCTCAAAAGTAGGTGTTGGTGAGGGACTTGGTTGTACTACAGGAGGTATATAATTAGGAATAGAAGAATTTGTGGGAGAGCTTGTTGGATAAGAAATTTGGTTAGGATTTGGAGAAGAATTAATCAATATTCCCTCTATAGCATCAGCTTCTTCTGCCTCAGATGTATCTTGTTCTGACTCAAAGACAATAGAAGGCTCAGAAGTAGTTTGCTCGTTGTTTTGATCTGCTTTAGTCAAATAAGGCACAATTACCTTTTGAGTAGCAAATACACTCGTAGCAGTAAGTAAAATAGCTATAAAACTAATTGTCAAAGGTCTGGAGCTTTTTAATAAAAAACCAAGTGATTTCCTTTTATTTCGACTAAGTGAGGGTTTTTGCAAATTTAATACATTGGATAATAAATTATCAATATCAATATCTTTTTTTGATTTAGTAAACATATATTAAAACATTTTCACAAATTTCAATTACCCTTCAATTTAAAAATCAAAGTCATCGTAGCCGTCGTAATTTTCATAATTAAGACAGTCTGCAACTTCAGCAAGAGTTAATTCGGCTATATTATTATCACATAAAACAATATCTTCATATATATCAAGCTCTTCTTTAATATCATTTATTTCTAAGTCAGAAAAATACCACTCATCTTCCTTTAATACTTTGCATTTATATAAATCTAAAACAGAGCTTTTTGTAGCTACTTTAGAACAAACTTCATTTAATATTAAATTAAACTCACCTTTTTTTCGTTGTTCTTGAGCCAAAATATCCTCAATTTCTTCTTGTTTTTTAAGTTGATTTTGCCTCTCATTGCGTTCACCATAAGATTTACCCCATAGAAAACCCATGAATCCCATTATCACTAAGGAAATCAATAAACAAACTGGTTGAAGTTTCGAAATGTTATTCATTTTTTAAAGCATTAGGTTTATTATATAAACGATTTATCCTATATTGCATAATAATAGCTAGAGGAAAAACTGACCATAATAAAGCAATTTCCGTTGAGCCTAACACTGCAAAAAATAAATAAGTAATAATTCCAACGATACCAAACAACCATGTTGAAATTGTTTTCTTATTGTTTTTTCTCAAAATAATATTCACTGCATTTCGTAAATTAAAACTATATGTGATCAAAATCAACCCCATAATTCCTATTATTATATTTGCCATAGTAAGATTTAAACCAAAAGCTTCATATTCAGTCAATAAGTCGAGGTATTCACTTGATTTTGATAATCCTTCTGTATTGTCGGCAATATTTTCAAATATCAAAGATTGATTTGTAGTTGCAAGATCGCGTAATTTGACACTATACCAAGTTCTTGCTCCAACAGTCCCAGCCATAATAATTGTTGTAAAAACAAGTATCCATTTTTTCAAAACACCGTGTTTTATCTTATTAAATCTGAGAAAAGAATCTTGCTGTAAAAACCAAATTGGTAAATAAACTCCATTGGTAATCAATATCAAAAAAAATAATAAAAGAAGATTTATTTTAGTTGGATGGAGAATTTTATCAAATGTTTTTTTCATAATTATATTGATTGATAACTCAATTTTTGGGTTAATGAACACCTATGCTTTTTCAATTTTTTCTCATTGTAGATTTATTTTTCTTAACCAAAATATAAAATGAAACTATAGCGACAAGATTAAGGGCAGTATGCTTACTATTAATCAATCCCGCTAACTCAGCAATGTAAGTTGCAACGACAAGTTGAATTGACCAAATAATGAATGCCAATGGTATAGCCCATCTCTTTTTTAAAGGTCTTCTAAGTATTTTGTATCTAATCAAATAAGCTGGCAAAAGCCCCAATCCCCAAGTAAAAATAAAACTAATTAGAAAATACACATCGACCTCCGATATTTTTAATTATTATCAAACAAATAGTTTGAGTTAATTCTTATCTAATCTACCAGATAAATAATACCATAAATCCACACATATAGTTTGTGTTACTTTAAAGCTCTTTTCTAGACAATGGGCTTTATGAGAAAGTACTCAAGATCGCCAAAATTTATTTCTAGAAAAATCAAAAGGTTGAGAAACCAAAGAGGCTTAACTCAAGAAGAATTAGCCGAAATTGTTGGAGTTTCTGTTAATTACATTGGTTATATCGAGCAAAACAAAAGAACCCCATCAATCAAAACAGCAGATAAAATTGCTAGAGCTTTAGGAGTAAAACTTTCAAACCTACTTGAATAAATTATTTAACTTGTTTTCCTTAAAAGATGGTGGAGTAGTTGTTCATCGCTCGTTTGAGAAGAATAAACAGTTACTTGAAGTTTTTTTACTGAGCTTCCCTCTGGAAATTCTAAATCTGGGCAATTTATATAACCTTTTTCGAAGTTAGTTTTCAGTCCCAATTTATTTATTTTATCGCTGTTTCGATCTTTAATGGCTTGTTCAAACTCATCATCATCTTCTGGGTTTCTTGTTCCAACAAAAAAAGAGATGTCTCTTCCTTTACTAGACGATTTATTAAGAGCATTGAGTTCTCTAATACTTAGCTTATTTTTTGGTATGAGTTTGTGATTGCTGGTCATCACAATTATTGTATACTAACGGGACATTTTGACAACAAAATTAGAATACTAAAAAGTATCCCTTTTTGTGTACTTGAGTAATACTTGAGGAAAAACGACCTCACTAGCGCCCTGTTATGGGCTTTTTAGAAAGAGTGACATACCTTATAACCTCAAGTTGCCAATGTCGCAAAGAGTTTTATTGTACGACACAGAGAATTATGAAAAAGAAAAAAATGACAATTTATATTTTTGGAGCTGGAGCTTCCAAGGCTTCTCAAATAGGTGTTAATAAACCCAAGCTAATTTCTCCTTTAGTAAATGACTTATTTGAAGATCAATATACTCCCTATGCCAAGGAGGTAAATGTTGAGGTGAGCGATTTAAATCATTATAAAACAGATTTTCGAAAAGCAGGTCTAACTCTAGAAGAATGGTTGACAAAATGGTGGTTGGATACACAAAACTTAGACCCTCAATTTTTAAGAGGAGAAAGAGCAGATTTTGGGAAAATTCTTTATTATTTTTGGAGATTATTTTCTAAAATTTCTACCACCTATGACAAAAATAACCTCTATAGAATTTTCTTACAAAAGGTAAAAAAGACAAGACAGCCGTTTGGTCTAATCAGCTTTAATTATGATTTACTTTTAGATAAAGCTGTAAAAGAAATCATGGGAATTAACCTGATTAACGATTTGCGAAGCTACACAACAGCTAACACAAAATACATAAAAGTTCATGGCTCAGTTAATTGGTTAATACCAGCAAGATTCAGTGATCCTAAGCCATTAGTTGAACACTATCAAGATGGCGCAACCAACATAAGGTATGAATTAGCAATAAATTCTATATTTAATGGAGATATGCTATCACTAAAGAATTTATTTGTTGTAGATCCAAATAGTTCTGATTTGCAAGATCTAAACTTTATTGGTAATCATGTTTTTGATGGTAAGTATTTTTACCCCCTAATGTTTATGCCTCTGACTATAAAACAGTATGAGCTTATAGAGAAGTTCAATGAGTCTATCGTTAGTGAAGCAAAGTCACTAATAAAACAAGCTGACGAGATATTTTTAATAGGATATAGGGCTACTGATGATATAGCTCACGATATATTAAAAGAAGCACGAAAGGGAACAAGGCTGAGCGTAGTGGGGCTAAGTTCTTCTTATCAAATTCAACAAAAATTATTAAATAAACATAAAAATTTAACACTTGGATTTGCTGTTAACAATGGCTTTGCCAAATTCATTGAAACATATTGGCATTAAAAATCTAGTAAATGATTCTTCTCTCAGCCCTGCTCAACCCATTTCTACTATCTAGATTTATCTATCAATTTATTTCTTGAATTAAAGTATCAAAAATATGTTTTGCATCTTCAAGTTCAGTAAAATGATCTCTACCTTTAAATGTTTTTAACCCGATGCTCATTTCTTTGCTTAAAGAAACTCCATGATCTTTGTACTTCAAAGAGGAGTCGTCTATTGAATGCAAAATTAACCATTTTCTTGATAATTTTTTTACATTATCTAAATCAATTTTATATTCAAAAAAATCAGGATATGCTTCACCATCTCTTCTGTTAGCATTTTTAATATCATTGCTCAAAGGAGCTATAAGTATTACTTGCTCAACATTTTCCTTATATTGATCTAAATACAAAAGTATTGCCCTTGTTCCTAGGCTATGACCAATTAAAACAATGGGTTTGTTAGTTTGAGAAACTTCTTTGCGTATTATTTTTAACCATTCTTTACTATGAGGTGTTTTATAGCCAGGAAGATTGGGAATTGAGTAATCAATTTTTAATTTGTTCAACATGGGCTTAAGAGATGGATACCAATCTGCTTTAGCAGAAGCAGTATAGCCATGAACAAAAATTAGTTTATATTTATTTATTTTTTTTGACATATATAAGTTATTTTAACACCTAATGGTTGTAATTCGCCTTCTTCCACCGATTCCCAATCCTCCTCAATTTTTTATCCAAACCTAAAATAGTCAAGACGAGGGCGTATTTTTCTTTGTAAATTACTTCTGGGTCAAAAGGTATGACCCACAATGTGAAAATACTTCATCTAAATGAAAATCCTAATTTATGGTTAAGAAAAGCAAGAGGTTTTAAGCTGGCTTTAGAATTATGTTTAAAGGAATGGTCATTTGGACTCGAAAAGTACAACGTAATTGGTGGTAACTTAGAGGAAACAACAATCATTATGGAACCAATGAGGCATCTTTTTTTTACCTCTATAGAATTTTATTTGCGATTTTACTTACACTCAAAAGGGAAAACCTGGAAAGAAACAAAGAAGATAATGTCAGATAAAAAAAGACATCACCAATTATCACTTTTACTAGACGAATGCGTTAAGATTGATGCTAAATTTAAGGATAAAGAATTGCAATATATTCATTATTTGGCGGGCTCAACAAAGAATTATGGTGGAGCGAGATACCCAGAATCAGGAGCAAGTGCTTCATTTTTTGATTTGAAAATTTTGGAAAAACTGGATTCAATCGTTAAATAAACTCTCATATCCTAAAAGCATCTTTCGCAATTTTTCTTCCCTAGGAAAACGGGTTCCATTCTTTGCCTCAATAAGCTTTTGTATATCTCGAGGCGTTTTAAGCCTTATTTTCGAGTTAAAGTAGCATTTGTACTTCCTAGCCAAGCCCCCATTTTGCCTCGCTAACGCCCTCTCTTTCTCATAATTAGGGGAGTGCATGAAGCAAAAGTCCTCGGTTTTAATAGAATTAGCTTGACATCGCTTGATATCTTGCTTAACAAAAGTGCATTGCATATATAAGCATTGTACCAGAGGAAAAGGGTAAGTTAGTTAGGGGGAGGGGAGAATTTAGGCTTTGCACGAATCAACAACAATCTATCTAAAAAAGATTGAGTCTAATCAGGAGAATTAAGTTCGACACTAATACCTTTAAAGTATTTTTCCTCCAAAGGGATATTGACAGCTTCTTGCCCTTTTCGAGAATCAATAAAGTCCATTATGGTAACAAAACGTTTCTTTTTCGCAAATTTCTTCTGAACATTTTCTACTATTAAGCCAACAATATTCTGTTTATTTTTATTATCATAATAAGCAAGAATGTCGTTTTTTATCAACCTAGGAATAGATTTGGCTGGTATTTTATCAGTTATAAAAAGCTTGTCTGCTAAGCTCAAATAAACCATATCCCATTTTTTTTCTTTAGCATCTTGGTAGGTCAAATGAAATTTATTCATTGTCTTCCTTTTTAAACTTTGGTTTGATTTTTTTAATATCCATTTCTGGAATGTTTGGTCTAGGCAATGCCGAAGCAACAATTACATACTTTCCCTTTGTTGGAGGAGGATGGCGTTTGGGATTCTCAATTACAACTACTTGAGCATGAATTTTTTCACCTTCTTGATTAAATGCGCCAATTTTGTAGTAACAACTTCTTTCATTTGGATAATCTTTGTCGGGGAAAATATAATCTGGGTCTTTCAATGCTTCAATAAACTTTTGTTCATTGCTGATAAGATCCCAGTGCTTGCTTGAATGATTATTCCAATTGCCCTTATCCCAATAAACATCCCTATCGTATTTTTCTTTTCCCCAATGGAAATAATTACTTTGAGGTTTTTTTCTTACCATTTTCTTTTTTTTCAAGTTTTTCTAAGATATCATCACTAAGCGCTTTTAACATTCCCATGGGCATTATTGTTCTATTAACTATTCTAAGCGAACCTTCAGGCGTAAAAAATGTAAAGTCTAATACAGCAACTCCTGTACTTATGCTTATACCAAAACCATCAGCATAATTACCTTTTGAAGTACTTGGGTCTATAGCAACTTTGTATTGTTGTTTTACTTTTTTTGTTTTTGGCATAGTATCTCACTACTTATTTTAAAATAAATTGTATTATATCAAGATAATCGTATTAATGAGCACTAATTACTTTATACTACATATAGATTAGCAAAGTAATCTCATAAAGTGCTAACTATGCTTGTTAACAACCCCATTCCACTCCCCACATGGGTACACTCTTAAACAAACCTCTCGGCTAAATCTCCTCGAGTAAAATCAACATTCCCAAACTGACGCAAAATCTCCCTCACCCTGTCCAGATAGGGAAGTAGGGTGTTCCAGCGTAAAACCAGTTGACCCACTTTGATTGATATAGCAATCTATATTTGATTTTGAATCATTAAAAACTAGTGACTTATTGTGAAGCAGGTTCTTCCCATGATAACTCTATCCAATTTCTTTGTGGATGACCGTCATCTTCGAAACCGAGCTTTGCGTTCATATAACCACTCTGAGACATTTGATCGGAAAATTTTGTAGAAAAATCTTCATCTTTTAAAACATCCAAAAGGTCTCTTATTTCTTTTGGCCATTTTCTCAACAAAACTCTATCTCCTGATTTAATATAATCACCACCCATATCATAGCTTTTGCCATTAACCTCATTTAATCTTTTGCTTACTATTTGCATTAATTCTTGAAATTGTCGCTCCATGTCTTGCTTCTTCTCTTTAAGAGCATTGTCAATCGTCTCAGTTGCATTAGTAATTTTTACAACAACTTGATCAAATAGAGCATCACTGCCTTCAATAGTGACGTTATTTCTTGACAAAAGATCACTACTTTGTAAATATTTTACAATCGAATCAAAAGTAGCATCAACGCCATGTTTCTCTTGAGTTGCGCTAGATATTTTAAAGATAAAGTTGCCAGCATGCATTGTAATTACACCAGCATCCCTATCAAAACTTTTGAAATAACTTGTATTAAACAAAGAGAGGGGGTCTGTTTTTAAACCATCAAGCATTTTTGTCAAAACTCTTTCTGACTCCGCTACAATCGCTTGTTCATTTTTTTCAGAATCAACTACTACCCCCCTATCATCAGGCTTAGCAGAACCTTTTTCTGCTGTAATAGGAGGTGGGGTTTTTCTTGTTTCTAGTGCCATAATATTATAAGTATACCATATGCCCAGTTATTCCATTAACCTCATTGGTACACTTTCACACAAACCTCTTGGCTAATTCCACTTGAGGAAAACTCACATTCCCAAACTGACGCAAAATCTCCCTCACCCTGTCCAGATAGGGAAGTAGGGTGTTCCAGCGTAAAACCAGTTGACCCACTTTGATTGATATAGCAATCTATATTTGTAGTTTATTCTAAATTGATTAAACCTTCAACGGCATTAAGTAATCCTATAACTACAACTCTATCAACTCCAGATTTTAAACCTACAATTAATTTATCTGTTTCCCACTTTTCAGTCCACGAAACATCATTGATAACCTTTTCACCGCCATCATCTCGTAAGTCAGCAATTTTTTTAGCCAAGTCATAAAAATCAGCTCCTTTTTTTCTGCTAACTGCAATTGTTTCTAGTCCATTTCCCATCTTATTCCTTTTTTTAGTTTATATATTGTTGGCTATTTTAATCACCAAAGCCTATTATGTCAAAAAATAATCTAGTTGAAGTAAAGCTTTTCTTGAAAAACTCACGCCATTTTTCCTAGATTTTCTTCTATTCCACTCCCCACATGGGTACACTCTAAACATAACTCTCGACCAACTCCACTTGAGGCAAACTCACATTCCCAAACTCTCGCAAAACCTCCCTCACCTTGTCCAGATAGGGGAGTAGGGTGTTCCAGTGTAAAACCAGTTGACCCACAAGACAAACCACCTCAAACCTAATTTTACTTTTTTTGAAAATTGTTAAGTTGCGAGAGGGACGAGAAGTTTATCCCCCAGGGGAGCCTTTCTTTCTTCGAAATTCACCTTCTCCTCGAGTTCAAGCGCTAGCGTGAGCTGGGGGAGTCCCAGTTGACCTACTTTAGTTGAAATAGATTGATGTAGCAATCTATATTTATAATTATCCTCCAAATTCTTATCGGATGATATAATCACCCAATGTTATTAGTGGAAAGAAAACGCACTTATTCTAATATAATAGTAGAAAACATGCTTGACAGCATACCTCTTATTGGAAAATTGAGAAAAGAAAAACGAGACAAAAAAGAGTTGCAAGAATTGCTTAGGGGAGCCGTTGCTAAAGTTTTACAAGATCTTCAGACTGGTGGTTTTGTTCAGGAAATTAGAACGGATGATTATGAGGAAGACTATTGGATTGCCCTTGAGGGAAACAATGGACTGAAGTACTCTGCCTCATTTTATCTTGCTTCTAAAAAAGAAAAAGTAGAAGAGTTTACTCTCTCTATCGTTGATTCAGATTCCCTAGCCGTAGCTCGTTGGTTTCATTTTTTAGCTTCAAGCTTAGATACATCTGTTAATTTTTTTGATGCTGATTGGACAGGGGGCTATCTGTGGACTATGGAAAAAATGAATCGTGGGAAATGGTGGGAAAAACCCTCCAAGTTGACTGTTGTAGAAAGTATTGCTTTTTTACAAGAAGTAATTTCCTCTGAAATAGACACTGAAACTACTCAAAAAGAATTTGACAAAGCTAAACGAAAAGAATATTTTCCCGACTGGTTGGTTTTTTGGGCACAAAATAGACGAAATCAAAATCAACTACCAAGCACAATATAAAGATTAAATTAAACTATTCCACTCCCCACATAGGTACACTCTCAAACAACACTCTCGGCTAAATCTACTTGAGGAAAACTCACATTTCCAAACTCCAACAAAACCTCTTTCACCCTATCCAGATAGGGGAGTGAGTGTTCTTGTCGGAAAACCAGTTGACCCACACTTACCACAAAGTTGTGAGAGGGACGAGAAGTTCGCACCCTAAAGAGTACAAACCCTCGAATTCAAGCGATAGCGTGAATCGGGGGAGTCCCAGTTGACCCACTTTAGTTGAAATAGATTGATGTATAGGGATATATTTATAGTTTAAAGCCTTATTCTCCAAGCTCTGATTTCAGTTTTTCTATAATTATTTTCAATATATTATTCGCCTCATCAATCTCTTTTCTTATTGTCAAAATATGAGAACGACCAGTAGCATCTATGAAAAAACGCGGATCTTCTTTCGTAAAAAGTTTTCGACGATTCACTATTAAACTTTCGTAAGCTTTGCAACTGGTCCTCAAACCCTCATCACTTGGAAATACTCTAATAATCCTTACAGTCACATCTATAACACCTTGAAGCCAATTTACTTTACACTTATATCGCTTATCTGCAATTTTAAAAACACCACCAACTAAAATTTTATCACCAGAAACAATGCCCTCAGGAAAATCGTCAATATTATTATGTAACAAATCTAAACTTTGTGAGAGTATCCCCTTCAGGTCTTCTCTTCTTCCCTCGGAAAGTTTGTCTTGTTCTTTACCTCTACCTGACATTTTTATAAAAATATTAATTACTGAATTTAATTATATCATTTTCTATTGATTTTGGGTTTATTTCGTGTTCTACTACCGATACTTTAATAACCCTTTTCACCAACGTTAAAAATTGCTAAATTATTAATAGGAGACTATATGAAAGAACAAACAGTACCAGCTTTGGATGTAGCTAACTATTTTATTCAGGCATCAAGTCAGGATCATGAGCCAGATTTGACCAATTTAAAACTGCAAAAGCTACTCTACTTCGCCCAAGGAAAATATCTAGCTAAATTTGATAAACCATTATTTGAAGAAGACGTGGAAGCATGGAACTACGGACCTGTCGTTAAGTCTGTTTATCATCAATTTAAACATTGTGGAGCATTCCCAATCACTGTTTTTGATACAAATTTCACAACAAGTCTACCCGATGATAAAATGCAATTTCTCAATGAAGTGTGGAGCGAATATTCAAAATATTCTGCTGAACATTTGGTAGATATAACTCATGAAGAAAATAGCCCCTGGGAAAAACATTACGAAAGCGGACAAAATAATATTATTCCCCATGATGAACTTAGGCAATATTTTCTAGCTAAAACTACTTAAATATGCCAAGTCGTGGATTTTTACCTTGTTTTTCTAAATACAGACATCAAAACTTTCCAATTGAGAATTTATATACCAAAAATGTATATGTCAATAAATTGAAGCACTTGGTTTCATGCCTAATTGATTCAAAAAGCCCATTGGAAATAAAACAGTCAATAGGCCAGGAGGTGCAAGTTATCCGCCCTACCGATAAAGAAAGCAAGCGCCTCATTTCCCTCTTTGATTTACCATTATGTCAGCTTTACCGAATAGATTATGGCAATACACCATTTCGCATTATGTTTGGTCTTTCTAATCCAAACAGAGAAGCTTACATAGTAGCAATTGACACTAAGCACTTAACTTATAAAAGAGGTAAGCGCTAACTTTTTCATCCAAGGCGTTCCACTAACCTCATGGGTATGCTCTCAAACAAACCTCTCGGCTAAATCTACTTGAGGAAAACTCGCATTTCCAAACTCCAACAAAACCTCTTTCACCCTATCCAGATAGGGAAGTGGGTGTTCTTGTCGGAAAACCAGTTGACCCACACTTTTAACATACCTCGAATTCAATAATTTGATATCCGCCTCAATTCTGTAGTAGAATCAGTCCAAGGAGAACTATGAAAAAAATATTGATAATTTTTCTAGCCCTATTTCTTTTTGGCGCAGGCTGCAAGAAAACTGATGGCGGTGGAACTGATCTTTTATCTGGGGTTGAGTGGCCAGAGATGTGTACTGGCGAAGAATTGCCCCAAGGTTTTCCTAAAGAAATGATCAACTCCAATTCGATAGTAATAGAGGCAAGTTCATTAGGGACTGGATTAGAAGATAGAACAACTGGCGAAGAATATACTCAAGATGGTTGGTTGGCAAGTTTTTGCACCCAACTAAGTAAAGAAGAAATTCTAGACTGGTACGATAAAACTTTGAAAGACATGGGGTTTTCTAAAGAAGGAGTCTTTGACGGTGAACATATCTTTATTAAAGATAAAACTTCCATCAATGTCACAGCCTATGATTTGGGTGAAGATTTTGCTATCCACTCATTCAACATGATGACAGCAAATTATGATACTCAAAACTATCCTGCTCAATAAACCAATTGACCCACTTTAGTTGAAATGGATTTATGTATGAGGATATTTTTATAATTAAGTATCAATTATTTTCACATGATATAATCGCATAATTGTTAAAGTTAATAAAAAATTATGAATTTCAGGCAAAAACACGAAGGAAAAATAATTAGCATAATAAATGACCCTTATGATCCCGAACACCATGCATGGGTAAATGTTACAACCGCAGATGGCATTCAAAGATTGCTTATCTCACGAATTTTTTGTCAGGAAAATAATCTAGCTAAAGGCAAAAATTTTTCTTGGAAAACTTGGACTATTCCTCTTCTAAACTTTTTTTCATTGAATCCCATTCAAAATATAACAAAAGATCACCCGCCAACAACCTCATCGAGAAATTGCTGATATTCTGGATTTCTTGGCATTCTTTATGGACTTTATTCAGCAACATCTTGCAATATTGCACAATATCTGGCAATATAAAGCAACTATGCCGATCTCACAGCTCTCCCACCCCATTCCCTCAACCAAAGCCAGAAAATCACTCCTGCCACGCCGTCAAGAACTAGTCAACATTATCGGGGATCACCCTTACACTTCTCTAGATAGTTTGAGCCGTCGTTTTCCCACCACCCCGAAAAGAACTATCGCTTATGATGTGAACTATCTGGTTAAAAACAATTTTGTTATTAAACATGGGGAAACTAGGGGAGTGAGATATAGCCTTAATTTTTAAATTCAAAAATTCTTATTTTAGCAAACCCACTCCCAGCGTGTATTTAGAAAATTGCGACAACTGCAGGGGCAAGATTTCTGTAATTTCAGCTATAAAATTATCATCCCGGAAACTCGCTGGATATTTGACTTCCACCACTCCAAAATCATGCTCCACCCCATTTGTTTTAAAATTTGTATCGATTGTCAAACGCACTCTCTTTAAAAAATGCTCAAAATAGGAGCGCTGATAAACCGTTAAAACAGTCGGGTTCAAATCCGGGAAATTCCTGCAAAAATTCCCCTCCAAATTTTCCTGAAAAATAAAATTAGGCAACTTGCTGATTTTCTTGCCCCCTAACTCACCTTGCTTATACTTCACTTCCAATTGCGCCCCATATTTTTCTTGCTCCAGCTGACCATACCAACGAATGCGCACCTTTTTTCTGTCGAAAACTCCATTCACAGATTGATGATAAAAATTATACTCAGGAGTATCAAAATACAAACTATTGACTTGACGTTTGGGATAACTTTGCTCAAAACCCAATAAATTAATCTGAGGTAATAACAATTGTGCATCCGGCAAAGCCAAAGAATATTTGCGCTCATAGCGGAGGTCAGGTGATGGCTCAGTTCTCAAGCAATTTTTCATAAACATTTTTAGCCTCACCTTTGGTCCAGTCGCTATTGAT
>Ga0114923_10001630_pt1 | contig 15498 bp, 15 predicted proteins | sample SumtaG_FD_89578 | JGI IMG/M metagenome (GOLD analysis project Ga0114923, IMG submission 89578) | Deep subsurface microbial communities from Indian Ocean to uncover new lineages of life (NeLLi) - Sumatra_00157 metaG | ecosystem: Environmental > Aquatic > Marine > Oceanic > Sediment | place: near...
GTAAAGGACGCTCGTCCCAGATCCTGATATTTTGAATCGTTACATCATGTTTCTTGATGTCCTCCGCACTTAATTTATCATTAACTTCAAAATTGACTTCTTTTATCCTGTTCAGGTTATAGGCCTTGCGGGTATAATCAATATTGTAAGCGATGTAGGGTGATTCTTTAACTAATTCATTCGGCTTAACCACAAGTTTCTGTACCAGGCTGGGGAGCAGGGTCGCAAACACCAACACAGCCCCTATCCAAATTCCTCCACTTAACCAGATTAATTTCTTCCTGAATTTAAAGGCGTTGAGAAAAAGGACCAGGGCAAAGCCTATGGAGACAATGATCAAAATCTTATAGGCCAGGACCTTGATGTGGACATCGGTATAGCTGGCACCGAAAGCAGGTCCCTGTGTAGAATACAAAAGTCCATAAATTTTCAGATAATAACCCCAGGCCAGGAGTAGAACAATGATTCCTCCCAAGAAAATAAGGTGCTTCTTGGCTTTTGGTGCAATGGTAATTTTAGGTAAAGAGGTTGGGACACCCTCCACTTCACTAAATTCACCCTCTATTTGAAGCGCACCCTTTTTCAGATACCAACCCATACTGACCAGACCAGCCAAAATGAAAAGAACTAATAACCCGTTTCGGACGAAAATGTAAAAGGGAAGAGAGAACAGATAAAAACCGATGTCCCTGTTAAAAATAGGATCCGTGCTGCCAAAAGGTTGCTGATATAGATAGCGCAGGAGCATATCCCATTGAAAGGAGCCCCTTGACGCAACAATAAAACTAAGAATCAGAATAAAAGCTATGAGGAGAGAATTTAAGGCCCTGCCTGAAAGGCCAAAACCGTCCGCAGCTTTAAAGGCCACTCCTGGCCCGCCACCTGGGTTTAAACGTTTGGCGGCGTAAAGGTTAAGGCATATGATAAGAATCAAGAGCAACCAAATCAACAAACCGAACCCGAACCTGCTCAAAAGCATGGTCCAGAAAACAGGCGAAAAGCCTAGATTTCCGAACCACAGCCAGTCAGGATAGATTGAAACCCCTGTCCAAAGCAATAGAACAGCGACAAGTCCGAACCCTATAATAATTAATTTTTTATTCATGTCTTTTTCCCCCTAAATATTTCTGCATTTTCCAGATCTACCGCCCAGTAAATCCGTTATCTTTATTTATTTTTCTCGCCCGGCAAAATCTCCTCATCTGTCTTACACTGGTCCCAGATCGCATCCATCTCCTCAAGCGAGGCGGATTCTAATGTGCGGCCCTGTTTCCTCAAGGTTTGTTCTACAACCTCAAAACGTTTTATAAATTTTGAAATGGTCAGAGTAAGGGCCGCTTCAGGATGAACCCGCATGAACCGGCTCAAATTCACTACGGTGAAAAGGAGATCTCCAAGCTCTTCCGTTGATTTTTCGGGATCCGCCTCTTTCAGGGTAGCTTTGAACTCTGCCAGTTCTTCATCTAACTTTTTGAGAAGACCATCAATATCCGGCCAGTCAAAGCCGACCTTGGCGGCACGTTCGCTGATGCGATAGGCCCGCATCAAGGCCGGTAGTTTTTGCGGCACTGAATCAAGGAAGGAGTTTTTGACTGTGTCTTTATCTTTGGCTTCCGCCATTTTAATTTTATGCCATCTATGTCTGACCTCATCCGAGCTTGAAACCTTTGCCTGGCCGAACACGTGCGGATGTCGCCGAATCATCTTTTCAGTAATTGTCCGCACCACATCCTTTATGTTGAAATTCCCTGATTCCTCAAATATTCTTGCCAGAAACACAATGTGAAAAAGGAGGTCGCCTAATTCCTCGCACACGTCCTCACGGTTGTCAGACTCAAGTGCATCGAGAACTTCATAGGTCTCTTCCAACAGATAAGTCTTGATTTGATCTGATGTCTGCTCGCGGTCCCAGGGGCAGCCATGGTCGCTTCGCAGGATTTCAACAAGTTCAACAAGACGGTAAAAATCACCGGACGCCTTCATAGCCTCAGGCACCTTAAAATTTATGTCTAATTTTATCAAGAATTAACTACCCAACATCATAAATAGGGGGTCATGATGTCTTTTCTGGAGTGACTGGCGGTAGGGCGCCGTGTTTTTGTGGCTTATCTGTGGGGGAAACCGCAGCTCCCGCTTGCGGGAGAATGCGGAGGGGGTAAGAATCCCACTGCAGATAAGTTATTAAAAACACCAGCCCGGGAGACTCGGAACGAAAGAAAAGACATTGTGACCCCAAACCAAAATAAACACTACCAGTAGTCGGCGAGATTATAGTTTTTCCCAGGCCTTCTTCAATGCGTTGATGTTATCGTTAAACTTTTGCTTCATTTCTTTTGGCACTACGGCGACCATCATTTCGGAGATAGCGCTCACGCGGGGAGCGAGGAAAGAATCCTTGACGAAAGGTGCTCTTTGGGGAAGAAAGATCGTGAGGGGAACCAGCAGAACGGATACAATAAGAACTGCCTTTACAAAGCCAAAGGTGCCGCCAAGGATGTTATCGGCCCAGCCCAAGGCAACCGCCTTAAGTAAATACTTAAAGACAATACCGACAAATCCAACGATAAGGAACAAAATGCTGAAAGTAATAAAGAAGCTGACAATGTTCAGATGCGATTTATTGGTAATTAAGAAAGAGAGATGATCTGCCACGATCGGATAATAGGTGTAAGCAGCATAAAAACCGACAAAAACCCCGACAATCGAGGTTATCTCCTTTATAATTCCCCTGAAAATACCACGAACAAGGCAAAACCCGACAATAACGCTGATAAGGATATCGAGTGAATTCATCGATCTCTCCGTTTTTGTTAAGATTTCAATCAGGTTAGCGTGTAACAAATGGCCCTTTTCAAGTCAAGTCATTTTTCGATACATCTATCCGGCCTTTACGGTCTGGTTTTTGTGGTTTGCAAAATCATTTGGACTGTTATATAAATTTATCCCTGATATGAAGACACGACAAGCTCCTCGCAAACATGAAACAGCGGATCACGGGAGCCTCAAAATCACATTTGACGATAATCTCGTGGCAAGAAGCCTGTTTGGTGAGCAGAATCGGCATCTACGGCGGATTGCAGACGTTTTAGATATCCAAATCCATGCCAGAGGTAATACGGTCAGTATCCATGGAGACGCAATAACCAAACAGCTTGTCGAAAAGCTCCTCAAAGAGCTCTACGCTCTCGTTGATGAAGGGTATCCGGTTTACGAAAACGACATTAATCATGCCATCCGGATCCTGAGCAGCAATGATCGCGTCAAGCTCAAGGATATCTTCCTGGATACTGTCTACATTACCTCCCAGAAGAGACCTATTACACCCAAGGGTCTGGCACAAAAGGAATATATCGACGCTATCCGAAAGTTCGACATTGTCTTTGGCATTGGACCTGCCGGCACCGGCAAGACATATCTGGCCATGGCCATGGCAATTTCTTCGCTGACAAAAGGTCATGTCAATCGAATTATCCTGACACGTCCGGCCGTGGAGGCTGGTGAAAGCTTGGGCTTTCTCCCCGGAGATCTTTATGAAAAGGTCAATCCTTATCTGAGACCGCTCTACGATGCCCTTCACGACATGGTGCGTTATGAAAAAGCTTCCCGGCTAATCGAGCAAGGCGCAATAGAAGTGGCCCCCCTGGCATTTATGAGGGGCCGAACCCTCAACGATTCCTTTGTGATCTTAGACGAAGCCCAAAATACGACCTCGGAACAGATGAAGATGTTTTTGACGCGTCTTGGATTCAGTTCCAAAGCGGTTATCACTGGTGATATCACGCAGATCGACTTGCCTAACGAAAAGGTTTCAGGGCTTGTGGAGGCAAATGATATCTTACAGGAAATTAAAGGAATACGCTTTGTCTTTTTTTCCAAGAAAGATGTGGTGCGACACCAATTGGTCCAGGATATTATCAAGGCTTATGAGGATCTCGATCAAAAAGATTGAACAATGCACATGTGACGCACACTGAAATGACAAAAAAACAAAACAAAAATTTTATCGAAACCGTAAATAACCACGCCTCGATATCAGATCGGCGACGTGGCTGAAAACGACATCAAATCGCCTAAGGATTTGCTCATAGTCCTTATCGCTCATGTGAAAGACGGTGTGGGGATAGCAAGGAGGCACAGACTCGGCGGTGCAATTATCAACATCATTAACGACGGGGCCAAGAGACCAAATGGGAATTCTGATAGAAGACAGGCAAAACCGTTACAGGATCGATCACGCGGAAATAAAGAAAAAGGCGACAACAATTTTAAACGCCTTAGGATGCCCTAACGGAGAGTTGTCCATCCTCATTGTAGATGATCCGGAAATAGCCAGGCTCAACAAGACGTATCTATGTATGCAGGGCCCGACGAATGTGATTGCATTCCCAATGCAAGAAGGCCCTTTCGAGCAAATCAACCCGAATCTATTGGGTGATGTGGTTATATCCCTCGACACTGCAGCACGCGAAGCGAAAGATGCCGGCATGTCTGTTGAATCACGATTCGACCAGCTTTTGATTCATGGGATCTTGCACCTGTTAGGATTTGACCACGAGAAAACGTTGGAACAGGCCGAGGCCATGAGGATTAAAGAGGAAGAATTGCTTAAATTGTTGGAGGAGTAGAGAATTTGGGAGGTATTTCATAATGCCAGGCTTAGCAGTTAATGTTGATCATGTAGCCACGCTTAGGGAGACTAGAAAAATCAATATTCCGGACCCGGTCACGGCTGCAGCAATAGTGGAGCTGGCGGGTGCCGATGGGGTAGTCGCCCATCTTAGAGAAGATCGACGACATATAAAGGACCGGGATGTCCGGCTTCTACGCGAAACGATCAAAACCAGGCTGATCCTGGAAATGGCCGCAACTTCGGAAATGATTGCCATTGCCGGAGAAATCAAACCGGATTTAGTGACATTAGTGCCGGAAAGGCGGGAGGAGTTGACCACTGAAGGCGGTCTTGACCTCCATCTTCACAAAGACATGGTATCCGATGCAGTCCAAGCCCTTAAAAAGGAAGGAATACCGGTGAGCATCTTTGTTGATCCCGACCTGGATCAGATCAAACTCGCCCATCGAATAGATGCCGATTACGTGGAGATTCATACGGGAATTTTTTGTGATGCGGATACACCAAGACAGCGCTCCGAAGCCTTCGAGAGGATTATAAACAGCGCAAAGCTTGCCCATAAATTGAACCTTGGAGTCAATGCCGGTCATGGCTTAGGTTATCAAACCATCAAGGCCTTCAAGGGGCTCTCCGAAATCAATGAATTTAGCATCGGCCACAGTATCATAGCACGCGCAGTCTTGGTGGGTCTTGATAAGGCCGTAAGAGAGATGATTGCATTAATCAAGGAACAGTAAACACTATCTCACCCTAACCCCCTTCCACCAGGGGAGAGGGAACTACTAAAAAGCACATTGGCTACCCAACATCATAAATAGGGGGTTATGATGTCTTTTCTGGAGTGACTGGCGTTAGGGCGCCGTGTTTTTGTGGCTTATCTGTGGGGGAGACCGCAGCTCCCGCTTGCGGGAGAATGCGGAGGGGGTAAGAATCCCCCTGCAGATAAGTTACGAAAAACACCAGCCCGGGAGACTCGGAACGAAAGAAAAGACATTGTGACCCCAAACCTAAGAACTAATATGATCTACGGAATCGGCATTGATATGGTTGAAGTATCGCGCATCGAGAAGGCATTGGATCGCTGGGGAGATCGATTTCTCAAACGGATCTTTACACAAGCTGAAATCGAATACTGTCGACACGGAGCTCGTACCCCATCACGATTCGCCCTTCGCTTTGCAGCCAAAGAGGCCTTTTCAAAGGCACTTGGATTGGGATTTCGTAAAGGACTCGGCTTGAAGCACGTTGAAGTTGTTCGTGATCCCAATGCACATCCTCGCCTCAGCTTACACACGAAGGCCAGGGAGCTATGCAAACATAATGGTATCAAGAATAGCTTCCTGAGTCTTTCGGACGACGGCCCGTATGCCATTGCCGTAGTTGTTCTGGAGGTGTGAATGTATCTTGTTACGGCTCAACAGATGAAGGAAATGGACCGTCTGTCCATTGAATCCTTTGGAATTCCCGGCATTGTCCTCATGGAAAGCGCAGGACGGGGAACTGTAGACGCCTTGTTGCGACATTTTCCGGATGTACGCCACATGAAAGTAGGTATAGCTGCCGGACATGGTAATAATGGCGGCGACGGTTTTGTTATTGCGCGATATCTGGCCGGCCGCAATGTTGAGTTATCTGTTTATCTGCTATCTAAAAGAGAACGTGTTCAAGGGGACGCAGCAGCCAACCTGAAACTCCTTGAACAAATGGGGGTCCAGGTCCATGAAGTCCAGAACACGGCTGCCCTTGAATCCCACCACGACCGGATGAGACAGTGTGACCTTTGGCTGGATGCCATGCTCGGCACAGGCCTTAAATCCGACGTCCGGGGACTCTTCAAAGAGATGATAGAATTCTTAAACACGCTTAAAAAACCAATCATTGCCGTAGATATCCCGTCCGGTCTTGACTCGGATACCGGCAAGCCACGCGGTTGCTGCATCAGGGCAACCGTGACTGTAACATTTGGGTTACCCAAGATCGGTCAGGTTATGTTGCCTGGAACGGAATTTGTCGGCACACTAAAGGTTGTTGATATTGGAATCCCGCCTGCTGTTGTCGATGAAGTAGGTCCAAAACATTATCTCCTGACTCGAGAAATGATAAAGGCCTGTTTTATGCCGAGGGCACCGCAAAGTCATAAGGGTACTACCGGACATCTTTTGGTCATAGGCGGATCACCCGGCAAGACCGGTGCGGCAATCATGACAAGCCGCGCGGCCATGCGCGTGGGTGCAGGACTATCAACCCTTGGAGTCCCGAAGAGCCTCAATATAGCCATGGAATCGCAGCTAACCGAGGTGATGACCGTGCCGTTGCCCGAAAATGCCGACCAAACCCTTGGATTGTCTGCTTACGACAGGGTTATGAGTCTGTTGGATGGGAAGAAAGGGCTGGCAATCGGCCCGGGTCTCGGCACTGTCAAGTCAACACATAATCTGGTTAGAAAACTCATCCAAACATCTCCCGTACCAATAGTTATTGACGCAGACGGCCTCAACAGTCTTGTTGGGGGCTTAAAGTGTTTGAAAGGCCTGAAAGTGCCTGTAGTGATGACGCCTCATCCGGGCGAGATGGCAAGACTGGTGGGAAAAACGCCCTTGCTGGTCCAGGAAGACAGGATCCGAGAGGCCCGCGATTTCGCAACGACTTACAATGTCTACTTGGTTTTAAAAGGAGCAAAAACGATTGTTGCTTATCCTGACGGGGATGTCTTTATTAACCCTTCGGGAAATCCGGGCATGGCTTCCGCCGGCATGGGAGATGTGCTCTCAGGAATGATTGCAGGTCTTATCGTCCAGGGTATGCCTGTTGGTAAAGCCGTAAATGCAGGGGTCTATTTACATGGCCGCGCGGCCGATTCCCTTGCACAAAGCATGGGACCGGTGGGATTTCTCGCCTCGGATGTCATTGAGATTCTTCCAGAACAAATCAAGGGATTGAACAAACCCGTTTCCGGTCGGCCTTCCCTTCCTAACGCATTTATCAGAACCCTTTGAAGACCAAGGAACATCACCTCATATCATATTCTCCTGAAGAAACAATTCGTTTAGGAGAATTTCTCGGCAAATATTTGACCAATGGATCAATAATCGCCCTGAGCGGCGAGCTGGGGAGCGGTAAAACCTGTCTTACCCAGGGGATTGCCAGGGGCCTGCAGGTGCCAAAGGGCCTTTACGTGACAAGCCCGAGTTATACCCTGGTAAATGAATATCCCGGACGGCTTCGTCTCTTTCACGCGGACCTGTATCGTATAGAAAACATAGCCGAACTGGACGAAATCGGGCTGGACGAGATTATGGGACGTCATGATGTTACAGTTATTGAGTGGGCCGAAAAGATGATAGAAATGCTCCCAGAAGAACGAGTCTTTATCTCGATTTCCATTGTTGGTCACCATGCCAGAGACCTCCACCTCACAGGATGTGGACAAAATGCTGTGGATCTGATAGAGAAATGTATGGTTGAGTTTAGTCAATAGGAGAGTTTAATGGCTCTGATCGTTCAGAAATATGGCGGTACCTCGGTCGCAAACCTGGACCAAATCCGCAAGGTTGCCGAACGGGTCATCAAAGTGCATGGCGCCGGAAATGACGTGGTGGTAGTTCTCTCAGCCATGGCCGGCGAAACAGACCGTCTCACTCAACTGGCCCATGAGATAGCCGATGATCCAAACAGACGGGAGCTTGACGTCTTGCTGGCCACAGGCGAACAAACCACGGTGTCGCTGTTGTCCATCATGTTGGAATCAATGGGACATCCAGCCAAATCGCTGTTGGGTTATCAGGCTGAAATCGTAACCAACAGGGCATTTGGGCGGGCTCGCATCGCGGAGATAAGGGCCGACCGCATCAGGGAACTGCTCAACAGGGGAAAAATCGTGGCTGTTGCGGGTTTCCAGGGCCGTGATGAACGAGGCAATATTACTACCCTCGGCAGGGGAGGATCCGACACATCCGCCGTAGCCCTGGCGGCCGCGCTAAAGGCCGATGTGTGCGAGATTTATACGGATGTGGACGGGGTCTATACCACGGACCCCAATCTTTGCAAGAAGGCGAGGAAACTTGACAAGATATACTACGACGAAATGTTGGAGATGGCCAGCTTAGGTGCCGAGGTATTACAAATCCGTGCCGTAGAATTTGCCAAGAAGTTTAATGTGCCCATTCACGTCAGATCGTCTTTTAAAGAGGAGGAAGGAACCATGGTTGTGGAAGAAAGAGAAGAGGATATGGAACGACTCGTGGTATCGAGTGTTGCATACAGCAAAGACGAGGCACGTATCACCTTGAGCAAGGTTCCGGACAGGCCGGGTATTGCCTCGAAAATCTTCACAACCATTGCAGAGGCCGGAATCGTCGTGGACATGATTATACAAAATACGCGCAAGGGCGGATTGACCGACCTCACGTTTACCGTAGCAAAGAGCGACTATCCAAGGGCCATGGCTATACAGAAGGATGTGGCTAAATCGGTTGGTGCCGAACAGGTGCTTGGTGACGAACACATTGCCAAAGTATCGGTCATCGGCGTTTGTATGCGAAGCCATTCGGGTGTGGCAGCCAAGATGTTCACTGCCCTTGCAAAAGAAAACATCAATATTATGATGATCAGTACCTCGGAAATAAAGATTTCATGTATTATTGAAGAAAAATACACGGAATTAGCAGTCAGGATTCTTCACGACGTATTTGGATTAGATTCTTCATAATCGCTTCGCCTCGAAAATCTTCAACACATCCTCTACTCCGAGTGATATTGAAACTCTTTAGTAAAGACCAAACAGTCGTTGCACTCATACTTGGGCTTGCTATTTTCTTTATCGGACTATCCAGACCGTTTCATCCGTTTTTGCCGATCTTCAAATCTTCCGGCAACAGCCCGACGACCCGCCCTGATTATCAATATGTTATTGAAGTTGAAGGAGATGTAAAAAACGCCGGTATTTACATATTCGACAAACCCCCCACGGCATACCAGGCCATCCAAAGCGCGGGCGGCCCGATCAGCAAACATCGTCTCTTGTTTCACATGCCGGACGACACCCTTGATACAGGCACGCGTTTAGAGCTTGGGGGTGTCACCGGAGACTGCGCCGAATTAATCATCACTTCCATCAGTTCCGGGAAAAGGCTGGTTTTGGGGATTCCTATCGAGTTAAATAAAGCCGGTGTTGAGGACCTTGCCATAATTCCCGGAATAAGTCATGGCCTGGCACAACGGATTGTTGAATTCAGGGAATTGAATGGGCCTTTCAAGACGTACAACGAGCTAAGGCGCGTAAAAGGCATAGGGCCAAAGAAAATTGAATCCTTTCGATCCTACTTAAACCTCAAATAGAGAGCCTCTACAAACTTTTATTTTTAGGTTTGACCCCGGTTTTCCCCTACCCCGTACCTGACCGGCCTGCTCCCCAAAAACCCTGGGCCGTTTGAAAATTACCGTCAGATTTCTGACGCCCAGGGTAATCGCTTTAAAAAACCTCTGTTTCATAACCCACCTACAATTCTCACGATATCCCATAACAGACCATTATTTTTCGGAATTCTGCCTCAGAAACGAGCTGGCATGAAACGTGCTATATTTTATCATTATTTATGCTGTTTTGGCAAAAAGTTTTGTCGTTAAACGGATTACAAGAGTTGGTTATCCGACAAATTTGAAATTGTTTAGGGGTCGGCAGGGGGCGATATATCCGATGGGGATTTTGAACATCAACGATATTCAAGCAGGCATGGTACTGGAGGAGTGTGTCGTCAACTTCCGGGGAACTACGCTGATCGATGCCGGCATCGCGTTAACTGAAAAGCATCTCATGGCCTTAAAGGCCTGGGGGGTAACAGAGGCGAAGATTGTGGGCATCAGCCCGACCAGCCTGGAAGAGAAAGGACCAGATTTAATAGACGAGGAAACAAAAGGGCTCATAGAACGCGAACTGGCAAATCTCTTCCAAAAGACCAACATGGAAGACCCCCTCATAGTCGAGATATACAGACTGGTAAAGAAAAGGAAGATACACAGCTTGTGAAATGAAAAAGAAACCGGATGAGATCGCGATAGATAGAGTAATCCGCGGGCTGAAGAGCATCCCGAGTATTCCGACCGTGGTTACCAAAGTAACGGAGATCTTAAACGACCCCTGGAGCTGTGCTGCCGATCTCGGCAGGGTGATATCAGCGGATCAGGTCCTCACTGCCAAGCTGCTCAGGCTGGTCAATTCTGCCTTTTACGGCTTTCCAGGCAAGATCGAGACGGTGTCTCGGGCTGTAACCATCATAGGTTTCAGGCAGCTTAGGGAGCTTGCGGTCGGTACATCCCTGTTAAACATGTTCAAAGGGCTGGGCGATAACGCCTCCTTGAGTGTGCAGGATTTCTGGAAGCACTGTGTGGTGTGCGGAATAGCGGGCCGGGTACTGGCCATCTACAAAAGGGAGGAGGTCCCGGAGAGGTTCTTCGTGGCTGGACTGATGCACGATATCGGTCGCATGGTACTCCTGGAAAGTTGCCCTGAACAATATAATGATGTCTTCACGATGGTGAAAGAGCAAAACTGCTTGGTGACCGAAGCGGAAATGGCCGTATTCGGGTTTACGCACGCAGAGGTGGGGAAAAGGCTCATGCTTCACTGGCATCTTCCATCCTCGCTTGTGAATGCCGTGGGGTTCCACCACGACACGGAAAGGCAGGGCCCGTTTTCCAGCCTTGCGGATGTGGTTCATGTCGCCGATATCATCACACATGCAAGCGGCCTCGGCTCCAGCGGGGAGCAGTTCATTCCACCCTTGAATCCATACGTGCGGGAACGCCTCGGCTTGAAGATGAGCGTGCTGGAGCTTGCTATGGAAAAAATGCATGAGCAGTTTGAAAACATAGCCGACTTCATGCTGGTTAAAAAGTAACGGTATTGAAAACTTTCAAATAAAGAATTTGTAGGTGAGCATGGATAAGGACAAGATTAGTATAGAAAACCTTCAAAATAGGATCGCATACCTAGAAGAAGCGAACCGAAAAGTCAATTCTTCCCTTAAAACTGTTCGTTCGATAGCTTTCTTCCAGAAAAAGATTAACATAGAACATGACGTCAGGACTATCTTAATAGAAAACCTCGAACATATCTCACAACTGATTGAGTTCAAGCTGGCCGGCTTTTTCCTCTTTAAAGACGACTTGATTGAACTGGCCTGTGAATACGTCTACCCGCAGCACTTGCGCGCTGAAGCGGAAAAAGAGGCGGAGCTCCAGATAAAGAATGGGACATTTTCCTGGGCCTTGCGCCAGACTGCACCTGTGATAGTTAATACACTGGGACTAGAAAATGAGGGAGATATTCTCCTTCATTCTCTTGCCACCGAAAACCGTGTCCTGGGAATGTTCCTGAGCCAACTTTCCATGAGCCGGGAGCAGATCAATCACGAGTCCTTGGATCTACTATCCATAGCCCTGTTGAACACTTCTCTGACAGCTGAAAATGCCATACTCTATCAAAGAATCAGGGCATATAATCTTGAACTTGAACAACAGGTAAAAGAAAGGACTCAACAGCTAAAACGCGCCAAAGAAGTCGCCGAAGCAGCCAGTCGGGCCAAGACCGAGTTTCTGGCCAATATGAGTCATGAGATAAGGACACCTATACACGGGATCATCGGCATGACAGAATTGGCCATGGAGGCTGACATTGATAATAATCAGAGGGGCATCCTTCATACAATTAACACAGAGGCCGACTTCTTGCGGAGTATTATCAATGACATTCTTGATGTTTCCAAGATAGAGGCTGGAAAGTTAGAGCTTGAGAAGGTTCCATTTGACCTGAAAATCACGTTTGAGGATTTGGCTGACGCTATCGCAATCAGGGCAGAACAAAGAGGGCTTAATCTTGTCTGCTTTCTATCTCCCGACATTCCATGCAGGCTAACTGGCGACCCGGGCCGCCTGGGACAGATAATGAAAAATCTGGCGGAAAACGCCCTGAAGTTTACACACAAGGGCGAGATATACATCAAGGCAGAGATGGCCGAAGACCTGGGAGACAGGGTTAAGATCCGTTTTTCGGTGAAGGATACAGGCATCGGGATACCAAAAGACAAACAGACAGCAATCTTCGAAAGCTTCACCCAGGCAGATAGCTCAACTACCAGGAGATACGGAGGGACCGGGTTGGGGACCACCATATCCAAACAGTTGGCAGAACTGATGGGAGGCGACATTGGTGTAGAGAGCGAGGAAGGGAAGGGAAGCACTTTCTGGTTTACCGCAGTCTTTACCAAAGAAACAGGTCAGGAAGCTATCCTGGTAAGAGAAGAGCTTGATCTGAGTGATTTTAGGGTCCTGGTGGTAGATGACAACCGGACCAGCCGATTTATCCTGATGGAGTATCTCGGGTCCTGGAACTGCCTACCTGTGGAGGCGCCTGGCGGGAGAGAGGCCCTATCCATTCTCAGGGAGTCTGTTTCATCAAAAGTCCCCTTCAACTTGATTTTGACGGATATTGATATGCCTCAGATGAGCGGTTTTGATCTGGTCAGAGAAATCAGGGCAAACGAGACTTTGAAAGGAGTGCCGATAATAGCTCTCATCCCCGTTGGAAGGAAGAGAGACGGCAAAAGATGCAGCGATATGGGAATTGAGTGGTATTTGACCAAGCCGATTAAATGGGATGATTTTCGTAATGCGATTGTATCGGTTTTGGGTATTTCCACGGAAGAGGAGGCGCAAGCTGTCCCGAAACTGGTTTGCAGACATACCATAACCGCGGAGCATAAGAAAGGGGTCCATATCCTTTTAGCCGAGGACTACCCGACCAATCAGCAGGTGGCCGTAAGACATCTAACTGGAGCAGGGTATCGAGTCGATCTGGCGGAGGACGGCCAGCACGCAGTGGACGCGTATAAACGGAAACATTACGATCTCATCCTGATGGACATACAGATGCCCGTGATGGACGGATATGAGGCGACAAAGACAATCCGGAATTTGGAGGCAAAGCTAAAAAAAGCGCAGGATGTAGAGCTTTCAGCCAGATCGCAAAGGGTTCCGATCGTCGCTATGACGGCACACGCCACGAAAAGCCATAGAGAAAGGTGCGTGGGGGCGGGAATGGATGACTATATCTCCAAGCCCTTGAGGAGGAAAGACCTCTTGGCCATGGTGGACAAGTGGGTGAGGTCAAAATCGGGATCAAGGCAAGAGTCCGGGCAGGACCAACCAAAGGGTGAAATCATAGAAGAGGATGCCCCAATGAATTTCGAAGAGGCCTTAGAGGAATTCGAGGGGGACAAGGAATTTTTGATGGAGGTCCTGGAGGGTTTTCTAAAGAATGGCAAGGCTCAGATAGGAACCATCCACCAGGCCATATCCGATGGGGATGCCGAGATAGTCAACACAGAGGCACATTCAATTAAAGGCGGTGCTGCAAACCTGACTGCTAATGAGCTTTCCGGGATTGCTTATGAACTTGAAAATATCGGAAAATCAGGTGTCTTAGAAGAAGGCATTGAGATCCTCGAAAGACTTGAAAAAGAGTTTCATCGCTTAGAGGTTTGTGCCAGGGGTAGAAGGTAGACCGAAAAAAGCGGGGCAGTAAGATGAGAATTCTTGTTGTTGATGATGAACTTGTTAGCAGAAATAAGATGAAAAAGATGTTGGGCAAGTTTGGGAAGTGTGAGGTAGTTGAACGCGGGAGTGCGGCAATAACCGCCTTTAAAAATGCCTGGGAAAACTGGAGGCCATTTGACCTGATAACCCTTGACATCACTATGCCTGAAATGGACGGAAAAAAGGTCTTGTCTGAAATCAGGAGGATAGAAGAAGAAAACAAAGTTCCAGGGCGCAAGCAGGTAAAAATATTGATGGTAACTGCGCATTCAGATCCAGATACTATTATAAGCTGTGCTCACTTAGGGTGTGATGATTACCTTCTGAAACCATTTAGCCCATATGTATTAGCCACGAAGCTTAAGGAGCTTGGTTTTGAAGTCGATCGAAAAAAAGCTAAGGGCTAAAAGGGGCCAGGCATCAACAGGCTGTTGCCCAAACAACTGCGCACTTGGCATGAGGAGGGCCGTCAAGGGAGATTTCTTTTTGAGGTCAGGTCAATTCTCATCCTGCTGGTTAGTGGTAGAATGTATCGAACTTCACGAACCAGGCACACGTCAATGTGGCCTACAAGCTTAGTAGCTCATTTGTAGATGGGTCAGACCGTATGTCGAATATGGTGCCGTTGAGGAAGCTATCAGGCAATATCCAGTGACCTGACCTCAAAAAGAAATCTCCCTTGACGGCTGATAAACAGCAAAAAAAACTGAAACTTAAATTGTCACGATTTGGGCAACAGCCTGTGAAGACCTGACCCCATTTTTTTCTGGTCTTTATTTCTTCTTTTCTTTTTTCAATCTTCGTTTTTCCTTTGGAGTAAGCTGGCCCTTTTTCTGTTGTTCCCTTTTGCCTTTATCTCTTTTCCCCTTATCACCCATATCTGTTTCTCCTTCATACCCGGAACTTCATCGAAGAACCCTTCAGCCGTTTCGCACGCGACATGGGGCGTTCGTTCCGAGCTTGCCTAAAGTGTTTTCAGCCATAGCGTCTATCTCAGATTCTTAGCACCATGAAACATTTCCTGCAACACATAAGTGATTTGGTCCTAATCAGCAAGCCCGCGCACGCTCGGAACGAACGTCACCTATCTTCTACAAGCCCTTTAATGGGTGACCCATTTACAAATATTCTGTCAAGAATGTACGGGCTGTTGCCCAAACAGGCAGGTTCGCAGATAGCCTCTGAAAAAGCCGTCAAGGGGGATCTCTTTTTGAGTCAGGTCAAATCTCGTCCTGCTTGTTAACGGCAGTGTAACGAACCTCACGAACCAGGCACAC
>Ga0114923_10001631_pt1 | contig 15489 bp, 14 predicted proteins | sample SumtaG_FD_89578 | JGI IMG/M metagenome (GOLD analysis project Ga0114923, IMG submission 89578) | Deep subsurface microbial communities from Indian Ocean to uncover new lineages of life (NeLLi) - Sumatra_00157 metaG | ecosystem: Environmental > Aquatic > Marine > Oceanic > Sediment | place: near...
GTGGGGGCGGCCTGCGCTCCTCCTGTTCCTTATCTTTTTCGGCTGGTCTCTTGGCCGGTTCCCGGGGATGATCTCTGGGAGGGGGACGATGGTCCGGCGGTTTGAGCTGGTTAAGTATCTCCCGGAGCAGGGTTTTGTATTTTGATACCTGTTCCGAATCGCACACTCCCATAAGTTCGATAAAATGATAAAACACAGTCTTTTCAAGTTCCGCTGTTTTTTGACCCATTTTCTCGGCCAACTGCTCCACCCGGGATGAATCGAATCGATCGTCTAAAAGCTGCTCCATCATCTCTCGTCTTAGATCATCCACCTGGCGCCGGGATTGGCCCATCTTTTTTAAATGTTCCTCCCTCAACTGCATAAACGTATCCACCTGGTCCTGCGTAAAATTCAACTCCCTCTTCAAAAAACCTGCCAGGCGTTTATCCCGTGTTTCCTTACCCTTATCGCCCCGTCTATACCTTTTATCATAATCATCCTGCTTTTTTTCTTCTGTCTGTGTCGCTTTTCCCGGGGGATTCAACCGTGGATACCAGATCGTGGCCAGCAAAGCCAGGTTCAATATCACCAGGATGATGACGACCCAGTTGACTGCACGATTCCTGGTGTAGAAACCCATTATTCACTTTCCCCCATCATCTTTTCCGTTACGGTAACGGCATAGGTGTCCTGGGAGGGCCAGTATTCCCGCGCCAATTGGGAGGCATGGGTACGGTAATTCTGTTCTGTCAACCCGGTATCCCTGGACCCCACTAAGAAAAAGACAGCGGAAATGAGATTTGCCACTAAAAGCAGCGCCAAAAGCGCGGGTTTCAGTACCTTGACGCCAAAAATACCCGGCTGTTTTAATTTCTCTTCTCTCTCTTTACTGCGTAGTCTCGCTTCGACGCGGGTATAGAAGAAAGGCCCGGCTTCCAGGTTTTCCATCCGGTCCAGGAGCGACATCGTCTTCTCAACTTCTTCCCGGACACGTTTTCGTTTATCCATTTTATCCTCTTTCGTCATTACTTAATTATAATACAAAAATTTTATAATGCAAAACCCGTTTGCATTAATTTAGACGTAAAAACAAAAAAAAACTTGCGCCCCCCCCTGGCAGGGGGGACCTAAGAAGGCCCTTCGGGCCATCCGAAGGCTTCCTTAAATGAATGATTCCGTTAGGAGAGACATTATAATGGTAGATTTGATATGTACTGTGAGGCATTCGCTTTTTTAATGGGTGGGGAAGCCTTGTAGCCATCTTTATAACTCCTATGTAATTATTATCCACCGCCGGAGTTGTAGGAAAAGGGAATGTACTTTACTGCGTGGGACACCAGGATAAGGAAAAGAATAATAAATACCTTTTTCCTTTTGATCAAATCTCTTTCAAAATAGTGGTATAGTTTTTTCTCCAGGTTTTTTTTGGCCCGGTGCATCAGGGATTCCACCGAAGAAAGGGTAACTCCCATAATCTCGGCGATCTTTTTATTCCCGGTTCCCTCGCATTTGCTTAAAGTAAAAGCAATGCGTTGATTTTCCGGCAGCGAGTTGATTGCCTCATGGAGGATACTCATCCGTTCTTCTTGTTCCAATTTTTCCAGGGGATCGTCTTTCCCGAGAGCAGGCAGTTCTTTGCCTTCTTCTTCCATACCCAGCAGGCTTTTCATCTGGGCGAACCGTTTTTTGCGTTTTTTTTTACGGAGCAGGTCAATGGAGCGGGTAACGGCAATGTGGTAGATCCAGGTGTAAAGTTTGGCTTCTGCCCTGAAGGAAGAAATAGACCGGTAAACTTCGATAAACACCTCCTGGGCAACATCTTCCGCGTCTTCCCTGTTAAACAGGAAACGGTAGCATGTATTGAGCACCCGGTCCTGGTAGAGTTCTACCACTGCTTTAAAAGCCCCGGGTTCGTTTCGTTTTAACTTTTGAACCAGTACTTTTTCGTCCATTCTATGTTTCGTGTTTCGTGTTCATTCTATCACCCGCCACAAAAAAAATCAAGACCATTTTGCGTAACAGTTAAGTTAACCGCGAAGACACGAAGTGGGCAGTGGCAGTGGGCAGTGGGCAGTGGGCAGTAGACAGTAGGCAGTAAAAGTTAAGAAGCAATATGGAATCAATGGGAACAAATAGTTGAAGCACAGCACAACAGGGCCTCCGCATATAGGTTCCCCATGACATGGGGCCGGAGGCATATAAAAAAATCATCGGCAAGTTTTTAGAAGAAGTGTCGTCTAAAGTTTAGAAAGACGATTTTAATGTAAGGAGGTTTAAAATATGAGTCGATTATCAAAACTTGCAGTTAATGCCGAAGGGTTTGTTTTCGACCCTGACTTCGGCGATGTTTTTACAGTCAATCTCACCGGCCTTTCTATACTCGATGGTATGCGAAACAACGAGTCCCCCCGGGAGATTGCCAAAAAATTAAAACAAGAGTACGACGTAACCCTGGAAGAAGCGGAAAAAGACATATTCGATTTTAACAGCCAATTACGGGTGCACCGGTTACTGTAATTGACGGTATGGAGAGTAAAATGATGAACGAATGTATTGTGGGAATATCCGGGATCAACGCGGTGGACAATCCCGGCCCGGGTGTGGGGTTAGCACGGGCGCTGCGGGATGACCGCCAGTTGAAGGTTAAAATCGTCGGACTGGCTTACGATGCTATGGAGCCGGGCATTTACCTCGACTGGCTGATCGATAAATCGTTTATCTTACCCTATCCGTCCAGTGGTAAAGAGGCTTTTATCCAGCGGTTGGCCTATATCAAGCAGAGTTACGGGTTGGATTTTGTTTTTCCCAACCTGGATTCGGAGTTGCCGCTTTACAGCAGGTACCGTACCGAAATTGAAAACCTGGGAATCAGGCTTTTTGTGCCTGAGCCGGAACAACTGAGGCTCCGCGACAAAGACCGGCTGCCGGATGTAGCGGAAAGGATCGGGATCGACAGCCCCCGAACCGTGGTAGTGGGTTCTTTCCGGGAATTGCCCGGTGTCGTAAAACACATCGGTCTGCCGGTGATGGTTAAAGGGGCCATGTGCAGTGCCTTTAAAGCGCATACGGAAAAAGAAGCCGCTGATTTTTTCAGCAAAATCGTCAGCCAATGGGGATACCCCATTATTCTCCAGGAAGTGGTAAAAGGCGAAGAGATGAATGTGGTGGGAGTGGGTGACGGAGAGGGCGGCTTGATCGGGCAGGTGGGCATTAAAAAAATGTGGATCACTTCCCTGGGAAAAATCTGGACGGGGGTGACGGTTAAAAATCGACCCATGCTGAAAGCAGCGGAAACCTTTGTCCGGGAATACCAATGGAAAGGACCTTTCGAGTTGGAGTGTATTGTGGACGGGGATACCGTGTACTTGATCGAGATCAATCCCCGGTTCCCGGCCTGGTCTTATTTTGCCGCCGGCGTGGGCGTCAATTTGCCGGCCAACACGGTGCGAAAGGCTTTTGGTTTGCCCCTCACCAATGGCAGCGACTACGAAGCCGGGAAGCTGTACATCCGTTATACTTACGAAGCTATCACCGACCTGGATACGTTTCAACATATAACCATAAAAGGAGAAAATTAAAATGAATATGAAAAAATATGAAAAACCCCTTATTTTAAAAGTACAAACCCAAATGTCCAACAAGTTTGGGTCCAGTCCGTCGTATGCCAGGAAAACCCGCACCTCTATCGATGGTGTAAGCATCGACCACCTGGTATCGGAATACGGGTCACCACTGTTTGTGTTTTCCGAATCGATCCTGCGCCGGCGGTTCAGGGAAATATCCGATGCCTTTTCCACCCGCTACCCCAATGTGACGTTTGGTTGGTCTTACAAAACCAATTATCTTTCTGCTGTCTGCGCTGTTTTACACCAGGAAGGGGCGATTGCGGAAGTGGTTTCGGAGATGGAATACCGGAAAGCCGGCGACCTGGGAATTCCCGGGGAAAATATCATTTTTAACGGCCCCCATAAATCCCCGGAATTTTTAAGATACGCTGTGGCGGATGGGGCCATGATCAACATCGATCATTTAGATGAACTCTACGACCTGGAAAACCTGGCCGGAGAATTGGATGCCCCCATTAAAGTCGGACTGCGAATTAATATGGATACCGGTATTTATCCCCAGTGGTCGCGGTTCGGTTTGAACCTGGAATCCGGTCAGGCATTGGAAGCGGTCAAACGAATGGCAGATACCGGCAAGTTGATCTTGCGGGGCTTGCACTGCCACCAGGGGACCTATATATTGGACCCCGATGCCTATTCCCGGCAGGTGGAAAAAATGGTTCAGTTTGCTTACCAGGTTCAAGACCGTTTCGGTTTTAACATCGATTACCTGGACATCGGCGGGGGATTTCCTTCCCGTCACAAACTCAAAGGCACCTATCATTCGCCGGACCTGGTGGTGCCGGACATCGATGAGTATGCCGAAGCCGTTACCGATACCCTTTACCGGAATTTGCGTCCCGGGGATTTTCCCCGGTTAATTTTAGAGTGCGGCCGGGTAATAGTGGATGAAGCCGGGTACTTGATTACCAGTGTCCTGGCTTCCAAACGACTCCCGGACGGACGCAAGGCATACATTGCCGACGCCGGTATCAATTTACTATATACTTCTTTCTGGTACACCTTTAACCTGGAATTGGACCGGGAGGTACAGGGGATGGGTGAGCCGTCGATCATTTATGGTCCCTTGTGTATGAATATCGATGTGCTCCACGAAGGAACCATATTGCCGCCGTTGGAAAGGGGAACCCGCCTTATTTTCTCACCCGTGGGCGCTTACAATGTCACCCAGTGGATGCAGTTTATCCAATACCGGCCCAATGTTGTGATGGTGGCGGAAGACGGCAGCGTCGATATCATCCGCGAAGCCGAAGACCTGTCCGATATCCGGGAACGGGAACGTTTACCCCAACGATTGGAATTGGAACCCTTTATTCACCCCGGCAAACCGGGTTTTATCTACACACCGCAGGTCCATGCAGTGGGCATGGGCTAAAGGATAGAAAAATGAAAAAATGGTTTAACACGATTTCCTGTGCTTACTCCGGGGTGTATTTCCTGCACCGCCCGGTTTTCGGAATCCTGATCTTTGGGATCACCCTGCTCAATCCCCCTGTGGCACTGGCCGGCCTGTTATCTACGGCATCTGCTTACTTATTCGCACGTATGATCCATATGGAAGAGGCTTTCTTTAACCTGGGTTTTTATGTATACAATCCCCTGCTGGTGGGAATGTCCACCGGGTATCTATTCAAACCGGCACCGCAGACCCTTCTCCTGGTTATGATCGGGGGGGTGTTTGCCTTTATATGCACAATGGTTATGGCGAATCTTTTTTTTGTTTATTTGAAACTGCCGGTACTCAGTTTGCCCTTTGTTTTTATCACTACCATCGTTTATTTAGCATCTTCCAGATACGCCAACCTGGCCGTTAATGAATTGAACAGCATCTATGCCCTGTACCGATACCTTCCGTTATGGCTTTCCGGTTATTTTAAATCATTGGGGGCCATCTTTTTTATGCCGCAAGTATCTGTGGGGATCGTGATTTCCCTGTGTATCCTGGCGGGTTCCCGCATCCTTTTTTTGCTGTCGCTGATGGGATACTATGCAGGTACGGCTTTTACTGCCCTAATGGTGGGAAGCTTTTCCCGGGCTTTCACCGATATCGATCAGTTTAACGCCATATTAGTGGCCATGGCAGTGGGGGGTGTATTTCTCATCCCTTCGTTAAAAAGCTATATATTGGCGTTGACAGCCGTTGGCATTTCTACTGTGTGCCTTCATTCGGTGCTTTCCTTCTGGTGGTATGCCAAAATCCCCGGTTTTACTTTGCCCTTCAATGTGGTTGTCCTGGGTTTCCTCTATGTCCTTGGGTTGGCCCGCTATCCCCAGTTGGCACAGGTCGCCAAACCGACACCGGAAGAAACTCTTGATTGGTACCTGTTGAACCGGTACCGCAGCAGTGAGTGGGACGCAGCCATCATGCTTCCTTTCCCGGGGAAATGGACAGTATGGCAGGGATTTGACGGGCAATGGACCCACAAGGGCAATTGGCAGTACGCTTATGATTTTATCGTCACCGGTTCAGATGGCAGCGGTTTTCGCGGTACCGGTTCCCGGCCGGAAGACTATTATGCCTATGGCAAGCCTGTACTGTCCCCGGTCCGGGGAACAGTGGTTAAAACCGTTACCCACCTGCCGGATAATCCCATCGGCCAGCCGGATAAAGATAACAATTGGGGAAACCTGGTGATTATGCGGGACCAACGCGGCTTTTTCGTGGAGATATCTCATTTTTCCCCCAATTCCATCCGGGTAAAGGAAGGGGAAGAGGTTCAACAGGGTGCGTTACTGGGATTGTGTGGCAATTCCGGCTATTCCCACCAACCCCATATTCACATCCAGGTGCAGTTGACGGCAAGTATCGGTGCTTATACCATACCCTTTGCTTTTGCCAATTATACCGGTGATAATTATTTTTACGCCCACGGTGTGCCGGAAGAAGGTACGGAAGTGGAGTCTCTTTATTGGGATTCTGCTGTGGATGCGGTTACCACTGCCGCCGCAGGTGACGTGCACCGGTACGAAGTGGTAAGAAATGGGAAAATCATCGATCAGTTGCAACTGGAAGTGGGTATGGCCGCTGATGGGACATTGTATTTCGACTCCGGCCGGGGAAAACTGTACTTTGGCAAGACCAACGGCACCTTCTATTTTTACAGCCTGGAGGGCAGGGACCCTTATTTAAAAGTCATGTTGACGGCCCTGCCCCAATTTCCCCCGGCCTGCCGTCAAGATTTGCATTGGCAAGAGCCGCTTCCTGTCGCTGTGCTTTTGCAGGGTGTTCGCAAAATAATCGTTCAATTTCTTACTTCGTTCCGGCATGATCTGTTCAGGGTTCGGGCAGTTTTCACCTGTACCCGGGAAAACGCAGTAATCGGTTCCATCCAGGCGCGGTTCCCCAGGGTGAAGGTAGAAACCCTGGTAGAATGGGATGAAAAGCTGGGGTTTACTGTTTTCAAAGTTGGCAATCTCGAGCTTCGAAAGTGCAGTCATTACCCCCTGGCAGGGGGAATTTAAAAAGGAGAAAATTAAAATGAAAAAAAACAAAAATTTAAGGAAAGTCGGAGTTTTTCTTTTAATCTGCTTTGCGGTTGTGTTTTCCAGCCTGGCGTCGGTGGATAAGTCTAAGTCGTCAAACGGCAAATGGGTTGTGGTGGATACCGGCCAGGATAGATGCTTCGACAACGTACAGCAGGTTTCCTGTCCTGGGCCGGGGGCAGCTTTCCATGGGCAGGATGCCCAGTACAACGGCACGCAGCCCAGTTACACCGACAACGGTAACGGCACGGTTACCGACAACAACACCGGCCTGATGTGGCAGGAAACCCCGGGCAGTAAGATGACCTGGAGCAGCGCGGTGGCAAACGCTTCGTCTTTCAACCTGGCAGGATACACCGATTGGCGTTTACCCACCATCAAAGAACTCTATTCGCTGATCGATTTCAATGGCGTCACCGGCTACTCTGCCGCCAGCTCCACGCCCTACATCGACACCGCCTATTTTGATTTCAACTATGGGAATACCTTTGCGGGAGAGCGTTTTATCGACGCCCAATATTGCTCCGGCACCGAATACGGCAGCACTACCATGAACGGCAATGCAACGATTTTCGGTGTAAATTTTGCAGACGGCCGCATCAAGGGCTACCCCAAATACGATAAATTGTACGATGTAAGATATGTCCGCGGCAGGTCCGGTTACGGGACCAATAATTTCATCGATAACAATGACGGCATCGTCACTGACCTGTCCACCGGGCTTATGTGGATGAAGTACGACAGCGGTTATTTCAAGGCGGGTGATAATAAGGACGGCAAACTCGATTGGCAGCAAGCACTGGATTGGGCTGAGAGCCTCGATTATGTCGGTTACAGTGATTGGCGGCTGCCCAATGCCAAAGAACTCCAGGGAATCGTGGATTATACGCGGTCGCCCGCCGTCACCAACTCGCCGGCAATCGACCCGGTCTTCGATACTACATCCATAATCGATGGCAATGGTCAGGTGAACTATCCTTTTTTTTGGACCGGCACGACCCATTTGAACGGCATGTCCCCCGGCGCAACCGCTGTTTATATTGCCTTTGGCGAGGCTCAAGGTTATCTAAGAACACCAACGGGAAGTTATACCCTGGTGGATGTTCATGGGGCCGGGGCGCAGCGCGGCGATCCCAAAAGCGGTGACCCGAATGATTACCCTTTCGGCCGGGGGCCGCAGGGTGATGTCATCTGCATCTACAATTTCGTGCGTTGTGTGCGTGATGTACCGATAGTACCGGGAAACAGCACCTTTGCCTTAACCGTGCAATCGTCTCCTGCGGGGGTCGCTGTAACTGTCTCCCCAGCGGATACCGGCGACAGTGGAAATGGAACCACCTCCTTTACCCGTTCCTATACCAACGGTACAAACGTAACATTAACCGCCCCTGTCGCTTACAATGGTAAACCCTTCTCCAAATGGAGCCTAGACGGAACGAACAGCACCGGTACGACAGTGCAGGTAACCATGGACAGCGATCACACAGCGACGGCTTACTATACCGGCCAGGAGGGGTTACCTGGAATTATACTCGACATGCTGCGCCTCAATTACGGAATGATCCGGGGAGGTGAAGCGACCCCGTCGCAAACGCTGCGAATCGGCAGCGACGGAGAGGGAACCCTCGATTGGACCGCTGAAACCGGTGAAACCTGGTTGAAATTGAGTTCCGGCAGCGGCATTGGCGACGGCACAGTTACAGTTTCGGTAGAGGGCGGCGGTTTAGCCGTGGGCATTTATGTCGGAACCATTACAGTGTCGGATGCCAATGCCTCCAACTCGCCGCAGACTGTGAAGGTACACCTCCATGTTTACAACTCCGGTAGTGCGCCTTTCGGTAGTTTTGATTCACCGGTGGACGGTTCTACCGTACAAGGCAGCATCCCGGTGTCCGGGTGGGTACTGGACGATATCGCTGTGGACCGGGTAATGATTTACCGCCTTAAAAGCGGTGCCCCCGTCTATATCGGCGATGCGCTGTTGGTGGAAGGTGCCCGCCCCGACGTGGAACTGGCTTACCCGGATCAACCGTTCAACAATAAAGCCGGCTGGGGTTATATGCTGCTGACCAATACCCTTCCCGATGGTGACAGCGGCACATTTACCCTGGTTGTAGAGGTCAGGGACATGGAAGGCCATTCCATGTCCCTGGGCAGCAAAATCATCACTTGCGATAATGGCAATGCCGTGGAACCTTTTGGAGCTATCGATGCTCCCACGCAGGGAGGAACAGTTTCCGGCAGCAGTTTTATCAATTGGGGGTGGGTATTAACCCCACTCCCCAGTTCCATTCCTATAGACGGTTCCACCATCGATGTTTATGTAGATGGTGTAAAACTGGGTCACCCGGTATACAATGTTTACAAGGGGGACATAGCTGCCATGTTTCCCGGTTATGCCAACAGTAACGGTGCCGGTGGTTATTTCTACCTGGATACCACTGCTTATCAAAACGGCGTGCACACGATAGCCTGGACAGCCGTGGATGATGCCGGGAATACCGGGGGCATCGGCAGCCGGTATTTTACCATACGGAATAGTTCAGTGGACAGTGGGCAGTGGGCGGTAGACTTTAAAGGGGAACTCCCGCAGCGGTTGGGAGATTTCTCAAGAATTCCTGTCGATCACCTTGCTTCTATTAAAATGAAGAAGGGATATACCCCGGGCATTGCATCTCAAACAGTTTATCCCGATGGAAAAGGCATAATAAATATTGAAATCAAGGAACTGGAACGGATTGAGGTTCAGATGGCCGGAGATATGGCATTGGAAGCCGCGGATGCGGTTTACAGTGGTTTCCTGCGAGTAGGGGAGCAGTTACAGCCGCTGCCCCCGGGTTCCACCCTGGATAGTCATAATGGCGTTTTTTATTGGCAGCCGGGTCCCGGGTTTCTTGGCAGATACGATTTTGTTTTCATCATGAAGAATGGCAGCGGCACTGGTAAAAGAATACCTATTTCAGTGGTTATCGCTGGTCTGAAATCCCACGGCGCAGCAGTCTAAAAATAGAGGAGAAATACTGGTTTTGATTTGGGTTATCTATTCAACATATTCTTTTTGTGCTATAATGAAAAATAATGAAAACACAAAAAGACCGGAATCAGTATAAGGCATGGGGAGCCGCGGGCCGCGGGCCGCGGTACCCTATCAACGGAGGCTTGGAATACCATTGGTTTTAATGCATTCCCCTAAAACATGAAACAAAAAATTGTTCGATTGGCCGCAGTGGCAGGTATACTTATTTTTGCCTTTATTATTTACAAAATCGGCCCCCAGCAGATTTGGGAAAACATCAAAAAACTGAGCCTGGGAAATTTTTTAATTTTACTGGGTTTGCGCACCCTGTATTGGCTGCTGCGCACCATCAATTGGAAAGTGGTCCTCGATGCGTACGAAGAGAAGACCACCCTGCTTCACCTCTTTATCACCAGGATGTGCGGCCATGCCGTCAGCCAACTGACACCGACGGCCCAGGTGGGCAGTGAAGCCACCCGCATCCTTATGGTTAAAAGTTCCAGCAAGAAAGTCTCCGTTGCCTCGGTTATCGTAGACAAAACCATCGAGTTCTTAACCAATATTTTTTTTACTGCCCTCGGGGTGACTATCATCATCACCCGTATCCCGCTGCCGGGAAAAATCAAAACCTTTTTTGTCGTTGGTGTGGTGATAGCCGCCCTTTTTATACTTTTTATCTTATCCAAACAAAAAAGAGGACTGTTGGGCTGGGTGATGGATATCATGGCCAGGATTAAGATACGGTTCAAGTTCCTGGAAAAAAACAGGGAAAAAATAAAAGAGACCGATGAACATATCTCCCTGTTTTATCGAAACCACCGGGGAGCATTTTTAAAAGTTTTTTTACTCTATTCTCTTTTAATTATGCTCTGGGTAACGGAAATCCATTTAAACTTAGTATTTATCGGTGTCAGGGATATTTCTTTTTTGGATACTTTTTTAATTGTCATATTGGGTAACCTGGCTTTTATATTTCCATTTATTCCCGGTTCCCTGGGGATATATGAAGCCACTTATATCGGTTTGTTCGCTTTATTTGGCATGGGAGCGGATGTTGCCTTAACCCTGGTGCTGATCCGGCGGATCATTGCGCTGCTGCTGGCCGGGTTCGGACTGCTGGGCATGCTCAAACCGGCCAGGAAGTGAAGAATTCTTTTTTCTCCCCAGGCTGATAAAATAAAACAGGCGGACGATATTAACGATAACGGTTTCTGCCAGCCCCAGGTAGATGAAAATATCCAGCCGGTTGGCAATGGCAAATATCAAAATCGCCCACATCACTACTGCCCGGATTTCACCGCTTTCGCCTTTGTCCTTCACCTGGAGGTAGTTTTTGGTGAGGTAAAAGAGATTGGTTTGCAACAAGTAGAGCCCCGAGCTCAGCAGCCCCAGGAAAAGGAGGTTGGGGTTTTTGAAATAAGCGCCGGCCCCCAGGGAAATTCCCACGAATAAGGAAAAATCAATAATCCGGTCTAAAAACAAATCCAGGTGGGAGCCATAATCGCTGCATATATTTTTAGCCCGGGCCAGCATACCGTCGGCGCCGTCAACAACGGAACACAATTGGGTCATTACACCGCCCAGGATAAAGTATAAATATTCACCCCTGGAAAGAAAGAAAGCACCCAGGAGTCCGAGAAAAAATGAGAAATAGGTCAGTCCGTTAGGAGTAATAGGGGTCTTAAATACCGCCCGTACAATCAAGGACGCCACCGGCCGGTTCAGGTAGATATCTATGAGTTTGATTTTACCGGCAATAGAAGTTGTCAGAGGTTTCTTCAGTGATTTTTGATATTCGAATCGGTTACTATTATTTTTTATCGTTTCCATTGTTATCTTTTTTGTTATTGTATCTCTATTAATCCTCTTCCAGGTCGTAATAATAATCGAGACCGGTGTGATGGATCAATTCCTCTTTCGCCAGGTAACGGAGGGTATTTTGCAATTTACTGCGCTGCACAAAGAGATCATTTTCAGGATAAAGTCCTTTTTTTATCATGGGACTTTTGAAATAAAAGGAGAGCCACTCCTGTATTCCGTGCATACCGGCCCGCTGGGCCAGGTCGGAAAACAATATTAAATCCAACATCACCGGGGCTGCCAGTATGGAATCCCGGCAGAGGAAATTGATTTTTATTTCCATGGGATAATCCATCCAGCCGAAAATATCGATGTTATCCCAGGACTCTTTATTATCCCGGCGGGGTGGGTAATAATTAATCCGTATTTTGTGGTAGAGGTCTTTGTACAATTCGGGGTAGATATCGGGTTTTAAAATGGTATCTAAAACACCCAGTTTGCTGACTTCTTTGGATTTGAAGGATTCGGGGTCATCCAGCACTTCGCCGTCGCGATTTCCCAGTATATTGGTGGAAAACCACCCGGATACTCCCAGCAGCCGGGCCTGGAGACCGGGGGCAATAATGGTTTTCATCAGGGTTTGCCCGGTTTTGAAATCTTTCCCGCAAACAGGCACCAGGTTCTCTTCGGCCAGCTCCAGCAGCGCCGGACAATCGGTGGTCAAATGGGGGGCACCGTTGATGTGAGGGATGCCCATCTTTAATGCGGCGTAGGCATAAACCTGGCTGGGAGGAATGGTGGGATCATCCGCTTTTAATCCCTCTTCAAACTGCTTGAGACTGTTATGAACATTCGAGGTTTGATGATAAGCTTCGGTAGATGCGGCCCAGCACATAACCAGCCGGTCCACGCCGGAACCGGTTTTAAAGCTATCGATATCTTTCATCAATTGTTCCGCCAGGTCCATTTTATTATTGCCTTTTTTCACATGGGGACCGTCCAGTTTTTTTACATAGTTTTTGTTAAAAACAGCCGTTTTGGGAACAATGCCCTCCAGTTCCTCTTTCACCCATTCGATGTGCTGGGATTCCAGCACCTTTGCTTTATTGGCTGCCTGGTAAGCATTATCGGAAAAGATGTCCCATCCGCCAAACACAAGTTCATCGATGTTGGCCAGGGGAACCAATTCTTTGATGGGCACGATGCGCTTCTCGGTCCGTTTACCCAATCGTATTTTTCCGGTCTGGGTAACGGAACCCAACGGGCGGGCCAACCCTTTGCGTGAGGCAAATACGCCGGCCAACAGGGTGGTGGTGACTGCCCCGATCCCGGGAATTAAAACGCCAAGTTTACCTTGGGGGGACGGTATGTCTTTTCCCCTTAAAATTTTTTTCATGATCTATCTCCTTTTTGCCGCTTTGTGTTTTAGTTAAAGGCGTTACGGGCAAATAATTTTTGCGCCCTGTTAAAAGCCGCTTCATCATCGATGTCGATCCAGGAACGGTTACCGATATCAAAAACGCGGGCCTTTTGCTTTAAAGCCATCTTGCGGATGCCGCCGGAAAGGGAAGAATCACCGTCGGCAAAACTCTCTTCCAGGGCAGGGAAAAGGGCGGGCGTACACAAAAATATCCCGGTATCAAAGGCATTATACCGGGGAATGGTTTTACCGATGTCCAGGATCCTGCCGTTTTCCACCTGCACTTTGGTGACGTCGTCAAGGTCTACCAGGGGATTGTTTTTAATTCGTTTATCCACGGCCAGCTTGACTTCCCCTTCTCCTATTCCCTCATGCAGTAATTCCTTAACAATAGGGGGATCGAATATATGATCGGACATAAGCAGGAGAAAAGGTTCATGGATCTTCCCGTGGCCACAGTGTACGGAAATCCCGTTCGGCTTTTCCCATTGGTCATTGTGAATAAAATTGATGGCAACAGGATGTGTCTGGGTGAAGGAGGCCAATCTCTCCCGGATTTTATCGCCATTATAGCCGGTTATCACATGAAAATCCATTACCCCTGCTTCCATAACTGTAAGGATAACCCGTTCGATCAGGGGAACTCCGCCCAATTCTACCAGGGGTTTGGAGTCACCTCTATTGGCTAACCGGCTGCCTTTTCCTGCTGCTATAATTAAACATGTCATATCTAATCCAACTTTCTTACAAGTTAGGCTGCGGCGCGGCCACCCTCTTTGCGGAGGCTCTGTTGCAATATGTTCTAACCATTTGTTCAGACTCAAAAAATGAAAATTACTATATAATCACGGTATTGAGTTACGTGCTCCTTCTTCTGTCAGATTTAAAAAGAACTAATTTTACCACACTTTTGTAAAGAAAATGTGAAAACACCCCGTATACGGTTATTATTAAATGATTTTGGTTTCTTTGGGTAACAAAATAGTAACGAAAACCACCAATTATGCGGAATTTTGCACCTCCTAAAAAAATATTTCTCAGATGTAAACGTCTCATTTTCTGATCATATATAAACATAAAAACATTATTTTAGCATTCATTAAAAATAAGTCAAGTACTTTTTGAAAAGGGGCCAGTGATTAATTTAAGGGTGAAGTTAGAACAAAAATCCGAACCTCTTTAATGGCAAAAAAAATCGTTTAAACAATGGTACTCTTCATGGAGATACCCCGGCACTGTATCTCAATCTATCCCTTTTCAATATTAATTTTCTCATCGAGCCAATCTTTATCCGGGTCGTAAAAATGGCTCCACAATGCTCTTACACTTTCTTTCCATGACTTTTTTTTAAACAACCTCGAAAAAGCAATCTTTGCTCCCCTTGAAGTTTTGTAATCCTTATGGACCAAAACCGTATTGTTATGAATGACCACAAGTGTAAATTTCTTTTTATCAATCATATCAGTCCTAATAAAAACATCACTGATAAAGTAGTACACGGAATTTACAAGTTTTGAAATATATATGGTCTTTTCCTGGCTTTCATCCTGGCCGGTCTTCTTTGCTGCCGCTTCAATTTCCATTATTTCCTCCTAAGTATTGATTTTTATTTCAAAATAGGATATATTGTAACCTGGCAATCTACAAAAAGTGACGTATTTCATCATGATGAGATTATAAATCACTTTTTAAGAATTGTCAAGTATCAGGAGGCTCTTAAAAATGGATAAAAAAAAGATTGGCTTAAGGATAAAGGGCTTAAGGGCTGAAAATGGTCTATCACAAGAGGATTTATCAAAGCGGTTAGGCATAGATCGCACGACTCTCTCCAAAATCGAAAGCGGAGAAAACACCCCTACTGCCAGGATTTTAATTGAACTAAAACGGATTTTTTCGGTGTCGATAGATTGGATTTTAACCGGCGTTGGTTTCAGAGAACACGCCGAAGCGGAAGATTACAGCGAAGGCGTAAAGGAATTGTTAAACGACATTAGTAAAGATAAAATGCTTAAACACGCTGTTTTAAGCTTTTTTTATACATACAAAAGCGATAAAAAAAGAACCTTAAAGCGCCCCAAAAAAATGCCGGACAATATGAAGGGGGCAGGAGGAAATAATGGAGGATGAAAAGATTATCCAGGATGTTATAGACTTGTTAAAAC
>Ga0114923_10001632_pt1 | contig 15474 bp, 9 predicted proteins | sample SumtaG_FD_89578 | JGI IMG/M metagenome (GOLD analysis project Ga0114923, IMG submission 89578) | Deep subsurface microbial communities from Indian Ocean to uncover new lineages of life (NeLLi) - Sumatra_00157 metaG | ecosystem: Environmental > Aquatic > Marine > Oceanic > Sediment | place: near...
CTATGCCGCCTTTGGTGAGATTAACATCCGGGTAGCCGTCGTTGGCCTCGCGCAGTTTCGTGGCTTTGACAAACCGGACCGCCCCATCTACGAAAAGATAGTTTCGCCTGCCTTTCCAGCACCACCAGCCGCCGTCAGGACCATCCACACGCAAATGATTGCTGAGCCACTCGCCGAAAATGATTTTGCCCGCGGGCTTGCTCACCTTCGAACTGATTTGTGCTATCGATGGCTGTGGATTGCTGTAGGTATCCGTAAAGCTTGTCATCGCATCTATCTGCGCCGGACTGTGGTAAAAAGCCATCGAATAAGAGTAGCTGGTTCTCTCGTACTTGTCCTTGTCCGTCCGGTCCCACGGACACAGTAAAACCGAAGGATTATTGGCATCGATTGTGACCGCCAGGTACGGCTCGATAAGTCCTCGCCAGCCCCGCCCCATCCAAAGCCAATAGAAAGGGTTCGTCGACACCGGGTCTTCTGCACAAGGGAATTTGTCATCGTAGGAATCGAGGTACATGTTAACGGCAAAATGAACCTGCCTCAAATTGCTGGCGCATTTAAGCCGCATGGCTGCCGAGCGTGCCTTGCCCAGAACCGGCATCAGTATCGCAAGCAAACTGGCTATCAGTGCAATTACGACCAGCAGCTCAATGAGCGTAAAGCCCCGAATTGTCCGCTTTTTCACGTCCCTGCACTTTCGCACGACCGTCCCTCCGAATCGGCAATCTTTATTTTCCCACACAGAACCGGCTGAAGATATTGGTCAGAATCTGCTCGTCCACGCTTTGCTGTTCGATATCGCAAAGCGACTGATAAGCCGCACGCAGCATCATCGCAGCAACCTCATCGCCTCCGGCCGCAAGCTGCCGGGCCGCCTGCCTGATGTTTTCGGCCGCCTCACAAACCACCTGTTTGTGCCGGGCGGTAAGGGCGACACTGCCTGAAGTCTCCCGAAACTTCAAACGCCCAATCTGTCCGCCACCGGCCAACTCAACTACCCTCCGACCTATCTTGTCACGGAACCTCTCGATACCGGCTCCGTTTTTTGCGCTTGTTGCAATAAACTCCATTGAGAAAAGTTCTTCGGCCGCGTCAAGCCTCTCGGCAAGGGCCCGCTCAGATAACAAATCCGACTTCATACCGGCACCGACGAGCTTCTCAGATTGTAGCTGATTGAATATCTCCGCGTCGGCGGCCAGGTCCGGCTTTGCCAGGTCGACGCAGAACACTACAACAAGGGCTTTTTGGAGCGCTTCGACAGCGGCAGAGCGACTAAGTTCATCAAGAATGTCCCCCGATTCGGTTACAAGGCCGGCACAATCAAACAAAACGCAGTCACAATCGCCAAGCTGCACAACTGCCGTCAGCACATCCCTGGTGGTTTTCTGCTCGGCCGAGACAATGCTCCTGTCTGTCCCGACTATGGCATTAAGCAGGCTGCTCTTTCCCGCATTGGTAGCACCGGCCAGCCCGACCACCGGCATATCCACGACGCTCTCATAACCGATGCTGCCGGAAAGAAGCTGCTCAAGCTCACTTTCGATACCGTTGAGTCTTTCGACGCCCTGTTCGACGCTCATAAACTCGATATCTTCACCGCTGAAATCCATCCCGGCCTCGAGCAGACTCAGACAATCCATTACCCGGCTGCGAATCCGGCTGACGCTGCGAGAAAGGCTGCCGGAAAGAAGCTGCTCGGCCGCAAACAATTGAAACTTGTTTGAGCTGGTAATAACTTCGTTGACCGCTTCGGCCTGGGCCAAATCCATCTTGCCGTTGAGAAAGCCACGGGCCGTAAATTCGCCCGGTCCCGCAGGCCTCGCGCCGCCAAGAAGTATTTTCTCTATCACCATCTCGGTAATGCTCGGGTTGGCTTCAAAGTGAATTTCGGCCATCATCTGGCCCGTGTACGAACGCGGAGCAACAAAAACATATAAGTTTGCATCAAGCCTGAGTTGGTGGTCTACGGCTACCTTGCCGAGCTTTACGCCCGGTGAGTCTGTTTCAACCGGCGGTGTGAAAATATCGTTTACCCGCTCAAGCGTATCGGCCCCGGATATGCGCACAATCACCCTGCCTGTCGAACCCGGAGAGCTTACCGCCGCTATGGTATCGTCCGGACTATACATCACTGATTGGCCCCTCATACCGCTGACTATTGTGAAGTGCCCGCTGTCCCGTACGGCTCAGAAGTTCCTGAAAAAAGGCTTGGGCTTTTTCTTTTTGGCCTTGCCGCCGGTCTTTCTGGTCACAGCAACAAGCCCACTTGACTGGGCCTCTTCCTTTTCGCGGATGTGCTTTTTGATGTAATGCTGCTCGATCACGCCGGCAAAGACACTGGACATAATATAAAGGTTCAAGCCCGACGGTGCCTTGTAGAGCATAAGAGGAAACAGCAGCGGGAACATTATTTTCATCATCTTCTGCTGCTGCGCCATCTGCGGATTGCTCGGGTCAGCCTGTGACGGCATCATTTTCTGCTGCAGATAAAACGCCACACCCATCAGAAGCGGCAGTAAGTTAAAGCTGTTGAGCTTGCCGAACAAAGGCAGCGTTATGGTCTGGAACCTGAAAAGCGCATCAGGCGCTGAAAGGTCGGTAATCCAGACCGGCAGAAAGGCTGCGCCGCGCAAATCAATACTCGCATATATCGCACTGTACAGCGAAATCCAGATAGGCATCTGCACGAACATCGGCAGCATACCGAAAATCATATGATGTGGGCTCAGACCGTGCTGTTTCTGAAGTCCGGCAATGCGCTTGTTCATCTCCATCATGTTCTTGGAGTACTTCTTGCGGAGTTCCTGAACCTCAGGCAGTGCGTTAAATTTGCTGAACTTGCTCATCGATACCTGGCTGCTCTTGGTCAGCGGATGAATAATGATACGAATCACAAAAACAAGTATGATAATCACTATCCCGTAATTCGGGATAAATCCATACATCCACTTCATCGCCGCCAGTATTCCGAAGGCAAGCGGCCGAATGATACTCGCCGGACAGCAGAAGCACGGCATAAAATCTATCGCATTGGCATAACCAAGTTCTCTGTAACGGCTGTTGCCGTAAAAGATGTCCCTGTCCTTGGGTCCGAGGTAAAGCTCAAATCGATACAGCCTGGTGCTATCGGCCCGACCGGTCCCGGCCAACACGACCGAGGCGATATCGAGCTTTATGCCTATTGTCTCGTCACCGGTATCTGCGGCCCGGTCGCCATCGGGGTTGTAATACCACCCCAGGTAATCAGCCAGCCAGTCAGCATACTCTTTGCCTTCATCAGGCACCGGCCGTAATATCGCTCCAAAGTACTTATTGGTCGTTGCCATCCAAAGTAAATTGGCCGGCCTTAACCGAGACGGCAGGTTACTTCCTATCCGCAGCTTGTCTTTGGCATCGGCTATCATCACCTTGTCGCCGGCCAGGCGGCTGGTCTCATAGGCCTCCACGCCATCTTTTAAACCGGTTTTCCGGGAAAACGCCCCCGAGCGAATAGACTTTCGGGACGAAACTATCTCACCGTCAGCAGTTCTGAAAGCACTTATCACCTTCCTGCCGTCCATTCGCACCGCTTCCCTGCCGATACCCACGGGCCCGGTCAGGCTGAAGCGAACCTTCTGCTCGCCGGCAAGCAGGTTTTCGACAAGCACGGTGCAATCCAGTTGGTAACTGTCTTTGGCGACGGTATAGGTCTTGGTCAATCTCAGGGCCGGCTCACCCGCCGAAGTCTCTATCAGCGCCTCAAATGCTGTCGATTGGCGGTCCTGGTCAGGCTGCTCAAGCCCCAGGGTTTTCCAGTGCAGCCTGTCCAGCGGCAACTGAATGTTTCGGTCCACAAAGACTAAACGGCCGTTCGCAAAAGACAAAATCTCTCGGCCGGCGCCAAGAACAACGGGCGAAAGAATCGCCAACGGCCTTTGCTCCTTGTGGTCACGCGCATTGAATTCACTCGAAACGGCTTCTCTTATTGCCGCACCTTTCGAACTCAACTTCAAGCTGAACTTAAACCCGCTGGCCGGGTCGACAGAGCCAAGCGTAACAATCGAAGCAGCCGCATCATCCGCCCGCAAAGTCTCGGACTCTGAAACTCGCGGCGGCGCTGCTCGAATTAGAACCTCCCCGCTGGTCTCGGGGCTCTGACTTGTCGCGGTCTGCTGCAAAAGTACGCAACCCGCCTCAGAACGGCAGCCGCTCTCGAAAAGACCACTTTGCCATACAAGGCCGCCGCAAAGCAGAAAATATCCGACTAAAATCAATACCAATACTTTATTGAGATTCATAGTTTACAGCAGATATCCTATCTTCCGTCTCGCAAACGCTCGGCGTGAAAGTTATCCAACTGCTCCACCGCCAATATTTTTTTTGCCGTAGCTTCCAAATCATATTCCAGCCGGACAAAATGCACCCGGTCCTGTTCCACAAATACGTAGCTGGCGCGGTTGTCCCTGTCTCGCGGCTGGCCAACCGAGCCGATATTGATAATCGCCTTCTCGCCATCGACAATCGGATAGACGTTGCCCAGCTCATCCGGCAGATAAAAGTCAGGCTCATTGAGAAAAACACCGGGCAGATGTGTATGGCCCACGAAGCAGATATACTTTACCTTCTCGAAAAGCACCTGAACCTTGACCGGGTTGGTGTAGACGTCATCCGGGAATATGTATTCATTTATGGGCTTTCGCGGCGATGCATGAACAAAATCAATTACGACACTGCGGTCTCCGAGTTTGGTCTTGACTGTCCGCCGCATCGGTAACATACCGACAAACTGCCAGCGCCTGTTGCGAAGCTCCTTATCCCGTTCATTCTCAAGGCTCTCGCGCGTCCAGAAACTCGCCTGCTCAGCGGCGAAATTGAAGTTCGTCGGCTCGTACAGAACAGCGTAGTCGTGATTGCCCAGAACACACCACTTGGTCATCTTTATTATTAAATCCAGACATTCACGGGGATTCGCACCATAGCCGACAACATCACCGAGACAGTAAATAGTCTCGATGCCGCGTCTCTCGATATCCGCCAGCACCGTCGTCAAGGCCTCAAGGTTCGAATGTATATCACTTATAACCGCAAACATAATCCCGCCCTAACATCTACGCAACAATGCTCCTTGTTGTTGCACAAAGCTCAACTTAATAGCAAAAAACGCGGCCGAACGCCAGCACATTTACATAATTTTACATGAGGGCCCCGCCGGACGGCTCGCTCCAATCACCAACATTTTAGCTGTATTTTCTCGCCCGGCGTCCGCGTAAGTATTTGCTCTGACCGCCGGCGTTGCTATAATACCCCTGCAAAACCGGAAAAATAGGGCCTATGGTGAAAAAATGATACAGATGACACTTCTTGAAACCCGCAAGCTGGTGAAAAAATACAGCGGCCGGGCCGTCGTCAACGAAATATCAATAAATATCGCCCAGCGATGCATCGTAGGACTGCTGGGCCGAAACGGCGCAGGTAAAACCACCACCTTCAGAATGATTATGGGGATGATTGCTCCCAATGACGGTTCGGTAGTGTTCGAGGGCCACGAAATAACAAAGCTGCCCATGTACAAAAGGGCCAGGCTGGGGATAGGGTATCTGTCGCAGGAGCCAAGCATCTTCCAGAGACTTTCCGTCCGCGATAATCTATACGCCATCCTTGAGACTATGTCCATCACCAGAGCACAGCGTGACCGCAAAGCCGACATGCTCATCGAACGATTTGGCCTGACCGAAGTGTCGCAAAGTCAGGGCCGGTTTCTCTCCGGCGGCGAAAGAAGAAAGCTCGAAATCGCCCGCGCAATGGTGACCGACCCGTCGCTGATTCTGCTGGATGAACCGTTCAGCGGCGTAGACCCCATCGCCGTCGAGGACCTCCAACGGGAAATAAGACGACTGGTCGCCTCCGGGGTAAGCATCCTGATTACCGACCACAACGTCGAAAGAACACTTGAGGTTGTCGACAAGGCATACATAATCGACCACGGTAAAGTAATTGGCGCCGGCCCGCCGGCTGAAATAATTCGCAATGAAACCGTCAAGAAACTTTACCTCGGCAGCACCTTCGACGGCAAAGATTTGGACTGACAACCAGGCAGAAATGCCCTGAAACCCGAAATGATAGATATCGAAAAATGCCGAATAACGCATTACCCGGTCGATGTATTGACCGGCAAGGCCGAGCCTGTCGAGAAAATAGACGACGATATCCGCCGGCTGGCGGACAAAATGATTGACATTATGCTCGAACACAAAGGCATCGGCCTGGCAGGGCCGCAGGCAGGTGTGCCGCTTCGGCTGTTCATTATTTCTCTTGACCAGACAAGAGAGAATGCAAACGTGTATATAAACCCGACCGTGACAACTTCCGGTAAGTTAATCGCGTTTGAAGAGGGCTGTCTGTCGGTGCCCGATGTCCACTCAAAAATAAGAAGATATGAAAAGGCCGCCGTCACCGCTACCGACCTGGACGGCAAAGAGTTTACCGAGCAGGCAGAAGGACTTTACGCCAGGGCCCTGCAGCACGAATATGACCACATCGAGGGAATAACCATCGTCGACCGTATGGGCTCGGCCGCACGAATCGCAAACAGAAAGCAACTGAAAAAACTTGCACAAGAGCAAAAAGCGCGAAGTGTCTAAAGTTAAAAGTGACTAAAATGCCTAAAGTTAAGGAATTCACTTTTCACTTAAAACTTTAGGCACTTTAGCTCACTTTAGGCACTTGACAGTTATGCACTTATGTACTTTTTTCAGGATAAAAAATGAATGTTGTTTACCTTGGCAGCGGTCAGTTTGGCATTGACTCACTGGACGCACTGGTAGGCTCAGGGCATAGCCTGGCCCATATAATCACTCAGCCGGCACACCAGGCCGGCAGAGGCCGCAAACCAAGACCGACGCCCGTCACCTGCTGGGCAGAAGACCACGGGTTGTCCTTTACCGAAACCGACGACGTAAACACGCCTGAGATGGTCGGCAAAGTCGCCGAACTTGAGCCGGATTTGATTCTGGTCATTGCCTTCGGCCAGAAAATCGGCAACGAGCTGATAAACCTGCCGCCCAAAGGGGCCGTAAACGTTCACGCCTCGCTGCTGCCCAAATACCGCGGCGCCGCCCCGATTAACTGGGCGATAATAAACGGCGAGACCGAAACCGGCATCAGCATAATCACTCTGGCGGAGAAAATGGACGCAGGCCTTATCCTGGGCCAGGCTAAAACCGATATAGGCCCGGATGAAACCGCCGGCCAACTGCATGACAGGCTGGCCAAAATGGCCGCACCGCTGCTGATAGAGACGCTCGACAAAATCGCCGAAGGAACCGCCGCTTACACAGCACAAGATGACTCGGCTGCAACACGGGCACCAAAACTGAAAAAAGCAGACGGCTTTTTGGACTTTGCCGAATCCGCCGAAATCCTGCACAGAAAGATACGCGGCCTTACACCATGGCCTGGCGCTTCGGCCACCTGCATCTCACAAAAAACCGCGAGAACCGAAAGGGTGACTTTGACTCAATCCCAGCCGGTCAAAATCCCTGACCCCACAAACCTGGCGCCGGGCACGTTCGATGAGAATCTTAACCTGATTTGCGGCCAGGACGCCCTCAAAGTCATCAAAATCAAGCCGGCGGGCAGCCGTGAGCTGGACTTCAAGGATTTCGTCAACGGCAGAGCAACGGCACCGGGCGACCGCTTTGTTAAAATAGAAAAGTAAATGGCCGCCCAGAAATTACAATCCGCTCGACAAATCGCGACCACTGCGCTCAACCGGTTCTTTTCCGCAGCCGGGCGAAAACATATCGACGAGACCCTCAATCCACTGCTAAAGCAAACCGACGAAAAGCAAAAGGCAACTGACATCGTTTTTGGCTCAATCCGAAATTGCCGCGCCATTGATACCGTCATAGCGACGCTTGCGGACTGTCCCATCGAAAGAATACCGGCTAAGCCGCTAAGCACAATCCGCGCGGCAGCCTACGAGCTTATTTATTGTCCGGCAACAGCTGAGTACGCAATCGTCAACGAGGCCGTTGAAAACACCAAAGCAATGCGGGGAAAAAAGCCGGCCGGCTTCGTAAACGCTGTTCTTCGTCAAATTACAAGGCATATAAAAAATCGACAGGTCTTGTTGTCCGATGCCGACGTTCGTAAAACTTTGCCCCAGAGCCCTACTACCGGCTGCGAATTCGACACAGATTTGATGCCCGAGCCTCTAACATCGCAGCCTGAATACTTAAGCTGTGCGTTTTCCCTGCCAAAATGGCTGATACAAAGCTGGCTGGAGCAGTTCGGCCCCGAACAAACGGAGCAAATCTGCTTTGGAAGTAATCGAAGGCCAAGCGTTTACCTTCGTCCCAACACGCTTAAAACAAAACCCCAGCAGCTTGCCCAACAACTCCGGGACGCAAACGTCGCCGTCCAAACAAGCCCGGACAAGACAATGATTAAGCTCACAAGCCCGTCAACAATATCGCAGCTTCCCGGCTTTGCCGAGGGACTTTTTACGGTCCAGGACATCTCAGCAGCGCTGCCTGTGCGGATGCTCGGACCTGGGTCTGGCTGGAAAATCCTCGACCTTTGCGCCGCCCCGGGGACAAAAACCACACAACTGGCTGAGCTGGCCAATGACAAAGCTACTATATATGCCACCGATATCGATTCGACCCGCCTGGAAAAGGTTCAGGAAAACATCGAAAGACTCGGCATAAAGAGCGTAAAAATCGTTAAATATGAAAAAATCCGACAAACACCGGAAGAATTCGGCCCCTTCGACTGCATCCTGCTCGATGTCCCCTGCTCAAACACCGGCGTACTTGCGCGACGGTCGGATTTGCGTTTGCGAATTAAGCCGGCTGCGATAGAGAAATTGACCAGAATTCAGGCTGAACTGCTTGATTTTGCAGCGGCACAAATAAAGCCCGGCGGCAAAATCTGCTACAGCACCTGCAGCATCCAAAAAGAGGAAAACGACGGCCTGATGAAGAACTTCCTGCAAAGAAACCCCGACTTTGAACTGGAACTCGAAAGACTCACCCTTCCTTCTGCGCGCGAATTCGACCACGATGGCGGATATGCAGCCATCACAAAGGCAAAATAACCACAAAATGCCCCCCCTGAAGGTTGATTTCCTAAAGAAGGTCTCATAAAGTGGTCGATATTAAGGCCTGATAAAGGTTTTTGGCTTCCCCTGTGAAAAACTTCTCTGCTTCAGAAAGGAGGGAGAATGAAAAAAATTATACTCTGCGCCGTTTTTCTTACTGCCGGCATCCTTCAAGGCTCGGTAACACTTGCCGATTCAAAGCACCCATGGCAAAGGCGGCAGCAGCCAGTACCTGAATACGTCCCCAATGAAATCATCGTCAAATTCCACCAGGATACTGCCGCAAAGCTCGAGGCAGGCCGGCCTGATGGCCCACGGCTGTCGTCGGGTCTGGATAAACTCAACAAGCAATATCACCTTACCAAAGCTGTACCGCTGTTTAAGGACTTCAAGAAAAAAAGGCAGCAGCTAAAGGCCCTGTTGAAAAAAGACCCAACCGTGCTTACCGAAAAGCAAAAACGCCTCCTGCGACGCCTGAAGCGGGCACCAAAGAAAAGCAAGGTCCCGGAACTTGACAGAATCTACCTGCTTCGGTTTCGCCTCCAGCCCGGCCAATCAACCGAGGAGCTGGTCAGAATCTACAACAACATCCCGGATGTCGAATATGCCGAGTTGAACCACATCGTCTCAACCTGTAAAACGCCTGATGACCCCTTATATCCGGTTCAGTGGCCACTTAATAACACAGGTCAGATGTATCCCGAAAGCGGCAATTACAATCATCCGCCTGGAACACCTGACGCCGACATCGATGCCCCCGAAGCCTGGGACAACTTCACCGGCGAGCCCGAATTGTGGTGGCGGTAATCGATACCGGCGTAGACTATACCCACAGGGACCTGGGTGGTAATATGTGGGTTAACACCGACGAGATTCCAGATAACGGCATAGATGACGATGGAAATGGATATGTAGATGATATTTATGGATACGACTTCATCAACCGAGATGCCGATCCTGTAGACGACCACGGCCACGGTACGCACTGCGCCGGAACCATAGCCGCCGAAGGCAACAACAGCCTTGACATAGCAGGTGTCTGCTGGAATGCAAGGATAATGGCGCTGAAGTTCTTAGGCTCGGGCGGCTCAGGAAGCACTACCGATGCAATAGAGGCCTTCTACTACGCCGTCGAAAACGGTGCCGATGTCACTTCTAACAGCTGGGGCGGCGGGCCATATTCAGAGGCTTTGGAGGATGCGATAACGTACGCGCACAGCCAGGGCGTCATTACGGTCGCCGCAGCAGGAAACAGCAGCGTCACTGCCCCTCATTATCCGGCCTATTACGACTATGTGATTTCTGTGGCCGCCACGGATTCAGAAGACCAGAAGGCATCATTTTCCACCTACGGCGACTGGGTCGATATAGCCGCGCCGGGAGTTGATGTACTCTCACTTCGCGCAGCCGACACCGCCATGGGAACAATATACGATTATTACACAACAATCGCCTCAGGTACTTCGATGGCCTGCCCACATGTCGCAGGGGCCTGTGTGCTCGCATTGTCGGTCGACCCGGAAATAGATGCAAATGACCTCGAACAAATTCTAAAGGATTCTGTCGATTCCATAGACCCCACCATCTGCAGCTCAGGCAGACTGAACGTGCATAACGCCTTGCAGAAGGTAATCGGTCCCCGGGGAAAAATCTCACTCAACAAAGACTTCTATTCATGCTCTGATAACGTGCGGATAAGGCTCATTGATTCCGACCTGGCGGCACAAAACACCCAAAACATAACTCTCGAAACGGATGCGGGGGACAGCGAAACCGTCGCATTGACCGAAACGACCCTCGCGAGCGTTTTCATCGGCCAGATTCCCACAACCGCCGGCGGTCCGAACGCGGAGGACGGCATCCTGCAGGTTACTCACGACGACACCATCACTGCAACATACAATGACGCAAACGATGGTACCGGCAGCGGCGCTACGGCAACCGACTCCGCAATAGTCGATTGTCTGGGCCCGGTAATCTCAAACATTCAGTTCGACAGCAGTCCGGTCGGGCCCGAACCGGAAATCTCCTTCGAAACAGATGAGTCAACCACAGCCCGCGTACTCTGCGGCACAATCTGCGGAGGACCATATCCGATTGAAAACACAGCCTCGACTTTGACAACCACCCATACAGTAAAGATTAAAGGCCTCGATCCAAATACGGACTATTTCTTCATCGTCGACGCCAATGACGCCGCAGGAAACCAGACGATAGACAGCAACAGCGGCAATTGCTTTCACTTCATAACAGATGGTCCGCATCAAATCTATGTGCCTGCAGATTTTGCCACAATACAGGCTGCAATAAACGCCTCCTGGGACAGCGGAACGGTCCTTGTAGCCGACGGAACATACACCGGAGACGGCAATCGCGATATTGACTTCACGGGCAAGGCCATCACCGTAAGAAGCCAAAACGGCCCCGAAAACTGCATCATCGACTGTAACGGCACTGAAGAAGACCAGCACCGGGGATTCTATTTTCACAGCAACGAGACAAATGAAGCCGTTTTGGCCGGCTTTACAATTACAGGCGGACTTACAACCACTGGGGCCGGCATATTATGCTCTAATGCTCATCCCACCATAAGAAAATGTATCATTACAAAAAACAGAGCGATTGCTTACAAGTGGGTCATTGGCTGGGGCGGCGGCATTTACTGCCAGGACGGCAGTCCCACAATAATCGGATGTACAATCAGCAACAACTATGCTGAAGATGGAGGTGGTGCAATCGCCGGGTGCAAAGGTCCTATCACTAATTGCACCATTTCTGCCAATTCATCAGACTTCTATGCAAGTGGACTTTACGCATGCTACGGGCCTGTGACAAACTGCATCATTTCCGGCAACTCCGCAGTTTACGGCTGTGTCTTAACTTGGTGCAACGGCCCCGTAACAAACTGTACTATCGTCGGAAACTTTTCTGAAACAGCAGAACACGTGTTTGTGTTTGGAGATTGTTCAGGTGCAGTGGCGAACTGTATCGTAACAGATAACAGATACGCGGAATCATCACTCGGTGCCAAACCGCTTTACAGCTGTGCGCAGGACAACTTGGGAGGCTTCGGCTCTATTTGCTCTGACCCTTGTTTTGTCACACCCGGATACTGGGACCCTAACGGCACACCAGCAGACGAAAGCGACGACTTCTGGGTCGAAGGAGATTACCACCTCCGCCCTGAGTCGCCCTGCATCGACGCAGGCAGCTTCTGCTACTTTATGAACCCGCCCTGCACCGATTATGACGGCAACACACGTGTGGCAGGCAACCAGGTCGATATGGGCTGCTACGAAACAAACAGCCTGCCGGACACCGATGGCGACTGGCTCGCCGACAGCTGCGAGCCGAACGAGTATGTACAGAACCCCGACCGCGACGGCGACATGATTCTCGATGGCATCGAGATTCTGGGCGGCACAGACCCAAACTTCGCCGACCCGCCAAGAGACTGGACTATCCCGGCAGACTGCACTTCGATACAGCAGGCACTGTTTTTCAGCCGCTCGGGTGCAACCATCACCTTGAATGAAGGCACTTACCTTGAAAACATCTCTATAGGCGGCCGTAACATTACACTTACAAGCTCCTGCCCGAACGATGCAAATGTCGTGGCAGCCACGATAATTAATGGCACAAGCACAGTCATTGCTCTCGACGGCTCGGAAGACCCAAATTGCCTCATCACGGGTCTGACAATCACCGGCGGGGATGAAGGAATTTTTGGGGTAGGGACGCTTGCGACAATAACAAAATGTACTATTCAGGACAATTATCGGGGAGGAATAGCGTTTTGTGATGGATTGATACAAGACTGTAACGTCCAACAAAACGAATGGAGGGGGCTTACAGACTGTTCCGGCACAATAACTACTTGTCGCATAAGCTCCAATGGATCGACAGGCCTTAGCGGATGTGACGGGCAAATAAACAACTGCATCATAACCAATAACGGCAGCGAACATTATCCGTCTGGCGGACTGAGCTACTGTCAGGGCTCTATCAGCAACTGTTTTATTGCTTATAATACGGGCGGCCATGGCGGCGGACTTGGCTTCTGCAACACGATACGAAACTGCATTATCGTTGGAAATTCAGCCGGGTATGGCGGGGGCGTATTCTACTGCCGAGGAACGATAACCAACTGCACAATCGCAAAAAACTCTGCTCAGGGTTTTGGAGACTCTACTCAGGGTCTTGGAGGAGGTTTGGCACAATGCGATGGTGCTCTCGTAAGAAACTCCATTATCTGGGATAATAATGCCCCGTTGCACCCGCAATTGGATGAAACTGCGACTGCCATCTATAGTTGCATTCAGGACTGGACGGGCGGCGGCATTGCCAACATCAGTAATGACCCCTGTTTTGTTAATCTAATAGGTGGCGACTACCGCCTTCTACCGGATTCGTCCTGCATAAACACAGGCGACCCGAACGGCAGCTACGACGGCCAGACAGACTTCGACGGCCAAAACCGCGTTATGGGCGGCCGGGCCGATATTGGTGCCGACGAATTTTACTTGAGCATCGCAGATTTCCAATTCGACAGAATCGTGGACTTTGCGGATTTTGCTGCACTCGCCGCAGCGTGGCAGACAAGCCCCGGCCAGAGCGGTTATAACGATATTTACGACCTTGAAGACAACGACTATATCGATGCCAACGACCTTCGCAGTTTCTGTGACGAATGGCTCTGGCAGCCCTGAGACACAACCAGGGTCTTTCGTAGCCGGCCTTTATCTGCGCACGAATTCGACCATGACGGCGGATATGCAGCCATTACAAAGGCAAAATCGTAACAGCAAAGGACATCGTGGGGGGTAAAAAATATTGTTATCGGCAACATGTCCGCAATTTCTTTACAATAACCAATCCACACCTTTTCCACAAAACTTACTTACATTGTGTAAAACTTGTTAAGAACATTTTTTTTTCGCGCGCAACTTCAATGCTGACGGCTGACTGTTTTATGTGGAAAAGTTTTTTCAAAAAATCGCATTGATTTGAATTGTCACCGCTGAATAATAGCATCAAAAGGACTGAATTCAAAGCAAGACTAACCCACCGATAGCAGGGGACTGTCCAATGCAGACAATTGTCACGGATGACAAACAAAAACAGGTGTCGCTTGCGGGCACCGAAATAAGTGCTTTCAATCTGGCGCTCGAGGAAAAGGTGGGACCACAGAAATACCGCATCTGGTTTAAGAACTCGACGGCATTCACGCTCACCGACGAATACCTCAAGGTCGATGTGCCAAACCTGTTTATCGCAAGCTGGATTGAGAACCACTTTTCAGAGCACATAAGCCACGCCGTAAAGAAAGTCACGGGCAGGCCACGAAAGATTACATTTGCCATTGACCCGGCCCTTTCCGGCCACCAGAAAAAAACACGACTCGACTCACCGGCCCTTTCAGTCGAGCGAACGCAAAATCAAACAACCCGCGGCCAATTCAAAGCAGTAAAAGCTGCAAAAAACCGGCTTAAGCTGACACTCGACACCTTCGTAGTAGGCCGAAGCAACGAGCTGGCATATAACGCCGCAAGGGCCGTCGCGAGAGAAAAACAAAGTCCTTTTAATCCGCTGTTTATCCATGGAGGGTACGGTCTGGGTAAGACACATCTGTTGCAAGGGATATGTAACGAGGTGTCTCGCACCCGGCCGGAAACTAATTGGTTATATCTTTCAGCGGAGGATTTTGCCAATCAGTTCATACTGGCCTTGAAGACAAAAAAGCTGGAGGCTTTTCGGCGACGGATGCGGCAGACGGACCTGCTTGCAATCGACGATATCCACTTCCTGGCCAGTAAGCCATCAACGCAGGAGGAATTCCTGCATACTTTCAATACTATATCCCTGTCCGGCAAACAGGTCATCCTGGCTTCTGATGCCCCCCCAAAAATGATAGGACAGCTGTCTGAAAAGCTGGTCAACAGATTTGTCTCCGGTATGGTAGTTAAAATCAATAGCCCCGACATGGAGACAAGATGCCGAATCTGCGACCAGTATGCCAGGAAAATGAAACATCACGTCCCGGAATCGGTTATAGAATACGTCGCCGAACACCTCAGAAGCAACGTACGGGAGCTGGAAGGGGCCCTGCTGAAACTCATCGCCTTTGCCTCTCTTCAGCATAAAAAAATCAACCTCACAATGGCCAGGGAAATCCTCGACGAGCATATAGCAAGAACCGACCCCATTGTCCACGTATCTGACATCGAGTCGGCGGCGGCGACGTTTTTCGGCATAACACCAGCCAACCTGCACTCATCCAAAAAGGACAGAACGGTCTCGCTGGCCAGGCATTACAGTATGTATCTGGCCAGAAAGCTCACAAAGATGTCGTATCCCGAAATCGGCCGATTTATGGGCAACAAAAACCACGC
>Ga0114923_10001633_pt1 | contig 15473 bp, 18 predicted proteins | sample SumtaG_FD_89578 | JGI IMG/M metagenome (GOLD analysis project Ga0114923, IMG submission 89578) | Deep subsurface microbial communities from Indian Ocean to uncover new lineages of life (NeLLi) - Sumatra_00157 metaG | ecosystem: Environmental > Aquatic > Marine > Oceanic > Sediment | place: near...
GCTTTGTTAGCAAATTTAAAAATAAGTCAATGGACTGGGAGAAAATTTGATAAGCGTGCCACTGGTACGGTTGAGTCATCTTATTCAACTGAAAAACGTGTAGTCAATTATACTAATAAACTATTGCCCGGAGCAAAAGAACTTGAGCAAGTTCAAAAAATAGCGAATTCAATCCGTACATTTTTTTATGAGCAGTCTTTACCATGGTATTCAGATGGGTCAAGGATAGTTGCAGCTCAAAACTATATTGATTTTACATCACAGTTTCAATCAAAAAAACGTGAGTTTGATGACGCAGTATCGGCATTCTTAATAGAATACCCAAACTTGAGAGAGGCTGCCCGTATTAAATTAGGCGATCTATTCCTTGACTCGGAATACCCCAATGCGGCTTATCTTAAAAACTCATTTGCTTGTGAAATAACATTTTTACCTATTCCAGACGTTGCAGACTTTAGAGTAACTATTCTTGAATCTGAAAAAAAAGCTTTTTTGAATAAAATAGCTAGTATTGAAGCCGACGCCGCAAAAGAATGTTGGGATAGACTTTATAAGGTTGTTTCAAAAGCAGCGGAGCGTATATCAGACCCTAAAGCCATTTTAAGAGAGTCATTGATTGAGAATATACGTGAGATATGCACATTACTTCCAAAGCTTAACGTGACCGATGACCCAGACCTTGAAGTACTACGTGAAGAGGTTGAAAAAACAGTTTCTAGTATTTCAACTGAGGACTGTAGGAATATTAAAAGCGCTAGATCAGATGCTGCACAAACACTTTCAGATATAACCTCTAAGATGTCAGCTTTTATGGGTGGGTCATAAACGACACAATTGATTTAATTATACAATGCGTTATTATTTAATAAAGGAAGCCAAAAAATGAATAAGGAAGCCAAACTAGATAATTTATTAAAAGCAAAAGCAGCATTGATTTTAGATCAACCATTTTTTGCATCTCTCTTATTGTCTATGCCAATAAGTGAAGATAATTCAATTGCAACTCTTGCAACCGATGGGGAGTCAATTATATATAATGCTGAGTTTTTATCTAATCTATCTGTTAACGAAACTATTTTTGTCTTAGCTCATGAGACTTTACATTGTGCTCTAATGCATATGTACCGTCGCAATGATCGCGATCTAAATAAATGGAATATAGCCGCTGATCATGTGATTAACGATACATTAGACCGTGAAAATGTTGGGTCAATGCCTGAGGGAGCATTGCTTGATCATGACCTAATTAAACAAGGCAATGGCACTGCCGAGGGAATATATAATGTGTTGCCTGATAATCCTGACAATTCTAAAGGTGATAGTGATCAATCTCAAGGTGACGGTCAACCCAGTCAAGGTCAAGGCAACGGTGATCAAGACAGTGATCAGTCCTCTAATTATCCTAGTGCGGGTCAACCCGGTGGTGCATTAGATCAAGTTAATGACGCATCAAATGACCCAGCAGAAAATGCTGAAAAAGAATCTGAAATGAGAGTTAAGGTTTTACAAGCCGCCAACGCTGCAAAAATGGCCGGTAAACTCTCAGCAGGTCTTAAGCGGTTAGTAGGTGAGGCAACTGAGACTCGGACTGACTGGCGTGCTATTTTACGACGCTTTTTATCTGAGAGAGCAAAAGTTGATTATTCTTTTGCCAGACCTAAAAGACGCTTTTTAGCAGATGATTTATATTTACCGTCATTAACAGGTGAGAAATTAGGTAAAATTGTTATAGCCGTCGATTGTAGTGGGTCAATATCTGAAAGTATTATTGCTGAATTTGAATCAGAAATTAAAGCCATTATTGAGGACACATCTCCCACAAGTATAGACGTTTTATATTTCGATACTGAGATATTGCGTGCTGATCACTTTGAATTAGATGACGAGTTTATAATCAAGCCCACAGGTGGTGGGGGCACTGCATTTAGTCCAATATTTGAATACATTGAAAAGGAAGCCTTAGAAGTATCTGCGTGTGTTGTATTGACTGACCTTTGTTGTAATGACTTTGGTGAGCCACCTATATGTCCAGTTCTATGGGCTAGCACTGACCCAGGTGATGTGCCATTCGGAGAAACTGTTTTAATTAAAGAGTAATGAAAGGAAGCCAAAAATGAAAAATAAAAAACCAATTGTAAATGTAACAGTCACCCGCAAGGGTCAAAGCGTGTCTATCATTGACGATACTGTATTGATCAACGGTAAACCAAGAAATCCTTATTATAAGGATGTACGGGCATTATTGACAAAACCTCTCATTGTCAAATTGTATAATGACGCCGTGGCACAGGTTAAAAAACTCCCTAAAAAACATTTAAAAAATAGAACCTTTGATAGTCTTGTTTCAGAGTCAAAGCATCTCTTGTCTATTAAAGACACGCTACAAGCGGTGAGAGAGTTAAACTCCGGTGAGCGTAGTCTTGGTTTTTCAAGACACAGTTCTAAAACTCTTGAAGAAAAAATATCAGAAGAATTGGGTCCGCTTTTTGGTGATATTTTTAGAGGATTTGATTATTATACAGACCGAAACAAACTTTCACTCCCTCAACAAAACGTGCTTGACGTTTTGACTCCTTATATCGGTCATGAGTTGGATATTTATGACTTTGAAAAGAGATACAATCCAATTAAAGACGATAACTCTAAAGCTGATACATTGATTGTTATATTTAAAACATTCCCTTTTGAAAAATATGTTTCACAAAAGACAGCTAAAGAGATTATTACTAAAGCAAAAAAACTTTATAAAGATCACTGTGATCAAATTAAAGCATTTCAACAAATCAGAGATATTGCAGGTAATGATATTGTAAACTGGGGACCTCATAAATATGCTGCTCAAGGCAAAAAACATAATATATGTACGTCATGGAGAGTTCAAGATTGGGGTGATCAATACGCTGAGCACCTTAAAAAATCCGGTGTTAAGTTAACCGAAAAGAAAAAATCAAGCGTTCAAAAACTAAAAGAAAAAGCAAGTAGTAACTCCGCATTGACCGCATTGACACAAGATGATTATGTAAAGCTTTTCAAAAATGAATCTGAAAGGCAAGCTCATACCATTATATCAAACATGACCGTTGAAACTGCCGTTTCGCTTTTGGATTTAAAAACCAAAAATGTGACAAGCAAGCTTATTTTTAAAAGTCAATATAGGAATTCGGTTCAACCATTATCAACTCTACGATATATTGTCAAAAAGGTCTCAGAAAATCCAAACGTTGATGCTTTTAAAAAACTAAAAACGTATTTCAAAACTAATAACGTCTCATATGTTGACTGGGATTTTTTAACAACATATGCCAGTCATTACTCTATTAATGAATTTTTAACGTGGGTCAATGCTGATCATGACTCAAAAGATCTTGAAGATTATGAATTTGATGACACGTTTTTTAATACTGTGATCTCAAAACTTCCAAAAGAAGAGAAATTAAACCTTCATTACGCATTAACCGATGCAGTTATTGTCCGCACGAGTGACACTGAAAAGTCTGAGTTTTTAAAATCTTATAGAAATGTACCAAAGGTCTTAGCTCGATTAGGTCATCACGATAAGGATTTTGCAAACATTCATTGGTCATTTTCTGCGGATAGGTTTTTTAATCTCCCATATCAAGAGATAAAAGAGTTTATCACTGAAACAGACCCGAATGACGGAAGTGTTGAAGTTTTATCAGAAGCCAATTACTTTGCACCGGCTATTATTAAGCACCGGGATAGTAAAACTGCAAGGCTTGCACTCATTCAAAGAAAGGTCGATTATAATTGGGATACTTCTGATTATTATAAAGGTGTTTTTAATATCCTGAGTTTTAATCAAAAAGTCTCTGTCTTGAAAAATGCTGACACCCAATATGATAACTTTGATATTAAAAGGGTTTTCCCTAAAAACTCTGACCAAGATAGATTTTTTAAGGTTGCATTAAAGGATATTAGTCTTTGTCACCATATCCCAGACCTTCCAATATCAATGCTAAACAAAAATGTTACTGAATCAAAAGAAAATACGGGTAGAAATATTTTTGTGCCTCTTAAATATGAGACCGCCGAAGCCTTGTCTAGAAAAAATATCATCAAACTTCTCAAGGCTGACGGTTTTGTTAATAATGACCCAGACCACGGTTATCGGCGTGGTCGATTGGGTGATCGTTTTGAAGTAAAAAAAATCACCTACTCAAAAATCACTCGAAAGGATTATGATTCGATCTTTAACACAAAAATCTATGAGCACCATGACTCAATAGCCCTAATTGATCACATGACACCACAAGAAATAATTAAAGCGTGTGATTGGTCGGATGAGTTTTTACAAGTTCACATTAATAAGGTTGAAAAAATCTATTTAGTGAACCGTTTCAGTAAAAAGGAAGCTTTTAAATCGATTGTTGGTGATAGAAGAAATCGATGTAATGACGAGTTTGGTTGTGCATTGGAAGCTCGCCTTGCGAAGTAAAAAAGTTTTCAGATGTTGGATGTTTCGGAATGGCTTCCTTTCACTCAATATCTGGAATGGGTGGGCTAGGAGTTTTGGATTGGCTTCCTTTTCTCTTAGCCCATTTATAAAAATTGGAGGTATTTATGAGATTAAAATCATTAAGTAAATATAAAATAAAAAAACTTGAATCAAAGCATGGAAAATTAAGAAAATGGTTTATTGAATCAAGGTTATTAAGACGCACTGGGCAAATATATTATTACTGTAAATTTGAAAGCGGTCTTATAATTATTGAACCATGTAGAAAAAGAAAGTTTAATTTAAAGGCTAGCTAATTTTTGATGCCTTAATCGAGGAGGAGAGTAACCGTGACTAAACCAAAAAATGAAATTATAGCGCGTGACCTAAGTGATGCTATTGACCTAGCTGTTGTATCTCTGTCAGACACGTTTGAGATGAGAAAGTTCCTGGATCAACATTTAACAGAGATATCGTATTTCGATTCAAAGCATCCGATTTTAAAAGAACTGGAAGAAGTTTATGCATTATATATAAAAGCAAAAAAAGAAATGGATAAACTTCAATCTAAATATGGGAGATAATTGTAAAATGAAAAGATTAATCAAAAAAGAAAAAGGATAATAAAATCAATAGCTTAGAACTTGACAAATATTATCGGAAATGATAAAATAAGGTTGGATTATGAAAAAAAATATACCAGTAGTTAATGAATCAAATATTGATATTAAAAAACTTAGATCAGACTTAGAAAAAAATATTGGATGCGATGGCTTAACAAAAGATCATTTAAAACTATCCGATACTAACTTAATAATTCAATTCGTTTTTGTTTATGGAGTCAGTTCGCTAATACTATATGCAAAGGATATAAAAAATGAGAGATTTATTAATTAAATCCCAACGCATTACAGGTGGTAGAAAACCAATTACAGTTATTGACCCATCACGTGTTGAAGAGTTTTTTCAAAGACTTCGTGATTCAGACCTACCACTACTTCTTAAAGCTTTTATCGCTGTCTCGCTTTCTGGAGGTCTAAGAGTGAGTGAAACATTAAGTCTTAGACCATGCAATATATCTGACGGGATAGCAAAAATTAAGGTATTAAAAAAGAAAGTGACAGTATATCGTGAATTTAATTTACATCCTATAGCACAAGAACTATTAAACCAAATTAAAGGTGTCAAAAATTATGCTCGTTATTTTTCATTCAATAGAAATACTGTTTATAAACAAATAAAAAGAGTATTTGGTAATGGCACATCACCGCATTCAATTGCCAGACATTCTCACATCTCTTATTTATTACACACAAAAAATATTAATCACATGAAAGTTGCTAGATTAATGGAAATTAATTCACATGTGGTGGCTAGCTATAATCATTTAAATACTAGAACAGAATTAAAAAAGATATGGAAGTAGTTATGGATAGAAAAAAAGAATTAGAACTTTTAAGAATAGCTTATAAAGAATTAAAACATGAATGGTTCAAAAAAGCTAAATGTGAATGGACTATTAATAAACTTGAGAGAACAATTAATGGGTGTTATGTATTTTTTAGTCCAATTAAAACTGTTAAAGCATATGAGATAGTATTAAAATTTAGAAATGGTACATTAGAAGATTCGCAAGATAAAAACAAATACGATAATGTTTATTATTTATCTGATTATAAAAAAGCGGCTTAAATAAAACCCTTTTTAGGCTTTCCTCTACTTCTAGGTTTTTTACCAGTTCTATCAATCTCAACAAATGTCTCACCTCTAAATGTTCTTTCAGGTGTGGATAGGTCAATTGGCACAATATTTTCTAATCCATTTACTGCTTCAACTGGATCACCCGACAAAGTCTGTAAACGAACAAAAGATATTTGCGTCCTAAATGTTTTTATCCCGCTTGCTGGGTCAACTGTATAAGTATGACTAACTGCTTCAACATGGGCTAGCCAATCTCGTTCAATAAATTGAATGTTAGTACCTACTGGAATAAAGTCTTTACTTCCTGTTAAAATTGCTTGACCTGATTCAAATAAATAAGCTCTACCCCATAAATCCTCACATATTCTATTGAGTTCTAAAAAGTCTGTATTTGTTGAACCAGTTGGAATAAAATTTGATTGAGTAATGTATGGTCTTAATCCATAGCGGGCTAGCGAATTTTTATCTGCTGCCGTCTCAGGATTGTTTGCCAGTGCAAGTGTAACGGCTTGCTCTCCTACTTGACCCAGTCCTAGGTTCGGACTAACTAGAAAAAAGTTAAAACGCTCTCTGTCTGATTTACCAGTATTTAATGAAAATATCTCACCCTCAGTAATCTTTCTTGATACATAAAAATGTGCTCCACGACCTGGACCTACTGATTTTTTACGTCTACCTCTTGTTCTTGACTCTTGTGCAATACCTGATCGCCTAGTAGCTGGTTTTTTAAAAGTCTTGTTTAGTTCGCCACCAGCTTGTTGCATGGATATTAATCTTTGATCTTTTTTTTGAAATGTTGGCGAACTAAATGGAATAGATCTTAATACTAAAGATGGGAGCAATAAATTCTCACCAAATACTGATACAGGTAATAGATCAGTATATAATTCATTTAATAATCTATTACTATAAGACAACATAATAGACCAAAGTGAATGAACACCTGGTGGAACTTCTGTTTTATTAAAGTATTGACCAATTAAATCTTGTTGAAAAAAGAATGTGAGTAATCCAGTAAAAAAATTTGATGCCGCTCGTCTACCTCCAAATACACGTCTAGCTACTTGTTCAGGTATTCTATAAGGGACACCTGTTCTATTAAGTAATGGCACGTTTTGAACAACAGTAGAATTATTCCCTTTATCAGCAATAAATGCTGGTCTACCTAATAATGAATCAACCAAAGCCTTAACCACTTCATTTGGTCTAATAAATGCTTGCCATTGTTTACCGAATAAAAATAAACCTGATGGCAAACTTTCGCCTTGTAATGTTTGAGTAAGGTGTTGATTGATATAAATCGGGATAGTTAAAATAGAATGAAAATCCTCACCTGTTACAAGATAACGTAAAGTTTTTTTACCAGTTGCTGGATCTGTTTGCTCAGATCGTCTAATTGATCTAACAATGCCTAGCATTTTTAATCCGCTATCTTCTTGACCGCCCTCTTCCCCAGTTAATCTTTCATTTGAGATATAAATAATACACCAACAACCAGGATGTAAAATACCTTTCCAATTAACTGCGCTTGATAACATCATTGAAAATGTACCAACACCTGTCTTTGGTTTATTTGTTTGTAATTCTATAATGTGATCATGAGCAACAACATCTGTAGTCTTAATATCAATAGTATTTCGACCACCTTTTGCTTCCGTGTCTTCTACTTCAAACGGATAAAAAATTACGTTTGCATCAGGTGCTTGGGATCTAATATCAAATGCCATAATTATTTACTTAATGGAGGAGCAGAGCGTTTTCCATGATCAGCAGGTAGCCCTGTTGGGTTAGCAAATACTTGTAATAATGTTGGAGGCTTTGCTCCTCTACTTAAAACTTCTTCTGCACGTGTAACTAAATCACTCAATGCTTTATTTACTGCGGGTAATTGCTCTCGACCTAATGTTTCTAAACCTGTTACAATTTTAGTTGCGTCTACTTGTGCCATACCTGCTGCGAGTTGACCTGCGGGTCCACCAATTGCTGGTGCCATTGCAGCTTGTTCACCAACTCTAAATGGTGCTGGTGGTCCTATTTGACCTGGGATAGGTTCAATAGGTGCTGCGCCTCTTTGAACACCTCTACCTATTTCTCCGAAACGTCCAGCAGCCATTCTTTCTCTTAAAGTTCTTGCGCCTGCTGCTTGTCCCATCATTAATCTTTCAGCACCACGTTGACCTGACAATGCTGTTCTCGCCATCCGTCCAGTTTCAGTCACTCGCATTTGTTGCATTGCGCCCGATACCTCTTCGCCATCAATGTCAACACCATATTCTTCTGCTAAAGATTCTAATCCAGCCGGATCATTAACTGTTTGTTGTAAATTAACTATGTCAGCAGGTGTTAACTTGCCTTGAAAATATTGTTGGTTAATTTGTTGAGCAGCAGAAAGACCTGCGAGTCCACTTATTCCCCCACCGCCTCGTGTAGCTCCTTGAACGTTAGTAACGCCCCTTTGAAGAAATCCCATTTCAGGTCCTTCAATTCCACCTTCACCAAACAATCCTTGCGCTAAACCAAGTTGTTGTCTAAATCCTACTTGCGCTGCGCCCGCCGCACCTAAACCTTGTTGAGCTTGTGTTGCCATAAATTGTAAAGCCTGACCTGCTCTGGCTTTATCTAATCCAGCACTAACTGCATCTTCAAACATCATTCGCAATTCTTCGCCTTGAGTTCGACGTTCTTCTGCTGCATCGGGAGTCAATCCCTGCATCATTTGACCCATTAAACCAGGAGCGCCTCTTAAACCTGCGGCTTGCATTTGTAATGCACCACCAGCTATATCTGGCATTTGTTGAAGTCTAGGCATGCCTTCTTGAAAAAACATTCCGCCCATACCAGCGCCTAACTCACCCATAGTTTGTTGAAACTGTTGTTGACCAATCCCCATGCCAGCACCAAACTGTCTCATTGATTGCATGCCACCTGTTGGTGTTGGGATTTGTGTTCCGGGTAATCCCATCATAAGATTTGAAAACTCTGCGCCACCCAATCCTTGTGCTTGTTCAAATGCTCCCATTCCAACCCCTCTACCAGCACGAGTAAATTGAAACAGTTCTTGTTGGGTTTCCATTTGTCTTGAAAGAATATCTTCTTGTGCTCTACGTTGGGCCGCTCCAAAACCCGCCATTCCTCTTACGGCTTGGGTTCCAAAATAACCTGCGCCTGCCATACCCGCTAAACCAATTGGAGATGTTGGACCGCCACCAATCATTGCCCCTATTCCAGATACACCAGCACCTAATATATTTGTACCAATACCAACACCGGCCTCAATGCCAGCTTGCCCTTGGACACTTTCTATGCCGCCCATTTCTCTTGCAGCAATCATTCGCTCAACATCACCACTTAATGCTGCTCTTGCAGCAAAGTTACCCATTGCAGCTTGTGCGGCTTCACTTGCACGAAACGCTCCAGGCAATTGACCAGCGGCACCGATAGCGGGTGCAATAGCACCACCAACGCCAAGCATTCTACCCATCGTTCTCTGAGCGCCACTTGAGGGAATAGCACCGCGTAAAACACCTAAACGCTCACCAGTCATTCCAGTAGAAGCCGTTAATTGATCAAGCTGTTCTTGTGCTCTGACCTTTTGCATGGTCATGTCATTGACTTGTTGAGCAGAGGCCTCTCTAGTCTGAAATCCTCTAGCAGTTCTTTCCTCATCAGATATTTCACGCAAACGATTCATTGTTTGTTGAAGGGTAGTGATGTTTTCTTGTAATCCCTTTATTTCTGTAGTGAGTTCTCGTGTTGTCTCAATATTTTTATTAATAGTTTCTTCGCCCACTCCAACAGCTTCTTCAAGTTCGCCACGCTCTTGTTCGGTCATTTGAATATCAACGCCCGCTTTTTGAGCAGTTTGCATTTGACGAGCAAATTGAGTTGCTAAATCTGCTCTAAGAAGTTCTGGTCTTGTTTGAAACTGTTCTTGACCATAAATGCCTTGCTGTTGTGATATGCCACCTATTTGTCTACTAATATCTTGTCGGAGAGATTCAGCAGTAGTAAATGGCTGTTGAAGCTGCATAGGAGCTGTTTGAAATCCGGCTTGAAATGCTTGTGTTTGAGGCTGTCCAGGCAAGGAAGGTTGTGGGGGCGATGGTGCCATACCAGGAGTTTGAGTTGGCGCTCCCATTGGAGGAACAACTTGTCCGAACTGATCAACAATTCTTTGTTGTGCTTGAGTAACATTAGAAACAATTGATTCAGCAATTTTTTGACCTAGGTTTTGGAACTGTTGCTCAAATGCACGTGCAACATCTTCCGCAATGCGGAGTGCGTCAGATTGAACAGTTCCCTCTTCTAATTGGGCCTGAAGTTTTAAGGTAATATCTTGATCAGCCATTTATTCTCTTCATTATCAATCAAACTTGGTGGATATTTCTGGCGGTGCTTTTTTAGCGTTTTCTTTGGCTTGGGCTTGAGCTTTTTGTTGTTCAAGCATTTTTTTAACCCAAGCATTATCATCATCTTGTGAAGCCTCTTCCTCAGCCTTTTTCTTGGGATCATTTTTTGGATCTAAATAATAATGAATTAAATATTCATAAACGAGTTCATCAAGAGTGTATTCATTGAGTAAAGGATCTTTAAATGGTCTATTATATTGTACACACCACCATACTCTAAGAAATCGAGTAATAGCTTTTTCACTAATTGTTGGATCTGTTAAATGATGGGCCTTAGCAAGCCTGTCCATTTCCTTCCAATGAATCACTTTTTCTTTTCACGGTCGGCACGGATTTTATTAGACTTTTTAACGTCTTTTTCAGCTTTCTTAACTTCTTTATTTATTCTATCTTTCCAATCTTTTTCAGCATCCATTGCCTGAGAAAAAACTGAATAAAGAATATTATAGTCATAAAGAGTTCGACCAAAATCACTCTCTGTCCACCATGTAGGACATAAAAATTTTTCTTCTTTATCTTTAACGATTCGCATTTCCAATTCAGCAATTGAACGATTCATTAATGCTCGGTTTGGATCAAGTGTTCTTGAACCAGCATTATAACGATCTACTAAGATACCAACTTGTACTTGTTCTTCAATATTCAACACACATTTTACTGTAAAGTCGCCTTCAAATGATTGACCTGATATGTCTCCCTTTTTTTTAAAATAAAACTTATGTTCGTTATTTGTTAGATGCATCTTGCTCCTTTTTCTTTCTTTCAGGGGTGTAGGTTAGTATTTCGACATAATATTGATTAGTTTTTTCACAAACATGAATCTCGTAACCATAATCCTTATTTTTTTTAACAAGTTTATCGGCATCGCTATGATTCACGTGACAAATATAGACTTTCATTAGATTCCAAACGGGAAGGGGTTAACTCAATTATACGCTTTAGTTATTTGACGCCTAAGATATGTTTAGATAATATCTTTTTGTCACCAATTGGGCTTGATAACAAACTGGTAAAGGGTGAAGGATCAAGAAGTGGTGTTGGTGCTCCCAAATTACCAATATGTTTATGTTTTTTTAACGCTTGTAAAAGTTTTTTCATAAAATCAACAAACTCTTTACCCAATACAAAGGGTTCTGTCGGTGCTGCATCACCTTTTTGTAATTTAATACCTGTTGCTGAATTAACAATCACATCTTTTTTAGCATTAATCTCAGTTTTACCAGTTGTGTTAATACGAGTATCTTTTGATGTGTCAATTTGTACGTCATCACAAACCAATTGAACTTTTCCATTAGAACTATCCAACTCCATAGTTATAGTATTACCAGCTTTAACTATAATCTTTTTATCTGTTGAATTCATTTCAACTGAATTAGATACATCAGTTTCAGTTGTATGAGTTGTGACTTTAAAATCACCTGTTTTATTAATTTTTATTTCTGTAGGTGCTTGATCAGGATTAATTGCTTCACCAAGATCGTTTTTTGGACCTTGGAATGTAATAATTAATTCACCATCATTATTAACAGCCCAATTAATGCCCTGAAACTCACCCTCTAAAAGAGTGCCATCGGATTTTTCTGGCCTACTTTTTTTAGCAATAGGATTTTCATGAGGTAATGTTCCGACAATAACTGGACTGGATCTTTGACCACTAATAAAACCAACTAAAACTTTACTTCCTGGTTTTAATGATGAGTTAATTGAAAGTTTCGCTTTTGGTCCTGGATTTGTTGGAAGAACTTCAAAAAAATTATTTATTCCACCACCAAATAAAGGCTGTGCTGCTCTACATCGTCTTAAAACTGTAGTGGACCCATCAGGTGTACGTGCTAATACATCATAAAGAGTAACGTTTCCTGGTCGTTTACTCTCATCATTTTGTGGATCATCTTTGGCATAAATTTTTTCAATTTGACCTTCAACCAAAAAAGAATCTTGATAAAATCCTTTTGCAGCATCATCGTATTCTCCTAATCCCTGGAGTGCTGATGATGTTACATCACCATATGGTCCTATTGTTGGTCCTGACATAAATTACTTTTTGGAGTTAAATTTTTTTCGTTTGACAGGCTCACTTAATAAGCCTTCATTTTCATACTTTGCCATGATTCGTACAGTCCGAGTCAATAAATCTCTAAGAACCTGAACATCTAAACGTAGGGCTTGAATTTCTTTATGTTGCTTCTCAACTAACCTTGCTAATCGAGTGCTTGGGTGTTCAATAATCTTTTTTTCTGACATTTACGCCGTTTCAGTTGCTCTGCGTTATAACAATGGCCATGATATGACATATGAATTACACAACCATTACTTACACTAATAATACCCAGACCTTTTCCGTCTGGTTGAATCGGCTGATGACAAATACAACAATTATCATTGTCTTCAAGCAATTCCAATTGACTCTCCATTATCGTACAACCTCAAGTTCAGGCTTCAGAGTTTCTAAACCAACAACAATTTTTTTAATCTTTTTTCCAGGAGATTTAAACATATGATCAGATAACGCTTTTTCCATAATAGATCTCAATCCCCTTGCTCCAATCCCATCATTGAATGATCTTTCAGCAATACCTAATAAAAACTCATCTGTAAATTCAAGTTCAATATTATCTAAATCAAACAATGCTTGATATTGACGCACTAAAGAATTTTTTGGTTCAGTTAGTATGCGGTATAACTCTTTAGGTTTTAATAATTCAAGTTTTGCTATTATTGGCAATCTTCCAACAAACTCAGGAATCATTCCATATTTAATAATTTGTTTTGGTAAGACATCTTTCTTTTCTTCTTCTATTTCTTTTGAAACAGCAAAGCCAAGTGGTTTTCTTTTGTTTTGAGTATCCGTTATTCCACCAAATGCCCCACCACAAATAAATAATATATCTGTGGTATCAATATCTGCCAAAGGTCCTTGAGGATTTTTCTTGCCACCCTGAGGATTGATTTGCATAACAGATCCTTCAAGCATTTTTAATAATGACTGTTGAACCCCCTCACCTTTTACATCTCTACTATTTCCATTTGTTGTAGCAAGCTTATCAATCTCATCAATATAAATAATTCCTTGTTGTGCTTTTGCAATGTCACCATTTGCAGCAGTAACAAGATTACCTAAAATCATATCAACGTCATCACCAACATAACCTGCTTCAGTAAGTGTAGTTGAATCGGCTTGAGTAAAAGGGACATCTAATAATTTAGCTAAATGTCTTACAAGATAGGTTTTTCCAGAACCTGTTGGTCCAATCATGAGAATGTTAGATTTTTGAATCTCAACATCTAATTTTTTCCCAATTCGTTTGTAATGATTATAGACAGCAACTGCAAGAAGTTTTTTAGCATCGGATTGTCCAATAACATATTGATCAAGATGTTTTACAATCTTTTCAGGCGTAAGTTTTTCCTTATCATTGTCTTTTTTCTTTGTTTTAGACTCACGCTGTTCTGTAAGCACACCCTGACAATTGACAATGCATTCATCACAAATATATGCTTCAATCCCTTTAACAACTTCACGACCTTTAATCATGTGCTGCACAGCAGGAAGAGCACTACTACAAAAAGAACAGTTTATTAATTCTTGATTCATAAACCCCACCTATATTTATTGTAGAGGGCTTTCTTCGGATCAGACATAAGGAGTTTGATTCGGTATGTCATTGTTAGATATTTTTTCTGGAAGAAATGTAGCAATAGTTCGTTTTATTACAGTAGACTACATTGATTTAAGGCCATATATTAACTTCTACTTTGGGTAAGAATAAGAAACGATATGGATATATTCTAAATTCATATCGCCCTATATCGATTTTAATGTAATTTAGTTCTTTTGTAATCTTCATATTTCCCCCAATGATTTAGTATCATCATTAGGTATTATACCGAGATGTCAATCCCATTTTGTAAGCTTACGAACACTGATTGATTGACCCATTTTATTTTGAATGCGGTGTTCTATTGCTTGAGTAACATGTTGTTTTATTAAATTAGAGTCATTTGAATTGTGGTAATGTGTGTGATAATGGTTACCACCCCAAGAACCTAACTTCATATTCCAAAAAAGAGCAATATTACCAATTATAAAAATAATTATCCCTAAAATGGGATGGATGGCAATACTAATAGGAATAGATAAAAGATAACAAACAACTGCAATCATTATACTTTCTGATTTTTTCATACTCCTCCATTCGACCTACCTTAATTCTATACCAATAGTTGACCATTGTAAAGCGGTATTGTGGGTGTGTAAGAAGGTGTAAATACAAGGTTTTTAGAGCAGAAATACAAATAGCCGATCTCCAATTAAGGAGATCGGCTGTAAAATTAATCGTTTATTGATTACTCAGAAACAACGTTAAGCGGCTGCTCTAAATGCTGCGTAACTGATAATTGCATCGTTTTGCGGGTCACCACTAAAAGTAAATGTCACCGCATCTGTTCCTGCTGAAGAAGAGACACCAGTTACGGTACCTGTTCCACTGTCAAGAATAGACCACATTACAATGTCACCAGCCAATGCGCCAGAAACCGTAACTAAGTTAGCGGCACCATAAGCAGCATCTGCTGTTGCTTCTGTATGCGCAGAACCCGTTCCATGTGATACACCAGAACTTTCATGAGTATTATATTTAGCTTTAAGGTCATTCAACCTTGTAACTGCTTCTTCAAGAGTGATAGGAGTTACATCAGATACAAGATCATTACCAGCTTGTTGTGCAGCATGGAATGCCCAAGAAGATCCAAGTTGTGCGTCAACATTATGTGCAGCATAATCTGTTAACATCTCACCAACCAAAACTAACAACGTTGGTAGGTCTGTTGCTATTGGGGAGGTAAGTGGAAAGTTAGTTGCATCAGCCGCTGTACTATGCTCAGCACCATCGGCGGCATGAGCGTCC
>Ga0114923_10001634_pt1 | contig 15473 bp, 16 predicted proteins | sample SumtaG_FD_89578 | JGI IMG/M metagenome (GOLD analysis project Ga0114923, IMG submission 89578) | Deep subsurface microbial communities from Indian Ocean to uncover new lineages of life (NeLLi) - Sumatra_00157 metaG | ecosystem: Environmental > Aquatic > Marine > Oceanic > Sediment | place: near...
GATATTTTTTTCTTTGTGGGTATCTATTTCGACGAGCAGGGTTTCGGGGTCGACGACAACACCGTTTGCGATTACGCAGATAATATCGTCGCGAACGTAGCCGCTTGGCAGCAGGTGTAGTGCGAACCTGGCATCTCCTATGATGACGGTGTGACCGGCGTTTGCACCGCCGCTGTATCTGACAACGATATCAGAGTCTTCGGCAAGGACGTCAACGACCTTGCCTTTACCTTCGTCTCCCCACTGCAGTCCGACGACGCAAGAATTCATATTTTTCTTTTCCTTGAAGTTGGTAGAAGCCGTATTTCGCAGGTTTATTCCGAACACATTGTGAAACAGGATTCCCCAAAGATAACAAAAACAGTTTTAAATAACGGATTAGATTTTATGGATTATTTTTTAAATTTCAACTGATTTTTGCCACGAGTTCGTCAAGAACGGCGGTCAGATTATCATATTTTTTATAACTGATTTTGAGGGTATTTTGCTCACCCTTTTGGTTTTTATACGTTATGGTGAAAAACCCTTTTGCATCGTAGAAGGTTTTGTCGATTGCTTCGATGGAGTCACAGTTTATGGTTTGATTGGGCAGGAGGAGGGAGTTTTCGTCCAGTATAATTTTTTTATTTTTGACAATGAAAAGGCCGATAGCGCAGCATAAAGCGATTGCGAGAAAAACAGGGGGAGATTTTTGGTTGAAGACGAGGGTGCCATTAGGATTGCCGTTTTCATCGGAGTTTTTTTGTATAAATTTTTCGTTTAGATATCCGTCGTAGAAGAACCATACGGTGCAGATGAGGCAAATGCCGGCAACGATTTTGAAATTGGTTTTTTTGTATTTGCTATATGGAGCTACGACAGACATTTTAAAGTCCTTTCCCGAGCCTGGTTCAAATGTTTGAAGTGGATTTTCTCATAAAATCAGAGGTTTGACAAGAGATAAACGGCGACAAATGCAGCTAATATATAGCAGTAAAGGGCGAAAAACTTCAGGTTTGCATTTCTCGCGGTTTTTATGAGCAGTTTCAGGGCGAGTATTCCGACGACAGCGGCAACGAGAAGGCCTGTTATGGCGGCGGCAGGTGTCAGATTTGCGGTGTCGATTAAGTGGAAGTTTTTGACAAATTGTACGGTAGTAGCGCCGATTATTGCGGGTATTGCGATGAGGAAGCTGAATTCGACAGCCCATCTCCGTCGCAGTCCGATGAGTATGGCGGCACAGATGGTAGCGCCGCTTCTTGAGATACCGGGCATTATGGCGGCGGCCTGTGCGAGTCCGACGATGACGGCGGCGAGGATACCGAACTGTCTTAAGCCCATTTTTGTTTTTTTTCTGTGGTCGGTGATAATCAGTAATGTGGCAGTGATGACCCACATGAGGGCGACGGTGAGGAGGGAGCCGCGGGCGGAGGCGAAATATTTTTCGAATAATAATCCGATTATTGCCGTTACGAAGGTAGCTACAGCGGCGAGGACGATTAGATGTACTGCGGGGCTTTTTTTGTAGATACCTATAGGTGAAGTGTCATATTTTTCGAAGTCTGAGAGGCTTTTTATAAATGCGGCGATAGATTTTCTGAATACTATGAAGATAGCGATGAGAGTTCCGAGATGAGTGGTGAGGTCGAAGAGGAGCATTTCGGTTTTTTGAGGATTGAGTCCGAAGAAGTTTTCAAAGAGGACGAGATGTCCAGAGGAGGAGACGGGCAGGAATTCAGTCAATCCCTGTACGGCGCCGAGTATTGCAGCTGAGAACATGTTCAAAGAAAGACCGTTGCTGTTTAGAAATTCGAGGGTTGGAGCCTTTAGACAAAGCATAAGGAGAAGGCCGGCGTAGATTCCGGCCATCAGGTCGTCGGCGAGGATACCGAAGCCGTTTTTGTACTTTTCGAGTTTTTTAACAGGCCATGGTTTTGTTATGTCAAAGAGTCTGAAGAACAAAAATCCGATAGCGGTGGCGGTCCAGATTTGTGCAGGTGAGGGATTTTTTAGCAGGAAGGGGACGCAGATGAAAGTCAGGGCCTGGCCTGCGAATTCGTCAGCGACGACTTCTGGAGGGTCATTTTTCTGAGTTGCCTCGATAGCAGCATGGGCGAATTTTATGCAGATGATTGAGCCGAGAATGGTCAGTGCGGCCATGATGAGCGATGTAATGGCGGCCGAAGCGCCGAAAAGGCAGAGGCAGGCAAATATGATGGCAGGTGGAATTGAGCCGTATGTTCCAGGAGCGAGAGGCAGTCGGCCGAGTCCTAAACATGAGGTGAGCAGTCTTTTCATGGTTTTGAAAGTTACCTAAACGGCAGTGTCAAGTCAAAGGTTATCAGGATGTTTTGATTCGATTTTTTCGAGCAATTTCAAACAGAAGCTGTCTGTCATTCCTGCGATATAGTCACAGACGGTCCGCTGCAAGGGGTATTTTTCGCCCAGTTGCTGGAAGTAATTTGGCATCAGCTGAGGTTTTTGGCAGAGTTTTTCGAAGATTGGGGCGAGCCAAGTTTCGATTTTATCCACTGTTTTTTTAATGGATTCGTGCAGATAGAGGTTTTGCATGAGGAACTTTTCGAGCTCAATGAGCTTTTTGTTGCTGTCGGGTGAGAGCTGGATAAGGTTTTCAGGCTGTTGATATATGTCGTTGGTGTTTCGCGGGTCGGCGTTTTGGATGGCTTTGGAGCTTGTGTCGATACAGTCGCTAACGAGTTTGTCGATGATAGCTTTTGCGGTCCTGGTTCTTAATATTGCGGAGTCGTTGATATTTTTAGCGTTTATATGTTCGGCGGCTTCGGCGAAGATTTTCAGGTTTTTGAGCTGTTGAGTTTTGATGATACCGGCCCTGGTACCATCTTCGAGGTCGTGGCAGTTGTATGCGATTCGGTCGGCGATGTCTGCGATTTGTCCTTCAAGTGAACAATTGGCTTCTGGGAAGGATTTGGCGTTGGGCAGGTCGTAAGTGGTTTGATGTTTTGCGAGTCCGAGCCTGGTTTCATACATGAGGTTAAGGCCAGTGAAGCGGGGATAAGGGTGTTCGAGTATTTCGACGATTCTGAGTGTTTGCCGGTTGTGCTCGAAACCACCGAATTTTGCCATAAGGTGGTTGAGGGCATTTTCGCCGGCGTGTCCGAAGGGAGGATGTCCGAGGTCGTGAGCGAGTGAGACTGCCTCTGTCAAGTTGACGTTTAGCCGGAGGTTTTTTGCGATAGTTCTTGCAATCTGAGCGACTTCGATGCTGTGAGTAAGTCTGGTTCGGTAGTAGTCATCGAGTCGCGGGGAGAAGACCTGTGTTTTTCCTTCGAGCCTTCTGAAAGCGGAGCAGTGAATGATTCTGTCACGGTCTCTTTCGAAGTCAGAGCGATAGGGGTGGGTTTTTTCAGGTGATATACGACCTCGACTTGTGGATTCGGCAACAGCGTAAGGAGCGAGTTCGTCTGACATAGTTAGTCGTTAGTATTTAGTGTTTTTTTGATTATTGACTACCACCTTACGATTTATAAATTGGGCAGTTTGTGTTCCGAACTTACCTGTTTTAATTGTTTGAGTAATTCTGTGAGGCTTTGGCTTATGACGTTTGTGTCACTGCATACGTTTACGAAATTAGTGTCGCCGTCCCATCTTGGTACGATGTGTATATGCAGGTGTCCCGGCAGTCCTGCACCGGCGCATCTTCCGAAGTTCATACCGATATTGAAGCCGTGCGGTTTAATTACGAGGGAAAGGGTTTTTTGGGTTTCTCTGATTAGTTTTGTCATTTCGAGCAGTTCCTGTTCGGAAGCCTGCTGGAGGTCGGGGATGTGTCGTGTTGGAGCGATGAGCAAATGGCCGTTGTTGTATGGGAACCGGTTCAATATTACGATGCAATTTTTCGTTCGCCAGAGGATAAGGTTTTCGTCATCGTTTTTTTTATTTTTCAGGTCATGGCAGATAAAGCATTCGTTTTTGTTATCGAGTCCCTGGATGTAGGGGATACGCCACGGTGCCCACAAATTTTTTGATTCCAATCTGCAACTACCTCCGTATTTTTTCAGTTATGCCGGTTATTTTCCGAGTATCGCAGCTTTTTGCTCAGAATTTATTTTTATTTATGGTTTTCGAGCAAAGTCATGGTTAGTTTCTGGTCGATGGTCATCTTTGGATTAACCTTAATAGGCATCGGCAGACCGGCGGTGAGAATCATTTTGTAGTTTTGTTTATACTGTTGTGTTGTTCCGGTGTCGATATTAAAGAGTTCCTCACCGTTGCCCTGGAGTTCGAGCATCTTGTATCCTCTTAGAAAACCGAATCTGCCGCTCATTTGGAACCTTCCCGTATACGGTATGGGCCAGGTCCTTGGAGTTGAGTCGGAGAGTGAGTAAGTGCTTTTGATAACGGCGAGGCGGCCTTTTTCGGTTTCGCGTATTTCATCGAGTGTGTACTGCACGTCTCTTGCCTGCCTCATGACCATAGGTGTTGGTACGGAGAGTTTTGAAGACCATGATTGTCCGACATCGAGTCCTTTTGCAGGATGTTGGATAGCTGAGACGGCGTCCCAAAGGAACCATTGCGTCAGGACGAAGTCGCCAATCATGTCAGGTTCTTTAATTCTTCCCTGGTTGGTTTTGGTGCGGAAGGCTTTTTGTCCTATTTGTTTTATAAGTTCGTCCAGCTGCGAGTAGTCTTCGATTTTTCCGTTTGGTGCGACGGTGAAGGTGAAGGATTTTCCCTTTAGGTGCTGAGTGGCGTCTGCGGCGGTGCTACTTTGTCGGCCCGTGGGTATTTTTCTTTTGGTTTTTACGGATTCGCAGGTTGCTTTTATGGTTGTCAGACCATATGGATCGACGTTAAGAGGTGTATATGCGACGACCATCTCGAACGACTCTGTTGTTTTGTCTGCTTTTTTCTTTGTCTGCTTTTTTTTGTCCTGGTTTTGTTCGGGGCCCGGAGCCCAATCGACTTCAATATTCCGACTGGAGACGAATTTATATCGCAGGGTTTGGTTTTGTTGGAAGTCGACGGTCAATAAAAGTTTGTCATCAGGTGCGGCACATCCGGTGAGGAGTGTTAGTGCGGTAATCGTTAGAACAGTTATAGTATTTTTCAATTTTGCTCCTTTCGGTTTGTTATTTGATTTTTTCAAGTTTGTAGGTTCTGAGCACGCCCATTTTCAGAGCAGTTGGCTCTTTAGCGGCGGTTTTTGAGTTGGAATTGACGGCGAGCCACTCGATGAGGAGTTCTTCGGAGTATTCTTCGATGCTGCCGTTTGTCAGGTTAAATTTGAGATGCCCCTTATATGAGTCTTTGGAGCTGCTGAACCTTTCGGAGAAGTTTTCACCTTCCTGTTGTTTGTGTAATTCTTCAGCCATTTCCGTGGAGGGGATAGCATTCATTTCGATGTTGGCGATTTTCCCGTCGGGTAAATCATCGACTTTTTTGAGGGTGTATACTTTTTCATATGCTTTTGCGCCCATCAGACCGAAAGAGAAAGTTCTTAATTTACTCCATTTGTTGTTTACAGCGAGATTGTCTTTTCCGGCTTCGGGCAGGAACAGGACGCTGTGCCGCTGTTTGGTTGTATCGGGCCTTAGGAGTCTGAGAGCGACTCTTGGGACTCTGGAGCCTCGCCTTACAGCTTTTTGTGCGTTGGTCAGTTCGAGGACTTTTGTGACTTCGCCTGTGGGGGCCATTTCAATGGTGTAACTTTGTCCGATGAGCAGCGCGAGGGGGTCATTAGGGTCTTTAACATTGGAGTTGTCGAAATTCATGTAGAGTTTGTCTTTTCTCATGGAGAAGTACTTTAGCGCCTCGACGGTGATTTTTAATACGGCATTTCCGTTTTCGTCGACACTTTGAACCTGCTGATTGTAAGTCATTTCGACCCTATTATGGTTGGTGCCGCCTTTGAAATCCTGCGGGACGGTGCCTTCCAATTTTACGGATTGTTTAACTTCGGTTATGACCTTATAAGTAACGGAGTCGCCGGCATTGAATTTGAGGGCGACGGATCCGGTAACCGAAGGCCTGGACGGCAGTTTTTCGGGAGCAGGAGCCTGTGGGGTCTCTGCGGTTACGGCCTGCTGAGGCTGGATTTGGTCGGCCTTTGGAGCGGCGGTTTCGCATCCGGCGCAGGCGAGGATAAGGCAGGTTGCGGTAATTAGTAAGTAACATAAAGCTTTGTCTGATAACATTATAGGTTCTCCTTACAAGTATCAAAATCCACGGTAAACACAAGAAAAGATTATACCTTTTAGATTCGGTGAAGACAACTAAAATTTCTTTATTTGTGAGGGAGGAGCGGTTAAAATCACATCTTTGGATTTTTTGGCATTTTAGTGAGGTAAGATATGCGAAGTGATACTATAAAGAAGGGTTTTGAGCGTGCTCCCCACAGGGCCCTGCTGCACGCGTGCGGATTGAGTGACTCTGACATAGCGAGGCCTTTTATCGGGATTGCGAACAGTTACTGCGAGATAGTTCCGGGCCATGTTCATTTGGACAAGGTGGGGCGTATCGTAAAAGATGCGGTCCGTGGTGCAGGCGGGGTGGCTTTTGAGTTCAATACTATAGCGGTATGCGATGGTATTGCTATGGGCCATACCGGTATGAAATATTCCCTTGCTTCGCGTGAGATTATCGCCGATTCGGTTGAGACGATGGCCAGGGCGCACTGTTTTGACGGTCTTGTGTGTATACCGAACTGCGACAAAATCATACCGGGGATGTTAATGGCGGCGGTGCGTTTGAATATCCCGACGATATTTGTTTCGGGCGGCCCTATGGCTGCGGGCAAGACGAGCGACGGACGGACGGTGGACCTTATCAGCATATTCGAAGGGATAGCGGCATTTAACGCGGGTAAGATTGACGAGGAGGCTCTGGGAGAGCTTGAGCGGACGGGCTGTCCGGGGTGCGGGAGTTGTTCGGGGATGTTTACGGCGAACTCGATGAACTGTCTATGCGAGGCGATAGGTATGGCACTGCCGGGCAACGGGACGATACTGGCAGTTGACCCGAAGCGGGAGGAGCTTTTCAAAGGTGCGGGCAGACAGATAATGTCTTTGATTGAAAAGGACACTAAGCCTTTGGATATAATAAGCAAGAAGTCACTGGACAATGCATTGGTTCTTGATATGGCAATGGGCGGCTCGACGAACACGGTTTTGCATACGTTAGCGGTGGCAAGCGAGGCGGGTGTTAAATATGACCTTGAGCGAATCAACGCGATTTCGCATAAATGCCCGAACATCTGCAAGGTGTCGCCGTCGAGCAATTGGCATATGGAAGATGTTGATGCTGCCGGCGGCGTAAGCGCGATACTGAAGGAAATCAGCAAGATTGATGGTCTATTGAATACGGACTGTCTGACGGTGACGGGTAAGAGCCTTGGAGAGAATATATCGGGTGCTGGGATTAAGAATACCGAAGTAATCCATTCGGTTGAAGAGGCATATTCGCAGAGGGGCGGATTGGCAATACTTAAGGGTAATTTGGCGCCGCAAGGTGGAGTAGTTAAGACGGCAGGCGTTGCGTCGGAGATGCTGACACATACGGGCCCAGCGGTGATATATGGCAGCCAGGAAGAGGCATGTGAGGGCATTTTAGGTGGTAAGGTCAAAAGCGGTGATGTTGTAGTGATACGTTATGAGGGGCCCAAAGGCGGGCCGGGTATGCAGGAGATGCTGAGTCCGACGAGTTATATTGTCGGTGCCGGTCTCGGTGAGTCTGTGGCGTTGATAACTGATGGACGGTTCAGCGGGGGAACGAAGGGGGCGTGTGTCGGCCATATAAGCCCGGAGGCGGCGGTCGGCGGGCCGATAGGTCTGTTGAAGGACGGTGATATTATTGAGATAGATATTCCGAACAACAGCATAAACGTGAAGCTTTCGGATGAGGAATTAGCTAAAAGGCGAAAGAAGTGGAAGGCGCCTGCACCGAGAATAACAAAGGGTTATCTGGCGAAGTATGCGTCGATGGCGACCAGTGCTGATACGGGTGCGGTTCTGAAGTGGTAGAGATGTCGAAGACAAAGGAGCAGCCCTGGTATTCCGGGGGGTTGCATTTTGAGTGCTGTAGGTGTGGTAACTGCTGTTCCGGGCCTGGGGAAGGTTGTATCTGGGTTACTCGTCGAGAGATTGAGCTTATAGCGGGATTTCTGAAGATACCGGTGAGGGAACTTCGTCGCCAGTGCCTGAAGCGTGTGGGGTTTCGTACGACGGTTATTGAACATCGTGTTACAAAGGATTGTATTTTTCTTCGGGCGACGGAGGAGGGCAAGAGATGTGTGATTTATCCTGTACGTCCGAACCAGTGCAGGACGTGGCCATTTTGGGCGGGCAATCTGGCCAGTTTGAATGCTTGGAACGAGGCGGTCAAGAAATGTGGGGGTGTTAACCGGGGCAAATGTTACAGCTTCGAAGAGATAGAAAAAATTCGAAAGAGTAAATGGTGGCTTGATGAGCGAAAGGGAACGGCTACTGAAGAGGGTGGCTGAAATTTACAATTGGCTGGATTTGCAGACAGGCCACTACGGTGATATTTCCGGGGGGTGTTCTGCGTGTGGGAAATGCTGTGATTTTGCGAGTTTTGACCATTTATTGTTCGTTACGAAGCCGGAGTTGATGTATCTGGCGGCGAAGATTGGGGATGAGAATATCAGGCCGATGGCAGGCAGGCGGTGTCCGTATAACGTGGAGGGCAATTGCACGGTTTACGAAAATCGTTTTGCGGGGTGCAGGATATTTTTCTGTAAGGCAGATAAGGACGAACAAAACAGATTGAGTGAGTTGGCGTCGGGTAAGTTCAAGGCGTCATGTGAAGAGTTTGGGGTGCCCTACCGCTACGGCGAGCTTGGTGAAGCGTTGAGCGGCTTTTGTGGTTAGTATTTGTCAGTCGGTCTTGGTATTGACTGCTGGGGGTCTCTAAGATTGATGTATTTTGCGCCTCCGAGCAGCGAGCCATGCTCTTTATAGTATGCGTAGAGCTTTGCGAGTTTTCGCTCGTCGGGCGCTTCAAGGTGTCGCTGCCAGGAGCCGATTTCTGCGCCCCAGATGATTTGTGTCTGGTCTTTGGCGTGCAAGAGGATATGGGGGTTTTTGGAGTTTTTTCGGCCGTTGAAGTTTGTTACATCGATGCTGTCTATTTCGAGGAGCAGGAGTCTGTCGGGTGTGACGATTTTGTCCATTCGGTCGAGTCTTTCGAGGATTTGTATTGCGGCGTTGAGGTCTTCAAGTTCCCATATTTGGCCTGGTGGAGGGACATTTGTGGAAGTTGCGAGGCCTTTTACATTTACGATTGGCAGGCTGGGCATTGGGAGAAAATCGAGGACGACGAGGTTTTTGTCGATGTAAACAGTTTTTCGGCCCTTTGTTACCGTAGCGAGAGGTTTTCGCCAGTTTGCTTTTATGAGCAACCTGTCCTGCGTGGTTCGGACGGTGATGTTGTCGAGCCATGCGATGAGTTCTTCGATGTTCTGCTGGACGGAGGCTGCGACATCCTCATCGAGTATTAAATCCTCGCCACCGGCGTGGGCGGCGGAAAGTATTTTTTGTTTTAGGGATTCGTTGACCCAAGTTGGAACGTCAACGAGTTCGATGATAGCGGATTTTTGAGCGAATTCGGTTGTGTTTTTGACATATTTTTCGAGGAAGACGAACCCGACGGCGAATGCGGCGAGGACACAGATTACGGCGATTACCTTTAGGGTACTAATGAGTACCGGCGTTCGGTCGGTTTTTTTTGCCCGGCGTTTCTTTAGGCTGCCGAATTTGAAGGACTTTTTTTTCTTTTTTCGTTTTGTTTTTTTTCTTTTGGCCACGTGATTCGTTGTCAGTATTTAGTTGTTAGTTTTTAATGTACGGCGTTTATTTTTTTTGTTTCCAGAGCCTGCTCGATGATTTTCAGGCACAAGTTGCTCATTGAAATGCCTATTTTTTTTGCTGCTTTGGGCAGTAGCGAATGGCTTGTGAAGCCGGGTATGGTATTTACTTCCAGGCAGTACGGCGTGTTGTCATCTGCGAGGATGAAATCAACCCTTGCGAAGCCCCGGCATCCGAGGGCGTCAAAGCAGTCAAGAGCTGCGGAGTTTATTTTGCTGATGGTGTCGGGGTCTTTGATTGTGTCAAAAAGATACTCCGTCTGGTCATCGAGGTATTTTGCGTGGTAGTCATAGAAACAGGTTTTTGTTTTAATCTCGATGATGGGCAGTGTTTGGCGGACAATAATTCCGACAGTGATTTCGCGTCCGGGGATAAATTTTTCTATGATGCAGTCGCCGAATTGTTTTTGTGTTTGTTGAGTTACCTCGATTGCGTGTTTTATATCTTCTGTAATAGTTATTCCGACGCTGCTGCCCTGTTTTTGTGGTTTTATTACGTATTTATCGCTAAATTTTAACAGCTTTTCTTCAAGTTGATTTAGGTCTGCATTCTGGTCGAACTGGATTGCCGGAGGAGTTTTTATTCCAGCGTTTTCGAAGGCGTTTTTTGCGGCTGTTTTGTCGAACGCGAGCTCGCTTGCCTTTGGGCCGCTGCCGGTGTAGGTGAGTGATTTATTTTCGAGTATCTGCTGGAGCTGTCCGTCTTCGCCGAATTTGCCGTGCAGGGCGATGAAGAAGACGTCGATATCGATGTTGTCAAGGACGTCCATATTTTGTGGTGTGATATCGGCTGTAATGATGTTTGCACCGGTTTGTTTTAGCGATTCGGCGATGTATTTTCCGCTTTGTATACTTATATCTCTTTCGTCTCCAATTCCACCAGCGAGGACGGCGATTTTAAGCTGATTGATTTGGAAGTTCGAAGGATTCATTGAAACTTCGGTCGTCATTTTATTTCCAGATTTCGATTTCAAGCTCTAATTCGATGTTGAACTGCTCCTTAACTCTTTGTGTTACGGCGTCAATGAGCCTGAGGACGTCTTTGCTTTTGCACCCTTTCTGCGCGATGATGAAGTTAGCGTGTTTTTCGCTGACGACGGCCCCTCCTATTTGCAGTCCCTTTAGTCCCGCTCTGTCGATGAGAGCGCCAGCGGAGACGCCTCTTGGGTTTTTGAAGATGCAGCCGGAATTTTTGGTGTTCAGGGGCTGATTGTTCTTTTTATAAATCCATATTTCCTTTACGGTCCTCATGATTTGTTCGGGGTCGGCTGGGACGAGCTTTAGTTTTGCGTTTATTACGAATTTTGCGGTGGTGTTTGTGCGCCGGTAATCGAACATTAGTTCCGGTTTTGTTTTTTCGAAGGTTTTACCATCGGTTCCCATTAGAGTGACGGATTCGACAGCGGCGCCGATATCGCCGAAGTTTCCACCGGCGTTCATTCTTACGGCCCCTCCGATGGAGCCGGGTATCCCGGTGAGGGCTTCGATGCCTGAGAGGCCTTTTTTGACACAGGTTAGTACGAGTTCATTGAGGTCTGCGCCTGCCCATGCGGTAAGTTGTTCGCCGTCAAATTCGGTTTTGGTGAAATTTTCTGCGTTGAGTTTAATAACGGCTGCTCGCAGGCCGGCATCACTTATAAGCAGGTTTGAGCCGAAACCCATGACGTAGATGGGGATATTGTTTTCGCTGCATTGCTTGACGACGTCTTTTAGCTGTTCGGTGTCCTGAGGAGTGATGAAGTAATCTGCAGGGCCTCCGAGGCCGTACCATGTGGTTTTAGCGAGCGGGTAGTTTTTTTCAACGATTTTTTCCAAGCCAGTGAATATATTCATCTGCCACCTTCCAAATATCACCTGCTCCCATAGTAACGACCAAATCCCCGGCGGTTACGTTATTTTTTAAATGCTCACATATTTCGTTAAATCCTTCGACGAAGAGAGCATCGGAGCCGTTTGCACGTATTTTATCGACAAGTATCTCGGAATTAATTTCCTTTTTTTCTTTCTCTGAATCCCGGACGAAATAAATTTCCGGTACAATAGTTACATCGGCAAGCTTAAAGGATTCGGCGAAATCATCAAGCAAAAATCTTGTTCTGCTGTACTGATGGGGCTGAAAAACGCACCATATTCGGTTAGGGTTGTATTTTTGTCTTACGGCCTGGAGAGAAGCTTTTATTTCGGTGGGATGGTGGGCGTAATCGTCGAGCACGGTGATTTGTCCGATTTTTTCTTTCAGCATGAGCCTTCGGTCAATACCGATAAACAGGGGGATGGCGCGAAGTATGTTGTTGATGTCGAGGTTTGTGTTTGCGGCGGCGGCGATTACGGCCAGTGCGTTGAGTATATTATGTTTGCCGGGTAGAGCAATTTGTATTTCGCCGAGCAGACGGTCGTTTTGATAGACTTCGAAGGTGTGCAATCCGTCGATGAGACGGATGTTTTCGGGGTAGAAATCACAGTTTCGGTCGAATCCGAACGTGGAGCATTTGAGGTCAGGCGACAGTTTCTGAATAACTTCGGCGACGTTTTTATCCTGGCCGTTAGCTACCACGACGCCGTCAGGTTTTGTGCCGAGAGCAAAATCGGTGAAAGCATCTATGATGTCCTGCTGGTCTTTGTAGTAGTCGAGGTGGTCGGCCTCGATGTTCAGCAGGCATGCGATTTTCGGTTTTATGCTGAGGAAGCTTCGGTCGTATTCGCAGGCTTCTGCGACGAAGTAGTTGCCATCCCCGGTTCCTGAGGAAGTTCCGAGCTGGATGATATCGGCCCCAACGATGAAGTTCGGGTCTGCTCCGGTATGTTTTAGAGCCCAGGTAAGCCATGCACTTGTTGTGCTTTTTCCGTGAGTGCCGGCGACGGCGATGCAGTCATAGCGGTTGCATAGTTTTCCGAGCATCTGTGCGTATTTGTAGATTTTGCAGTTTCTCTGGCGTGCGAGTTTTAGTTCGGGGTTGTCGTCGTTTATGGCGGCGGAAATGACGACGGCGTCGATGTCTGGCGGGAGATTGGCGGTGTTGTGTCCGGCTTTAATGTCGGCGCCGATTTGGCAGAGTGTGTCGGTAACTGCCGAGGGTGTTTGGTCGGAGCCTGTTACGATGGCGTTGTTTTTTATAAGTAGTTTTGCCAGGCCACTCATTCCGATACCACCGGCGCCTATGAAGTGAAATTTCATTGTCTCTACATCAGCGGCGATTTCATTATTTATTGTTTTTTGAGCGCCGGTCATATTCGATTTTACCACTGTGCTTCAATGTAAGGGCCTTTTGGTCCTTTCGGCACAGGCTTTGGTCTTGCTTTAATTATGGCTTCGGCAAGGTCGATGTCGCTTTTTCGGGTTATTTTGATGTTTGAGGAGTCGGTTTCGACGATGGCGACCTTTTCCCCAAGTGCTTCTACGAGTTGGGCGTCGTCACTTATTTTAGTTTTATCGAGTTTTTCAAGGTTATCGTAGGCCTTTTTGAGCAGGTCGGTTTTGAAGACCTGCGGTGTCTGGGCCTCCCAGAGATCGGACCTGTCGACGGTTTCTGTGATGGTATTTTCGTTGACGGATTTTATGGTCGCGGTGACGGGGCATGCGAGTATTGCGGCGCCGGTTTTTGAGGCTTTTTCGAAGAGGTCGTCAATCCATTGTTTTGTGAGGCAGCATCGTACAGCGTCATGGACGGCGACGAGTTTAATGTCGTCTTTTATCAGTTCGAGTCCGTTTTTTACGGTTTCGAATCGTTCGTTGCCGCCGAAGAAGATTTTGACGTTGAAGAATTTGAGATTAGGCCCCCATTTTACGGAGACCAGTTCTTCGTCTTCCTTTGGGATGGCCAGCAGTAGTTGTTTTACATCGTGGCGGTCGGCGAAGAGTTCGACGCTTCGCAGAAATGCCCCCCTGCCGGCGACGTCGACGAATGGTTTTTTTCTTTTTCCGCCGAAGCGGCTGCTGGTACCTGCGGCACAGATGATTACGGCGATGTTTTTTGACATTTCAAGTGGTCTCCTTACCGGGTTTTGAAGAACAAGTTGTCGGTACTATGTCAGACGTCACAGATTTCCACGGCCTGTGCAAGCGAGGTCAGTGGGTCGCGTATCGGTACGAACTCCTGGCCGACGTACCCTTTGTATCCTGTTTCGACGATGGCCTTCATTATGGCTGGGTAGTAAAGTTCCTGAGTTTCGTCGATTTCGTTTCTTCCGGGGTTTCCGCCGGTATGGTAATGGCCGATGTACTGGTGGTTATCGCGTATTGTCCGGATGATGTCGCCTTCCATAATCTGGGCGTGGTATATGTCGTAGAGGATTTTCATTTTTTCGGAGCCGACTTTTTTGCAGACCTCGACGCCCCAGCTCATCTTGTCGAACATGTAATCCTTGTGGTTGACCTTGCTGTTTAGGTATTCGATGCAGAGGGTAACATTTTTCTTTTCCGCGTATCCAATGACCTGTTTCAGCGCAGTGACGGTATTTTCAATCCCGACATCGTCAGGTAGGCCCTTTCGATTGCCTGAAAAACAGACGACGTTGGGGAAGCCGAACTCGGAGGCGGCGTCGACGTTTTCACGAATTTTGGCCAGGCATTCAGGATGGTTTTCGGTATGGCTTAATCCGTCCTGAAGGCTGTGGGAAAAGAGCATAGCGCAGACCAGGCCGTGTTTTTTGACGGTGGGCAGTTCGGGAGGATTGAGCAGTTCGACGGATTTTATTCCCATTTTTGCCGAGACGGCACAAAGTTCGTCGAGCGACCAATCGTTGTAGCACCATCTGGAGACGGACTGGTTAATTCGGCCGTTTTTTACGATTCTTTCGCATTTAGCAGGTTCGTCGGCTCTCAGGGGTATTGCGGCGACCGTTGCGGCTGCGGCAGCAGCGGTCTTTGTGAGCATTTGACGGCGCGTCATGCCGGATTTTTGGCTGTGAATATTGATAAGATTTTTATTTGCAGACATTTTTGTTCCTTTCTTCGGATTGGTTGAATTAAACGGTTACAAGTTGATTGATACGATAGCCGAATTTGGGCTGGATGTCAATATTGTTTGGTTTGGGGTTTTTAGAACTCGATTCCGCGTCTTGCGGATATTCCCTTGCTGAATGGGTGCTTTATGTTCTTCATTTCGGTCACGAGATCGGCCATTTCCAACAGTTCCGGGGGGGCGTCCCGCCCTGTCATGACGATTTCGACAGCGGGGTCTTTTTTTTCGATGAGGTTTTTTATGTCTTCGATTTTTGCAAGGCCCTTTGCGAGGCAGAACACAATTTCGTCAAGTATTATCACATCGTAGAACCTTTTCTGGGCGGTTTCTGTGATTCTTTTTAAGGCGTCGGCGATGTCGTTTTGTGCCTGGGCGATTTTTTCGGAGTCTTTGAAAGATTTAGCCATGTCCCAGGGCGTTTCGAGGGCCTCGAGTCTGATTCTGACGGCGCCGAGCTTGAGTGCAAAGCGCTCGCCGATATCCAGCGAAGGAGGTTTTAGGAACTGGTAAATGAGTACCTTATTGTTTTGTCCGGCGGCGCGGAGGGCCAGCCCGAAGGCGGCGGTTGTTTTACCCTTGCCGTTGCCGGTGTAAATCTGTACGAGTCCCTTTTCGAGCATATTGGTAATATTAAAGGAAAATGGGTGAATTGAAAAAGAAAAAGTCTAAGC
>Ga0114923_10001635_pt1 | contig 15470 bp, 26 predicted proteins | sample SumtaG_FD_89578 | JGI IMG/M metagenome (GOLD analysis project Ga0114923, IMG submission 89578) | Deep subsurface microbial communities from Indian Ocean to uncover new lineages of life (NeLLi) - Sumatra_00157 metaG | ecosystem: Environmental > Aquatic > Marine > Oceanic > Sediment | place: near...
ATCGACAAAGCCCTGAATCTCGTCGACTCGGAGGCAGATGCCGCCAGGCTCGCAAATCAAGCCGTGATTGACCCATACCGACAATCTGACGTGTGCCGGGTTCAGGCTGGTGATTCTGATTGTGGTTATCATCGGATCTCCCTTCAATGGTTTGTAGACGCGAGCCGATACGCCGGTTTTCACGATCCGCCAGTCCGAAGCGATCGCCGTGTCATCCTTGACTCGGTTCTGAAAAACCGTGTCAATGGTGCATCCATTCTCGGTCCATCCAATGAAATGCTCGCAGAAATCTTCATTGGAGAGATCCGATTCATGCCCGCAGAACGGGCAATTTGTGTTGATTGCCATTACCTTAACCTCCGGTATAGGATTGTTTTCGCACAGCGCCGACAGTAGACTCTGCCGGCGACCGTGCGACTTTTCTTTCGACCGACTGGCCGGCTACAATGGTTACATAAAACTATTGTCCTCTTGTTCAATCAAAGCTCCTTCCTCCAATCGTCAGCCACTCCTTGAAGGCGCTGGCGATCAGCGTTTTGTTCTTCCTCTGTCTGTTCATAAAGATCGTCGTCGCGGTGTTCCAGAACGAGATCGCGTACCAGTTCGGCCAAGACCCTTGGCTGCAAAGCATCGAGTTCCCAACTGGAGCTGCCATGTTCGAGAATGTAACCGCGACAACGGCTATCGGTCAGTTTCGCCGGGTTTGGTGGCGGGTTATACTGGTCCACTTGGTCACGATTCAGAGCGACCCGGACAAACTTCAAATGCGGGTACCCAATTCCGAACATCGCAAGCCGGTCTCTCATATCTCTGGTCATGTCAATACCCGATGGGTCATGGTCGCCAAAGTGAAGGATCAACGGCGTTTCCGCGGATTGCATCAACCTCCGGGCACATTCCCATAGGATGCTTTGACTTGTGTAACCTCGGCATGAAAGCCAAGCGATGTCGAGCTCACGACATATTGGCTCGAACACGCCGGCGAGGGCTTCTTTTTCAACCCAGACTTCCGGCCGATATTGCTGGCCAGCCCAGAGATCAAGGCGGAACTGCTTCGCGCAGGTGTCCAGAATATCAGACGGGCTACGCCAATGGCTATTTGATTGGACTGCTCGCGTGCGATCCTCAATTGAAAGCCAGTCGATCAATCCAGCCAGGCGCCCGTCGCTTATGATGCCGCCCAGCCTCTTGTAGCTCTGGATCGTGTTAGCGATTAAGTCACGCGCCACAAATTGATAGTATAACTGGCGCAGAGTCAGCCTATAGCCTTGCGCTTGGTAGTCCTCGATGATCTCATTGGCTTGGTCGATCACCGATAGATGCGCGTCGCTGAATTGCTTTGAACGGTATTCGATTTTTGGCATGGTCTACCTTTCAAATAAACCGCTCGATGTGTTTGGATACCTTCTGGTCTTCACGGGTGAACGGTCGCCACTGCCAGGCCATGATTCGACAGGCCGCAGCCATGAAGGCTTTAGGCAGACGATAATCGTCGTCGGCATCCGCCAACGGCAAACAATCCTCTTTCACAACTCTTTGAGCTTGTGCCAAGATCGCCCTACTGTTAGTCCTGTTCAATTCTCGGACTTTTTTGAGAAACTGTTCCTCGGTCATCATTGAACCTTTCTGAGTTACAAATTGATAGCAAACAGAGACTTATGACGGAGCCAAAGCAAACCCCAATCGCCAGCCCCAGCCAAAAGCAATCCGGGAACGTCAAAGCGTTCAGCTCCTTTCTAACTGACGGTCCCCGCCCGGCTTGTCCAGGCGGCTGAGAATCGGGCCATCAGCTTGGTTTGTAGTCACTTGGTCAACTCCAGTATCGTCTGACTGTCATCTCGCTGGCGTTTGTAGCGCCTGAGCTTTTTTCGGGCCAGCTCGACTTTGCGTTGCCACCGGCACCGGCCACCGTGAGTCGTCGGCGGTTGCCGCTTGTAGCCGGTCTCGAAGTTGTTGACATAGTAGCGGACCGGCAAGCCACAGACTTGACAGGGAACAGTGGCCGTTTGGAATCGGCCTTTATCTGGTAGCTTCAGCTTATCCATTGGGACGCTTTAAGCCTTCTTTTCGGCATTTAAGATAGAATCGGCGACCTCTTGAAGTTCCGAGCAGTCCGGTGCAATTCGCCCTTCGATGCGATCGAGCACACCATCACAGACAGCCCGCGACTCATTCAGAACAACATATTTGCCAGTATCGACGCGCAGGATAGACCAGCAATCGGTACCGGTCTTGTTTATTTCATAGCGTGCCATAGACTTACCTCGTTTCAAGGGTTTAGGTGAGACCCGCCCGGCGCTGTGTTTCTGGCTGGTTTGGGCGCCGGCCAGGGCGCCAGACGGGTGGGGTGATTTCATAACGGGAAAAGCGTTAAAGGTTGAGGGAGGTAGGTTTTGAGCAATGCGGTGTCGCCGTCCAGGGCGTCGAAAAGCGCCGTAAAGGTTACGACTTCGGCATCTACACGGCTGCACAATTCCCGCACTTGTGGGTTGCCGGTCTTATCGGTTCTGAGATCGGCGAGCAGTTGCCGCTTGTGGTCCAAGATATCGGCAACAACCTGCCGCAGTTGCTTTTGTGTCATATTCGCTCGATTCTGGACCGGGAGCGGTTGCCCCCGGTCCGGTTGGGGTTAGATGGCCAATTCGGAGTCCTCGTCCGCAATGTCGAAGCTGCAGAACTGTTTAGCTTTCAACAAGGCGATCTTCTGTCTGTTAACTGAGCGATAGCTCCAGCCCGCGCCCTCAAGGGATTGTGAGACAGCCGCCGGATTGGTTGTTGGTATGATGAACAATAGTGATCCATCGGTTGAGCGGTAGATGATAAGGTGTGTCATACAAAGCCTATCCTCTCTCGACCAGGCCGGCGCGAAAAGCGCTGAAAGTCCTTCTGCCTCATTACTAAAGACTCGAACAACAGCCCCCGCCCGCCTCTGGCGTGGTCTCTTTGACCTGGACAGGCACTTAGCCTCTCGCTCCCAGGACTACAACCGAGCTAACGGAGCAGAACAAAGAAAGTCGATGGGCAGAGTTGCCGCTGTCATCATCGAGAAAACAGCGGCCCGTCCGGGTTTACATGATTCAGTTGTCAACGAACACTGAGGTAGGGAGCAACAACCGTGCCAGGTCCGTATCAATGAGCATGGTCGCGCTATGGTGGGGTTTAGGGTTTGGGTGGTGTCTGCTTGGTGCGGTTGGTCTGCTACATTCTTGCAACAGCCTGCCTATAGTTGCAATGTGTTGCAAAGGTTGCAATGATTTGCCACCTACCACCCGACAAAAACGGCCACCAGAGATCGAGTCCGCCCACACGCCCGAGGATCAGGGGATTGCCACGACTCACACGAAAAATCCACAATAGGGCCCTGGAATAATATTCTGAGGTCGTGGTGGTGGTGCAGTGTTGCTTCAGAGGGCAAATAGAACGCCAGCGGCGCGAGCGGGGTGCTGGTTGGCTGGCGCCAGGTTTTGGGAAAGGGGATTGGGATGGTTGGGTTTACGATCGTATCCGTGGAGCCCCGACTCGCAAAATAAACATGCTTTCGGGCTCACCCGCTCCTTTTACTGCTGTTCGTAATCGGGCCGCACTCCAGGGGGCGGGTTGTTTTTATCTTGCCGCCGGCCGTGAAATGGCAGTCATTAAACCAACAGATGTGATTATCAGTCTGTAACCCTTTACGTAGGAGGTCGTTGTGACCTTAGCTGAACTAAGAACAACGCTGACGGAATGGCTCGAAGAACTTGAACCGTGGCGCGGGACCGATCAAGGTCCAGAAGATTACATCCTGACGGATGAAGAGTATTGGCGTTACCTTCAAGTAGTAAAGGAGCCAAGACCCGACATACTTCACGTCTTACTTTTCACGGAACGAAACGCATATCATATTTCCGCTATACTCCGTGAAGATCGTGAACCTTATCTGGGCTGTGTTGCCAGCGCCCGGTATCATCGTCCCGGTGAAACCTGGACGCGAGGCAACGACTTGCCCGATCCCGCCGGTCTGTTTTTGCGGGAGACATGGGACACCATTTTGATGGCCATGCTTCGCTACGAGCTTCAGGCGATGACAAAAGCCGCCATAGTCAACATTAAAACTGGAGGGCATGGGCCGGATCTGGCCACCGGCTGATATTCCAGCATGGATACCAAGAAACCTATCGTGATGTCGGATGAGATCTGGCGGTATAATCCCAAGGTGAGGCCTCTTTTTGGCCGCTACAGGCGCCGGACCTTCTGGCAATGGCTGACCCGTCAACCAAGAATCTGGATCAGAGGGCTTTTGGATTGATTACCGAAGACCAAATAATAGATCAGATGCCAGGCATCATAAAACACTTGGCTCACGAACTCTACTTTCTAACCCTGATCGACTGGTTCTATGGAGATGGCTCACACCCTGAACCCGATGGTCTGCCACAGCGGGTGCGTTCCAACACCCTGACCGACGCCGACCTGAAAAAACTCGACGATATCTCATTCCTGATGAGTGTTGGAATTATTGTGGACTGAACCGATGAACAAGCCAAGGAGCTCGCGCGCCGTTGGATCGGCATTGACCTCAATCCTGATTATTGCCAGATGGCCGAAGAGCGCCTTTCCCAGCTTCAGATCTTTTAGAAAAACATCTCTTGGTAATACATTCAAGGAGTAGAAGTCTTAGAGCGATACTGGTCTGGGGTTACTTCAATAAACTTCGCCTTGCAAAGTCCGTATTGCTTGCACCTATAAAGCATTGTGCGATAACAAATACCGAGCAAACCAGCAGCTTTTCGCCGATTCCAGTTGGTTCGATCAAGAACGAGCCTGATATGAGCCTCTTCAGCTTTCTCCACAGCGATCGATAACCGCAAATCTTCAGACATAACTACGCTCCTTTCTGCGCTCTCACAGTAAAATACTGCACTTTTTGGCTCTGTCAACAAGTTTCAACCTTGACATCTTAGGACCGAAATGCTATTGGAACCCCAGACAAGGAGAAGTCAAAATGAAAGAACCAGAGAAAAATGAGTGGAACGCGAGAGTGGAGCGGTTGAGGCGATTAGCGGCTTATTGTGAGCGCCGTCTTGATGATGATGTCAACTCCAAGCGTATCACCCGTGACGCCAGTCCGGAGAACGAGGGTCGGTATGTACGTTTGGTCCGCGCCCTCGCCACAGCCGAGCGGATGGAGGGGACCCCATGTGTCTGTGGTTTGAAGGAACGGCTCATAGAAAAGATAAGATGCTTGCGCAGTAGCAATTGTGAAACCGCGAAAGGCACCTATTTACTGAGTGATGATCGTATAATCGAAATCATTCAGGAGGTCGCCGCTGATTCGCCGGGAGCCGGGGGAGCATCAGATCGTAAGGAGAACATCCTTGATTCAGAATTTCGTCGCCAACTTGAAAAGATTTGGGTAAGGGATAAAACCAAAGCTATTGAGCTCATGGAGGATTGGTTGATGTCGGGAGCCGGGCGAGTGTCAGATTCTATGTCTGACGACGTTGAACTCGGTATCCCCGATGCGGACGAACGCTCTACTACCATGCGTAGTGTGAGATCAGGGGCCGTAGTCGACAAGCCTGCGGCCCCTGCCGATGAGCCGTGTGAGCATGAGTATTACTTTGAGCATGAGTGTGCCGTCTTGGGATGTTTCCCCCATTATGTTCTACGACGTGGTGATGGCCTTGTTTTTGATCGCAAGATAAAATCCTTTGGGAGTAAGGCTGAGGCCCTGGCGTGGATTGACTCCGCCCGCAAGGAGGCTGAGTGATGAAACAAATAATCCCGAAAGAAAAACAAAAGTTAATATATATCAAATGGCAAGACGCTCACGCAAATGGGGGTTGGTTCAATTTGGAACAGCTCCAAAAACTTGTGGACATAGATATGTGGATTGTTGAAGAAGTTGGGTGGATTATCTATGAAGATGAAAAAGAAATCCATCTTGTTTCTCGACGTGGCATTTGGAAGGTAGATCAAGCGGCAGAATATGGGATGTATCAAAGGATTCCCAAAGGATGGATTCTTAAAAGGAAACTCGTGAAGCCATGACGAAAAGCTGATGGAACTACTTGATTGATGAAATATAACTCTAAACCAGGAGGCAGTAATGCTTGACAGTCTGGCCAGAAAAGTAACACATGAACTCAGCGGCACTCGAAGGGGTGTCAGCGTAACGGTCAAACTCAAAGCACCGGCAGCTTTGGAGATTGAATCAGTTATGGACAACATCGACAAGTTTGTCAAAAACCAGATTGACGCAACCGTTCCGAAGACCCAGGAAAAGATGAAGCTGGATAAGACTCCCAGCAAATCGAAATCGACCGCTCCCAAACCAAAGCCCACAGCCAGACCTAACTAAACGGATCAGGCAGATCTATAACGACAAGGAGGTCACTGAATGGCCATGTCTAATCTCACCAAGAGAATAACCGCCGGCGCCGCTATCTATCTGAAGGCCTGTGGTTTCAAACCACTCGAACCAGAAGTACCAGTCGCTGATGGCTGGGTGGCGGACTTGGCTGGCTATGTCCGGCCAACCAAGACCGAACTGAAGCGACACTTGAAATTGAGAGAGACTATTGGCTTAGAGTGGGAAATGGAAAAACGCTGGTATGATTGGGTCCGAGAGCATTTTGGGTTCTTGTTTACCGGACTGGTCGAAGTCAAAATATCGCTGTCTGACTTCAGGAAGGATACAGAACGCAAATTCAAAGGTAGTCCACCAGCTCATCTTTCTTGGATCGCCTACCCGAAGGGTATGCTGACAGAACAGGAATTCTTTGGTGACACTTTATTCTACTGGGGTCGGCTACTGTTTTCCCGGAACGGTTCCAGATTACTCAACGTCCGGCCACCATTGGTAATCAATTCTCAACATCCAGGCGATACAATCAATTTCATCGCCAACGTCGGTGAGCGCTGTTACAACCGTCGCGGATACCGGGAGATGAGGCAACAAATCCGCGAATTCCGAGATCTGGAGGGATCATGCCACTCAAACTGACCCGCAAGATTGGCCAGAAACTGTTCATCGGAGATGATGTGACCATAACCGTCATTGATGTCCGGGGTCATCAAGTAAAACTTATGATCGAGGCACCCGATAACATTGTGATCCTTCGAGATGAGTTGGCCGCTCGGATGGCTGCCGAGGGCTGCCGGATCGGTGCCGAGGGTTGCATTGACAAGAGAATGGAGCATTGAAATTAGATGTTGACTACGATCCTTTTGGAGATTAGATTGAGCTTGCTGTCATTTTGGTATCCTTATCCACAGCCCGGTTTGGACGTGACCGCTCCAAGCCGGGCCTTTTTTGCTTGACAAGATTCGGCTGGAGACTCAGATTGAGATATGATGAACGATAAATATAAGCCCCAATGTCCGTTCAACGACATGTTGAAACAGGTGACGATGGTCCAAGTACACCCCAAATTTAGGGAAATGACCTTTGATGAACCGGAATGGTTTGAGCAAGAGCGAGAGGTTTGTGCTCGTTGTGGGGGTGATGTTTTCTGGTTTATCAATGAGGACGGTAAATCGACACACTGTTCTGATTGTGGTATTATTCCCGAAACCATTAAGGTGAAGTGTTCAACATTTCAATGTCGTCCACGCTTTAATAGTGATTGAGACATGGTGAACGATAAATACAAACCCGCACTGCCACCAAGGGTGATGAAGATATCCGAGCAAATCCGTCGCGGCCTGATGCGAGATCCGATGAAGGAGCGCCGTCACCGCAGACCGAGAAGCGCTTTTGACTTCCCAGGCGGTATATTCAAAAAGTCGATATCTCAAGCAAAATTTGATGCAATGTGGGGCACCAAAGAAGAGCAGGACGCTTTAGCATCATTACTAAATAAATATGAACACAGTCCTGTACGAGAAGCCTTTGCCATCTGGTTACACGGTCAGGGTGTTGTTGATATCAAATTAAACATCCTTCCTGGCAATTATACAACCTATTATTCAGTAAAGTTTGCTCACGATGCACCGATCCACGAAATCGGCTGTATTTGTGAACCAGACATACAAAAACCTACCGCCTATGTGCAGATGATGAGGCGAGTCCTAAAATTAAAGAAAGACGATGCCTAAGTTCATTCACATAACCGAAGAAGGTAAGGTTATCAAACATGATGACGTCGACAATGGACCCTTTATTACGTTTGTTGTTCAACTAACGAGACCAATACTACTAACGGAGTTCTGGCAAACCATCTATGAAACAGACCTGCCCTTCGATGCGATCGACGGGTCCAAAGACAAGGCCTTCCAATTCGATGAAGATTAAATGTCCAGCCTGTGGGCACATCAGAGAGTTCGGCACCACCACATTCAAGTGGGCAAAGCCGACCCAGAGGCTCAAATGGCAGTGTGCTAACTGCAAAGAGTGGCACGTTGATTCAGTCAGGGAAATCTTACATGGCACGAGCCACATATATAATCAGGAGGCTTATTTGCTATCGACTTGTCGCTCATCTGAAGTGACAACGCCACACTTGAGTCCATCCCAACAAGCCGACAGGATATTGCGAGAGCAAGACCATGATGATGCCGAACTCGAAGAAAGCATCCATCGTCAACTTGCCGATATTCTTGGCCCCGGGGCATTAAAAACCCCTGGCCAACAACCGTGACCAGGGGCGGCACTAACGCTCAAGGATTCTTTACATAGCGCTATTTCCCTTCTCAGAGCCAATGGTTTTCCGTCGCCACTCCTGAATTGCCAGAAGCAGCTCATATTCCATGCCGCGTCTTATCTTTGCGATCACCCTGGTAATCTGTACGTTACTGAATCGTCCCGAGACCGTCAGGGTGATGCCGGATAGACTGTCCGTCACCTTAAAGCCATAGGTGTTGTTATCAGCCGCACTGGTCCGATACTCTTCCCAATGCAACCTCTCATCCCAATCATCGGGAACTACGAGAGTAGACCAATGCCTTTCGCCAGCAATAACAGCTTTCGGGGATTTTTCCAAAACAGGCCATCCGTTTCTTTGCCAAAGGTTTGCCTTATCTTTGAGTCATTCCATTGCCAAGGCATATGAACACCGCAGTCATTGAAGGCTGGCTGGATATCATGTTGCAACCAGGACAACTTCGACTTCGTGCCGATATTGACGAACTCGGTTGCCCCGTAACGGAGATTATAGACAATCTTGGTGAGTAATGGATAAGGGGAGATATCGAACAAGTCTTTTTTCCACGGCCTATCCGGTATTATTCCATGACCACCAGCCTCAACCACAAAATCATTTTGACCGACGCCGTGGACGCGGGAATATCTGCTGAACAATAGGTCGTGGTGGAAAACTGAAACCTCCCTAAAGGGGAACAACCCCAATTGTTTCATGTTTGGCTTTTTGTCCGGTCGGGGTAGAACGCGAAGTATTCCCTCAAAATCGTACTCATGTTCATCGAAAGGTTTGAGCGGCCACGGCAGTTCCGACCAGTCTTTGCGATGGAACAGCAAGTAGTAGCAATACAGATACTCAGAATCCTTCTTCACGGCCACATAGACCGTTGGCCGATCGAGCAGTTCGGGATCAAAGTCACCCAAGTGAATTGGAACGAGCTGGTCATAGACACAGCCCCATTCCTGAATAATGGTTGGTGCGTACCGTCTGGCCAGCCTAAGCGCCAGCCTGGGGGTCACGAGTTTCATGCGCTTTCTCCTTTGGCCGCAGCGCCACGATATCATAAACTGGGACACTGCCATCTATAATGGAATCCTTTCTCACACTCGTCGCAATCAAATCCATGTTTCGCCGGCTTTCTTCTTTCGGAATATCAATCTCGATGCGTTCCGGGTGTTCGCCCGGTGGGAAATCCAATCCCTTCACGCATTCGAGTGGTCCGAACTTGATTGTCACGAGCACTTTCATGGCATTAGAATAGGTCTCAGCCGAAAGTTGAGCAAGTTAAAACCACTTCGAGTTCGCAACTCATTGTACTATATATTGAGTTTTTAATAGTCTAATGGATAACTTTAGATTGTTCCTATAACCTCTTGCCACCAAAAAAAAATGACAATTGGGTTCACAAATTCTGCATTGATTTGCAAAGAAAAATAGTTTGCCTGTAGTACCAACAACTTAGGTGGTGTGAAACATCTTTCATCTTGACAGAATTCAAACAATGTATTATGTCTGCGACAGCAGCTTCGGCGGCTTCTCCAATCAATAAGCATTTTTCGGTTGACAGACCTGTTTCAACTTCCCTACCCTACTGTGAATGATATTGCAAAGCTCATAACTTTAACCAGGAGACCGAAATGGCTCTAACAGACACTCCCCTAACGGTCGAGAACACAACCTACTTTGTCAGTAAAGGCATCTCAAACGCTGTGATTGAGATGATGCAGCCCTTCCTTGTCACAGCTAAACCTGCCGATAAGGTTTCGCGGGAGGAAATGGACGCCAACGTCGGCGCCGCCCAAAAACTTCAGATATCGGCCGAAGAAGCCTTGGCCGAGTTCCTGGAAGTAACCGGAGAAAGCGGCGATTTGCTGACCGAACTGAAAGCCAAGAAAGCCACGATCGAAGCGCTTGAGATCACCAACCATGCACTCAGAGACCAGAAAGACGATCTCAAAAAGGAACTGGAAAAGCTCGGGAAGAAACTGGACAAGCTCGAAAAGTGAACCTATGGGCCGCGCCCGATTCTTCTACAGTACCCGATCCGGAGAAAGCGTATACAATATCGCTCCTGGTCACATCATCAAGCTAACCGACCTACAGTTGAAGCGAAACTGGAAAGCCGGCAAGAGGATGCGACACGAGGTGTATATATGGATTCTCCGGGTTCATAGGTCACTCAAGCCCGGAGAGCGCCAACGAGACCGGAAGGTCAACATTTTCGTTTTCAAAATGCCCACTGAGAAGCACTATCGCTGGCAATATCTAAGCTGGCAACGAACGGTCACGATCGGCTACTTGCAGAAACTGCTGGCCGAGGGATATAAGACGATCTCGAAACGCTGTGTCTGGAATTACAAAGCAGACGAGGGCCGGAAGTTCTACCGAGCGATCGGTCTAATCAAGTGAAGAGAACCTTGATACCGTGAATGGCCTTTCTCTTTGTGCTGGTGGGGCGATCGGTGAATTGGGTTTCAGATACATTCTGCCGGATTACCGAACGATAGGATACGTAGACAATGACAAATACTGCCAAGCGATCATACGAGCCAGAATCCGGGACGGTATTCTCGATGACGCAGCCATCTTCGGTGACATTCGGGAGTTCAACACCAGATATGCAAGTCTCTATGCTGGAAAGGTGGATTGGCTGTCTGCCGGATTCCCTTGCCAACCCTTCAGTGTTGCCGGCCGTCAACTTGGCGAGGCCGATGAACGAAACCTCTGGCCAGCAACGGGAGAGGCTATTAGCAAGATTCAACCTCGTTACGCCTTCCTGGAGAACGTACCTGCCCTTATTTCCGGCGGATATTTCACAACCATACTCTCTGATCTTGTTGAAATCGGGTACGATTGTGAATGGGATGTTGTATCAGCGGCTGACGTTGGGGCACCACATCTCCGGAAACGACTCTGGATACTGGCGCAGCCCCGACACCGGACAGGGCGGAACATCAGGCTTGCTCAAAAAAGGACTGAGCAAAAGGCCAGACGGACAATCGGTTCAGATCCGATTGGTCGATCAAGTCAACAATCCGAGGCTGTGGCCGACGCCAGCAAGCCGGGACTATCGGAGCGCGAACGCGAAACCGTATTCGGAGCGCGGGGGAGGAAAGAAGGGCGAGCAATTACCGAACGCGGTGGCACATTACCCGACCCCAACAGCGACAGACGCCATCAAACGCGGCAATGTCTCGCCGAGACCGGGAGCAATGGGGCTTTCCGAGACGGCTCGTGGTCAACTGAACCCGACGTGGGTCGAGTGGCTCATGGGGTGGCCCATCGGGTGGACCGACTTAAAGCCCTTGGAAATGGATGGGTTCCGCAGGTACTTGAAAGAATTTTGCAAGTGAGAAAATGAGCACGGTATTCTACAAGTGTGGTCGGTGCGGCTGTAGTATGCCAGTCGAAGTCAAGCCAGGCGACAGGATTCGGAAAACGATCAAATGTCCGTACTGCGAGATCGGGCGCATGAGAATCAGCAAAGAGCGAGTCCTGACAGCCAGGGACGCCACCAAGGTTATTCGGCTGAACGACAACCAAAAAACCACCCACAAGTCCAAGCATATCAAGCCATTACCAAACAGCCGCCGTTAGTTCCCGTCCGCAAATAACTTAGCCCCAGAGCATTATTTCCTTGACAAACCATTGCTAAATTGTAGCAATGCGTTGCAAGTAGGAAATGGATTGCATGATTTGGGGCTGTAGATGGTCAAAATAGCCGGTCCGCGAAATCCCGCGTCTCCGAAAGGAGAAGCGATCGCTCAAGAGCTGATGGGGAAACTCTCTGGAGAAAATCAGGCTCTTGTCATCGGCATCTTGGGGCACATGGAAGCCTTGTCTGTTGCCGGCTCAAAGGCAGCGAAAGAGAGCGCCGAGCGCGAATTGGTCAATAGCCTACTGAATGTTCCCAAAGTCAGACGACAGATTGTCGACACAGCGATTGAGTGCCTTCAGGCCAAAAAAACCGAGTTTATCAAGATCCGGGAAGTAGATAAAACGGGCGTGACAACGGGTTGGAGGATCGAAGAACGCGAGACCCCCGATCACCGCATTCGGATCGAAGCAATGCGGGTACTCGCCAACTTAGTCAAGCCGAAACCAGCCGCAGGGCAAAGGGGAACTCCCTATATCGACGACGAGGAAGCCGCGACACCGATCGACTTCATCAAACGTCGTAGAGAGGCGCAAGGAGCTTGACGATGGCGCTCATTCACGCAGACTTAGAGAAGCGGCCACCGCAACAGGTTCTCGACGAAGCCAAATCGTCGGGCTGGCGGTTTCTTTCTGATGTCGCGTGTACCTGGGATGAGCACGACCAAACGGAAAATGCACTGGAGAAACCATTCCCGCTGAAGCTCTACATCAGAGTAATATGCCGCGCCTTTGCAGAGTTCGATTTACTTTTTGTCGAAAAAAGCCGTCAGGTAATGATGACCTGGATTCTGGCGGCCTTGTTTCTCCACGATGCCCTGATTAAGAAGGCTCGACGTCACTTTTTCCAATCGGTCAGCCAAGGCCCTGCAAACGGTGTCCTCGATCGCGCCCGCCATATTTACAACCAAGCCGTCAAGAGCAATGCCCCCTGGATTCCAAAAGTCAAAATGACCGGCGAAAAAGCCGGGACAACCGACAAGATGTATTTCCCGGATCTCCACAGCACCATCCGGGCAATTCCACAGGGGCCGGATATTGTCAGGTCGTGGACGTGCAGCGGCATCTTAGGCGATGAGATGAATCACCAACCACAGTTTGAGGCAGGTTACGAAGGAGCCCAGCCGAGCATTAAGGGTGGCAAGTATATTGCAGTCGGCACCCCGAACGGCAAGAACTTCGCCTACCGCTTGATGTATGCTCTCAATGAAAGCGGCAAGAAGATGCTCGGCGCACACCAAGTCGACAGCCGCCGCATCGTCGAAAAGCTGTACGAACCGCCCGAAGATCTAAACAAAGAAGAACAGCGTGAATGGATCGAGCACACGCTACTCTCATTATCTGACGAAGAGTTCAATGCCATTCCGTTTGACCAGCTTGTTGCCTGTGTTCCGGGCATGGCCTATTGGCATACTTCTGAAGAGGCCGCGAGCGTCCATGTCCTGTCGGTTCACTATTCATCTGATCCGGACAAGTCACCCGACACCGCCAGGGGCCGTGCATGGATTCACAACGAAAAGCGCGGGATGTCGAAAAACAAATGGCGGAAAGAATATGAAATTGACTACACGGCCTTCAGTGGACAACCAGTCATCGGTGACTACAGCGATAGAGACCACGTAAAGCCACTGGAGCCGGACCCGAATTATCCGATTGAACTCTTTATAGACTTTGGCAAAAACTGTTTTGCCGGCATCGGTCAGATCATACCCATAGACGGTACGCCATTCAAACAGGCTCGGATACTTGAAGAGATATTTCTTCAACGATCGAACACAATTGAGCTTATCGACGAAGTAATGAAATTGCTCATGGGGAAATACGAACCGTGGTGGAGTACGGGACGAGTGAACGGCTGGTGTGATCCAGCCGGCAACCAAGCGCGGGAGACAACCGCAGATACTTCCAGGAACACCTCAGTCCTGCTCTTTGCTGAATATGGGATATATCTCGACTCGAAGAAATTCGGCTTGCAAGAATCAGTCGACTTTGTTGACACCCTGTTCTCTCGCAGTTACCCCATCGGTGAAGACAAAGAAGTAAAGGCCGTTCTTGTGGCCGAACACTGTGAATACATCCGTTCCGTTCTTGGTGGCGGTTGGCGCTATCCAGAAGGCGACAAGGGAACATTCCAGAAGCCAGAGAAAGACGGCTACTTTGAACATGGTGGTGACGCCATCCGCTACTTCCTCTGCAACACGATTTGGGAGCGCGACGTTGTTATAGACCGGCGCGTGAATAACACCAGGGTAATCGCAGTCAGGCAAAAGGACACAGGTAGGATTTTGGGATATAAGCGTATCGAGTTGAAGGGCCCGGTGCGCGTTTCTCGCACCCGGAGGGTTCGTGGTCGCAGAGTAAGAGTGAGACGTTATGGATAAATTAGACTATATGCCGCTTCGCTTACTGAGCGATGAAGATGTTGTCACACGGGTAAAGGGTGACTTGCAAAGAGCTCTTGCCGATAAGGCAGAGGCATTTATCCGAAACCGGCGTTATCTCAACATCTATCAAGCTCTCGATAACCCGGACGATGAGACTTTTGTATCTTCGGATCAAGCAACTGCCGCTGACGATATAGAGCGGTACTCGAATACTTATATGCCTCTCGGCGCGGCCATCGTCGACACAGCCGATGCGCAGATCTACAATATGCTTTTCTCGACGCCACGGTATTTCCGCCTTGACGGCGAGAAGTTCGAGGATGACTTATTTGCCGAAGAGGTGACGGCCCATCAGTTAAAGCGCCACCGGGAAATGGGCTTCAAAGCAACCTGCCGCCGCGCAATCCAAATGGCTGGCTGTTTCGATTATGCTGTTACCTTCACGGGTTGGAAGATAAAACCGGGCTGGGTGAAGCAACGTCAGGTTACCCAAGAGATCAGACAGTACGGAAAGATCAAGATACCGTATCAGAATGTCCAGATGATGGACAAGTGGAAGCTGAACCAAGTCGATCGTCCCGATTTTGGCGTGTTCGATTACTTCCGATGTGTCCACGATCATCGCGCCATGAAGGGCTTCGAGGACAGCATCTTCTTCATCGACTGGAGAGAAGAACCGATCGAAGAACTGATGAACTTTGAGCAGACGCCAGAACAGTGGTGGGGCAAGTACAAAAATATCGGCGCTGTCATGGAAAAGTACAAAGAGGACGGTGGTGATTACACGATTGCTGAATCAGAGGATCCGCGC
>Ga0114923_10001636_pt1 | contig 15463 bp, 32 predicted proteins | sample SumtaG_FD_89578 | JGI IMG/M metagenome (GOLD analysis project Ga0114923, IMG submission 89578) | Deep subsurface microbial communities from Indian Ocean to uncover new lineages of life (NeLLi) - Sumatra_00157 metaG | ecosystem: Environmental > Aquatic > Marine > Oceanic > Sediment | place: near...
GGAAAAAGTTGAAAATTTTTATCAATTGTCCTGGTAGCATCTCCAATATTTATACATGCAATGCCTCCTGGTATTAAAATTCTATATACTTCTTTCCATATTTTATTTAATTCTTCATGTATTAATTTAAATGCTACAATTCCCTTTTTTTGTTTAAATGCCATTGCAATTTTAGGATTTTGTATAGAAAACATTTCATCCCACATTTCTATCATTGGATATGGTGGAGATGTTATAACTAAAGCGATGGAATTATCATCCACCTCCTTCATGTTATCTGAATTTTTATAATACATTTTATGAAATGATGGCATATTATAATTTATTTTCTATTTTTTAATTCTTTATGTTCTTTAATTAATCTCAATACAATACTATTAAACGGTTCTCTTGGATATTCTTCTAATTCTCTTAGTTCATCATGTGTTTTAATTGTAGTGGTAATAGTAGTAGTGTTTGATCTATTTTTTATATTTTCCATGATATTATTAATACTTATTAATTGTTGTGTTTGTATTTATTAATATATATTAATATTTAAATTTGTACGTTAAAATTTAAATTATAATAAATCGTTTTAATAAATAATAAATTAAATATATGAGTATAAAAATGAGAAGAGCTACTAAAAAGGAAGTAATGGGTACGGGAGGTCGTGGATATATACAAATTTCATATCAGTCTCTTATAAAGAAATTAGGTCCACCTCACAAAAAGGGTAGTCCTGATGATAAATCATAAGCCGAATGGGATTTTGCCTTTGGAGATGGAACAATACTTACAATATATGATTATAAAAAGAGGGATCCACCATCGCATGTGAAGTTATGGAATTTTGGTGGAAAAGGTGAGGCAAAAGAACATCTCCGTAAATTATTTCCAAGAGCGAAAATATCTGGGAGATAATAACTTATTTTTTTTCATTTATATTTTTATACTATAAAGTTTTTTATTAGCTTCTTTTGCTAATTTGTTTATTTCATGTTCTAACCTTTCTTTTTCCAAATCTAAAGTAATAAATTTATCTTGAATTTTTTCTTTTTCATCATAATATTCATCAGCTTCTCTCATTCCTTTCCAGACTGGTTTAATTTTTTCTAATTTTTTATATTTTTTATTTAGTTCTCTAATTTCTTTTTTTAATCTTTTTATCTTTTCTCTATTATTTGTTGTGAATCCTATTACATTATAATAAGGTTTGTTTTTTTTACTTAGATTATAAATATTATTTGTTAATTTTTCTTTTTTGTATATTTCTATTTTTAATGGCTTATTATATTTAATCCGTATTTTTTTAGGTTTTATTATTGTAATTCTAATATAATTATTCCTTGCTACCATTAATGTTCTAATATGAGTTTTTTGGATATTTTTAAATCTGGATAGTTCTTTTTCAAATAATAAACCAGTAATAACACCGATTGCTTTAGGATCTAATTTAAATCTTATTTTATTATAAGCATCCATAGAATCGGAATTGATCTTTTCTACTGCAATTTTAGTTTTTAATTTGTAATCTCTACTTGCCTTGTTATGAGTTTTCCTTTGTTTATTTAATTCTCTATCTCTTCTTCTTTCTAATAAACGTATTCTATCGTTTATTCTATATCTTTTGTTTTCTAAATCTTGTTTTTCTTTTGATAATAATCTGAATTTACTATAAACTTTTTGAAATCTATTCTCTTCAATTTTAATTATATTACCCATTATAATATCTTTTAATTATTTTTAACTCCTTTTTTATACATCTTTAGGACTTAAAATTTCGCCTATCATAGTATCGTCTTCCTCTCCACATATTTCACATTCCCATAATGCGAAGGCAATACCTGAAGTTATTGAAATACCTGTTCTTTTCCATTTATGTTTATTTCTTTCGAAAGACCATTTTTTATGTTTATTTACAAGTCTTTCCAATTCGGCTTTTTGTAGGTTTGAATATCCTTTAATTCTATGTTTTCTACAATAATTTTTTAATTCCTCTTTGGTTGGCATAATTTTTTTATTTTGAAAAGGGTGATCTTTTACCTCCAGATTTTTTTATCATTTTCATCATTCCTCTGCTGAAACTTCTTATTCTACTTGAACTGAATACGAGATAATATAAATCATTATCATCATTTTTCCAAAAGGCAAATCCAACTGATTTTTCTTGATTATCATGTTTTACAAATATACTTCCCGATTCATAACCTATTCTCGAAATTTTGCCTTTAAATCTTTTTGACATTCCCGATTTATCAAAATCAGAAAATTCGATTGTTTTTCCAACTTTTATTTGATTTACAAGTTCGTCGGTATCCTCCCATTTAACACCTATATCAGTTAAAATTTTATTTTTAGGTTGTTTCCCTTTCTTTTTATGTTGTAAAATTAAATTATTAATATAAGCCTTGTTCATATTAGAATAACCTTTAATTTTGTTAGCCCTGCAATAATCATACAATTGCTTTTTATTCATTTGTTTTAATTCTTCTATAGTGGGCATTTTATTTACCTCTTAATTTTTTTTCTTGATGTGTTATTCTAAATGGTTTTGAAACGTAATTATTAGTACCTACTTTTTTTGCTATTCTTTTAAAACCTCTTACTTTTAAACGTGGTTTTAATTCTTTTTGTGTGACGTATGGGTAAATATTAGTTCCATCGGATGTCCATATTTTAAACCCTTCGTGAAGTCTTTGTCTTTGAAAATATTTTTTCCCATTATATTCATAATAATATTTTAACCCTCCTGATTTATATATTCTTTCCGTAAAAGTTTCTTGTGCTCCTTTTGGAAGATAATATATGGGTTTATGTAGAAGAATAAAAATAGGCATTTTATTATCTTTAATATCATAAAAAAAGTATGGAGATTCTTGAATAATTTTTATATTTGTTTTAAGTTGAAATGATTTTATACCTATTGAAAATGCATTATATGGCTTTTCCATATGAGGAATTAAACTTTTCAATAATTTATACTCTTCAAATGTTAGAAATGCCGAGTTGACTGCTTTTAGTTTTATTAATCTTTTTATCATTTTTTATCCCTAATTAATATTATAATCTAATGCGAAATCTAACCACCATTGAGAATTATTTTCCAACATTTCCCATTTTTTTATTAATGTTTTATTATTATATTTTTTTGCTAAAATTTCTATTGGTTTTTTTATTTTATATATTAATGAATGTATTCGAGATATACTCATATAATTAATTCTTTTAGTTGCTATATCCATTGCATCTTGTAATATATTTATTACTGATTTTATTTCGTTGTCTGGATATTTTTGTAATTCTCCAGCAAGACGATGCATACCAGCTCTTAGTACATCCAATTCTGAAATTTTTATTCGCATATTAATTTACCCTTTATTTAACTCTATTATTTTTATTATTAAATCGTCAATAATTTCAAATATTCGATTATATTTTTCACATACATTAGTAACATCAGTAATAATAATAGGATCATATATATCCATATCTTCTACAAAACATAATCCAATATCGTAAAATTCGCATAAATCACATCTTTTAACAGGTTTATATGATTGTAAAATAAGATTGTTAATATAAGCTTTATTTTGATTAGAATAACCCTTAATTTTATTAGCCCTACAATAGTCATACAATTGTTTTTTATTCATCCCTTTTAATTGTTCAATTGTAAGTTTTCTCATAGTTTTATTTTGTAAATTTGTCTGTCTTTTTTATGAAGTTTAACATAGATTTTTTCATGTACTTTTTAATCCTATCTTCGTTGAATTTTATTGTACTTTTACTTAAACTTTTTAATTCTGGTTTTACTTTTTCATCAGATTTTCTAACTTTTATTAATGTTTCTTCTAATTTGGCTAATGTGATGTTATCGTAAACTAATCCATAACATTCTACACATTCTTCTAAATCAGGAGCTTGCCCATAATCACAATACATACGAGTCGTTTGTTCTTTTCTGATATGGGGTATAGTAAGGTATCTACAATGAAGTCCAATATTTCCGGGTGTTCTATTATTTAGATTTCTTTCTAAATAACTGACTCTTTTTTTATATTTTTTATATATTTCATTTAATTCTTTATCATTTATAATGAGTTGATAGGTAATTTTTTTCATAATTTTAACCTTTTTGAATAAATTATATAATTAATAATTTAAAAATTATTACGTTTGTTTTTTAGTTTTATCGTTCTCACTTATCTCATTAAACCAATCTTTAAATGAAGTCCACATATTATATTTTGCATCCCATTTTATTTTTCCGTTTTTTTGTATTCCCCATATAGATGAGATAGATTTGTTTAAGTTATCAAATAAAATTTTAATATGATTGGGAATAACTAATTTTTTTGGTTTAGGTGTATATTTCCTTTTTTCTTTTTTTTCAGGTTTATTGATTCCTAATTTTTCATCTATAAATTCATCTAAACTCATTTAACCAATCACCTTTTTTATTAGTTTTCTTATAAGTTTGGATATATCCGTGTCAAATTTTTTACATATTTTTTGGAGTTTTTCTTTATTACTACGTGAAATTAAAATATTTAATCTTACCATGTCTTCATTTTCGTTTTCCATTTACATTACCTCAACCATTATTGGTTGGTTTGTATTTATAATTGTTATACCTAATTCTTCATCACTAAATCTAAAACCTTTTTGTAATATTGGTTCTTCACCGTTAAAAATCTTTTTCATTTCTTTTACAACCCCCGACATGTTTACTTCATTTCCAGTTCTTTCTGGTCGCTGGGTATCTTGTTTCAATCGAATTATAGCTTCTGTACTTTTACTATTATTACTAACGGTTATGTTTTCAACTCGAGATTTAAGATAGGAATTGTCCAACTCAAGTTTTCTAACTCTGTCTAATATTTCCTGCATTAGAGAATTATTAACGTTAACTTCCTGTAATTGATTTTTGTGCATCCTACTGGAATGAATATTTAATCCTTTTTGGGTTTTAAACCATTTTTGACATTTTTGACATTTTATCATTTTTTATCAGCTTATTATTTCTTATTATCTAATATTATTTAATAATACTTCATATATAAATGATGTGATTTAAAATGGGAAAGTTTAAAATTAAATAAATATTTTATAATATATTGAAATATAATTAAGTTAAAATTAATCTAATTATGCCACGAATTAATAAGCCAAATAATTTAAGGACTACTATTAATGTAAGAAGAATGACAAGGGATAAATTGAACGATTTAAAAGAAATACCTGAAGAACATTTGGATTCGGTTATTAATAGATTAATAAAAATATATAAAGGGGAATAAATAGTGGATATATTAGAGCGAATTAAGCAAGAAAGAAGTAAGAGTGAAGTATGTGATTTAATGATTGGCTCTAAAAGATTAACTATTATAGATCATTCGTGTCGTATTAGTGGTGAAAGTAAGAGAGAAAACAGTTTAGATTTATTTGATGTTATTTTACCTATTAAAATGGATCTTCTTGAGAATGAATATTTAAAGGATTTTATTGAGTTTGTTAATCCTGTAATTTGTATGGTAATTAATATAGAACAAAACAGGATTGAATCGGTTTCTATGGATTATTATGTTGATAACGATAGTTGTGATTCACAGATAAAATTTAATAATTCAAAATATGATCAGGATCTTTTAAATTCTTTTTTATTACAAACAAAAGAAGATATTTTTGTAGATGTAGATAAACATAACAATAAAATTGAAAAAAAAGTTGAAGGATTATTTAATGAAATAAATAGGGAAAAAAATAATGATTTTATTAAACATCTTAATCGTTTAGAAAGTAAAATAGATGGGATAGGAAAAAACCAATTTGAAAGGGTGCAAGAAAAATCCTTTCAGAAACTATTAGTAAAATTTCCACAAATAATTGAGTCAGATTTAAAATTTTTAGATGAATATTACAAACTTGGAAATTCTAATTGGGAGGGTGATATATTATTTCTTGATTCAAATAATAGGAAACTTAACGTAGAGTTAAAAGTAATTGTATTTAATTACAGGGAATTTAGAAATCAACTTTTTTATAAATATATAAAAAATATAGACATAACTAAAGAAAGAATAATGTATATCGCTCCTAAAATAACAGATAGGCAAAGGGAATATTGTATCAAACATAATATAGAAATGAAAGAAATTGATTTAAACAGTATTCTTAAAATATAATATTTGTTTTGGTAATCTAATTATATTTACTTATTATTACATTATTTCCTTATTTAAGGATTTAATAAATATCTCTTTTTTTATTTTAACATTTTACTACGTTCTAAATACAAAACATTTATATATAGTGAACTGAATTATTTAATTAAAGTAAAATGATAAAACTTAAACAATCAAAAAAATAAAAAGAGTTGACATAAAAAGATGGTAAAAAAAAATAATAAGAAGAAAAATTCTTATTCCAAAGAGGAACAGGAATTATTTGAATTGTATAGTAAGGCAACTAAAAAACAAGCCATTTGGAAGGGTAAAATTACAAATGGTTTTAAAGCTTGGAAAAAGGAGCAGGAAATAGTTAGTGAAATTGACGAAACCGAAGATATGGAAGATGCGATGGAAGCGGTCAAAGCTGAAGAAGTTAAGACCGATGAATTTGATGAATTGGATGAATTATTAGAAGCTGATGAAGGTGAAGAGTTAAGTGATATGTTAGAAGAAGATGAATTGGATGAAACTGAAGAATCTAAAGATACTGTAATTGAAGGAGAATTATGGATTTCTCATGATGATAAATACTGGCTTCCTACTAAGAAATTTGCCGAAATTGCGGGTGTTGTTGTTCAGGCCATTAACAGTCGATTTAGAAATAACGAAGATTTAGTTGAACATTCAATACTTTTAAAATTGGATGGAAGTCGTAAACAACGATTTTTTGATGCTTACGCGGTAGAAGTTATATCCGGGAAATTAAAAGTAAATGTATACGAGAAAATTAAAAACCAAATTCCTAAATAAATTTATTTTCTTTTTTTTTATTCTTTTTATATTTGTAAAATTTTAAATTAGATTAAATTATTTATCAATTAATATTAAAAATATTAGGATTAATAATCATGACAGGTAAGAGAGGAGAGAAAAAACATTATTGGTTTATAGATAGAAAAAAATACAATAAAAAAAAGGGTACTTATACTGATAGTTTTCATTCTTCTTTTTGGAATACTTTTGGAGCTAAAACAGGAGGATTAAATATAAGTTGGGATGGACATAAAAAAATGTATCATGGAACTTATACAAAAGGAGAATTACGAAGAATAAAGAAGGTTGGATTAACATATAAAAAAAGCTTTATTTTTATGGGAATGTCCAAAATTTATAGTAAAACTGAAATTTTAAATGAATTTAGATACCCAAATTCTTCGTATATGGTAAAAATATAATTATTCTTTTTATTCTTTATTATAATTTATTCTAAATAGTTATTATTTAATAACTTAAATATTTAAATATTTATAACAATTATAAATATTAATTATGTGTGATGCAGTTTTAATTTTATCTGGTGGAGTAGATTCTACAACCCTTTTATATGATTTAGTAGATCAAGGTTATAATGTATATGCTTTAGGCTTTAATTATGGTCAAAAACATGTAAAAGAATTGGAATATGCTAAAAAAACCTGCGAGAAATTAAATGTTAATTTCAAGGTTATTAATCTTAAAAATCTGGGTGAAATAATGTATAGTTCTTTAACATCCGATAAGGAAGATATTCCCGAAGGTCATTATGAATCGGAAAGTATGAAATCTACTGTTGTTCCTAATCGAAATATGGTAATGCTTTCAATTGCGACATCCTATGCTTGTACTCTTAAAGCGGAGTCACTTTATTATGGTGCTCATGGTGGAGATCATGCTATATACCCGGATTGTCGTCCTGAATTTGTAGAAAAGATGAGGGATGTTATTAAGATATGTGATTATCATCCTTTAGATTTGATGGTCCCATATCTTGATGTAGATAAGGCAGAAATTATTAGAAAGGGTATAATTTTAGAAGTTGATTATTCTCTAACGTGGACTTGTTATTCAGGAAAAGAGAGGGCATGTGGGAAATGTGGTAGTTGTATGGAGAGATTGGAAGCATTTGAATATAATAATATAAAAGATCCGTTGGAATATGATAATTAATTATATGTAAATATTTTTAAATTATTAATATTATTTTTTAATTAAATGATTAAATATAAAAAAGGATTACAAAATTATGACTAAAAAAGAGGAAATTAGAGAATTAAAAGAAGGGTTTGGATTTGGGTCTGATTTTGGTTGGAATCGTGTTTTAGATAGAATTAAAAATGATGGCGATAAAAAAGTATTTATTACTAAAGTTGTTGATAAGGAGAAGACGTCGAAATTTTATATATATATAATAGCAAAAAATCAAACAAATGCCTATAATAAATGTATTAGATCCAGTAGATATAAAGGACTTAAAAATAGGTATCCAAAACATAGAATTAAAAAATCGAAAATTAAATTTTTGGCTAAAATTAAGGATTTGGATCAGGCTGAAGTTTATGAATTTGGAAGTACTGATATCGCTGTTTTAACATAGGTTAGAATAATGCCGAGAGATTATGGATATGGAAAAAATAGGACTAAACGTATTGGTAAATATGAATTGATAGTAGAATTTTATCAATTTAAAAAAGCCCGGTTTTATATTTATTTAGAAAATAAGCAGGTTTACTGGTCTGTGACTGATATTGTATCAAATAATAAACAAGATATTTTAGAATTATACAAATCCCTGAAAAGTGTTAAGGATATAGAACAAATAATAATAAAAAAGGAGGTGAAATAGATGGATGATAGTGAAGTTTTGAATGTTGTTTTTGATTCTAATTATACTGAGCGGGAAGTGCCGAGAAATACTATTCGTGTAAGCCGTTCTTTAGATAATTCTAAAAGATTGTTGGTTCAGCTTGATTATGATAGTAAGGATGGTGATGATTATATGTATATGACATTTAATATTTCTGATTTGATGTCTGCATTAGGAAAAATATTTGAAAAGGATAAAATTAAATTATAATATTCTTGTTAAATATCCCAAAAACCTATTTTTTTAATTGAAATTTTAAATGTTTTTTTATTTTCTATACTTTTATATGACTCATTTTTTATTTATGGTTAAAATTAACAGGGATTTAAGGGTGTTTTAATATTATCATTTTATGTATTTCTACTGAACATTTAAATATAATGTGATTTATATTATATTTAATAATGATTAAATGTGATAAAAAAATGTGGAAAATAAAAATTGAAATTGAAGTTAATGCCAATCTTCATGGTATGACTGAACTTACTAAAATGGAAAAAGAAGTAAGGAAAGCTATAAATTCTGTAAAAGGGCTTACAGTTAAAAAACTTAGTTATGATACGGAGTGATAAAAATGGAGTCAGAAAAAACAGTTAAAATAGTGAATATTGGAAATTATTATTTTTGTCCTGTTTGTAAGGATAGGTTATTGGTTGATAAAAATAATAATTCTTATTTTTGTATCCGTTGTGGTTTTTCCCATAAGGAGGCTGAGTAAAATGGATCCGGAGATGATGGATATATTGTTTGATTTATATAAGGGTAGTAATAGTGTTAAAACAGCTGATTATGAGAATACTTATAGAAATATTTTTTTTAATAAGGAAATATTTATGAAAGAAGCAGATATGATGATACAAAATTATAATTTACAAATAGAACACCTGAAGATTAAACAATTGAAGATAGAACAATTATGGGTTAAATTAAACGATATTTACTGAAATTAATCTTTAATATAAATTTATTCTTTTTGTAAAAATTTAAAAATAATTATTATTATTTATAAAATAAAAGGTAAATAGGAAAAGAAAATGAAAAGAAAACTAAAAGATATAAATATACCGATTAAAATGAAGGTTCAGAACGTTACAAAAGAAGTAGTGATTAATAAGGAGAAGCATTCATGGGAGAAGAATGATGCTAGATTTCATGGAGATATTTACTTAGAAGTGTTTGGACAAAAATTAAATATTGGGGATGTTATGATGGATCCTGATTTTTATGGTGGACATAAAACAATATCAGATGTTAAGGAAGCAATAAGAAGACGATTTTTAGCTCATATGAGAACTTTTAAGATGGATACAATAAGGTGAGGAAAATGGTAAAATATACTAAACAACAAGAAATAGATATGAAAATAAAAAAATATTCTAATAGGGTTAATAGAAAGGTAGGAAGTTTATTGTGGAAGGAGGATAATGAATTTATACATAAAATGAGGAGGAGTATTGATAAGTCTGAATTATCTCTTCCTATTACAGATAAGAGGATAATTAAAAAATTAGAAATTTTTTGTTTGCAGTTAGATGCTGGTGCTTTTTATGTTAATGGGAATACGTTTATTTCAAATGATGGACGTATTTCTAGTAGATATTTAAAATCATTTAATGAAAGACAAAAAAAGGATTATGGAGGATTTGAGCTTAAACCGTATGATAATGCTTTTAACTTTAAATTATTAAAAGACAATTTTTCTCGTAACAAACACAGTTTAAAAAATGCTATAGAAGCTTATATTAGAATTATAAAAGAATTAAAAAGGGATCATAGAAATATAAAACGGTTCTTAAAACTGTTTAGTACTTTAACTAAACCTGAAATTAATAAAATGTCAAAACAGGAGTTAATATCTTATTTTAAAAGGAGAAAAATAGGAATTTCACCTTTTTAATTATTTCTTATTTCCAGATATAATCCCGGTTTTTTCCAATAATAGTTTCGGCTTCAGAAGTATCGATTTTTATACCTTTTTTCTTTAGATTGCTTATAATTTTCTTTAGTTTCTTTTTTGCTTCCGTTCCGTTTTTTGCTTTAACCCATATTGATAAATTACCTAATATAAACTCATTCTCTTTTAATATACCCCAAGGCATTTTTATTATTCACCATAGTTTTTTTAATTAATAAATAATATTATTATTTTTAAATTTTAACGTTTCAATAATAACCTGATTTTAATCTTCTTTTTAACTCTTCAAAGCTTAATCTTCTGGTCATAGATCCCACGTAAGAACTCCCACTTGGTCTAAAACATTCTATGTCAAAAGTTTCTTCTGTTATATTAGTTCTTATTATTTTATTTTCACTTCCTGTATGTCTATATATCCAATAATATGAATTGGCCGCAGTCCAAATTTTTATTGATTCGAGGTGATATTTTTTGTCATTTTTATATTCAAATTTTATATTATTTTTATTTAACCAAATTTTTGCTTTTTCTAATGTATTCATCGTTTTAACCCGTTTACTTATATATAATTAAATTTTTCTTATTTCTGGGAATTAAAATACTTAAAATTGTTATCTTATTTCCATTTATAGATACATGAGCTTTAGCATCAAGGTCTCTTATCATAAAGGCTTTAAATCTTTTACCAGAATAATTAGTTGCTCGTAATGGAATATATTTTAAATTTCTTGGAATTGGTCGGGAAGCTCTCCTATAATGAAATTGTAGATATTCTTGATCCATAAATATCTTACTCCCTAAATCACGTAAAATTCTACCCTTTAAGAGCAATGTTTTATTTGCACACCATGTTAACCTCTTCCTTATTTGTTCTACAAGGTCTCTATCGCGTTTTAGATTAAATTCATCTTTTATTTGCCTTAGATTATAATTAATATCTAATAAAGTAGAGTCAATTCCATCTAATTCTTTATGTACTTTTTCTTTTTCTTTTCTTTCCTTATCTTTTAGTATTTTTACCATATTTTTTACCTCTTTTTATTACGTATTATTATTGTTGTATATATTCTTCCCAAGTAATTAAATCCTTTATATTCTCCTTCTCCAGGCCTTCCAACAATTAAAGATATTGTATCGAAATTTTTATGGTAAACCCGGAAAAGTTCATCTACCCATTCTTTATCTGGTGTTTTCTTAACCATCTTATCATACATTTTTTTTACTCTTCTAATTGGAATAGCTCCAGTATTTTCTTCGAATTTTCCACCTGACAACATATAGGATAATCTTAAATCGCTGTAAAATTTGTTATATTTAAATTCTGTAGTTTCTTTTGCTTTTTTTGTTGGTTTCTTCCCGGATTTAACAACTTTTATATATTTTGGTTCTATTGATTTGAAAACTTGTATTTCTAAAGCATTCTTAACTTTACTAAGTGGAATATCTTTGTAGAATGATTTTATTCTAATGCTTTCATAATTCTTAAAAGCAACACCATTAACATTCTCTTTAATTGCTTTAATTGGGTTTTCATTTAAAGATTCCCAATACTTTTTTCCTTCTATATTCCTTAAATCGATAATTTTTAATCTTTTATTAATGACAAGTATTTTTCCCTCTTTATCTAATCCCGTTTCTCCTTTTATCATCGATTTTGCCAATAAAATATTATCAGTTACACTAATTGAATTGTATATTCCAACAGACTTTCCTCTGCTCCTTTTAACATCTAATCCTCTTGATAATATATTATTAACATTATTATAAGTAGTACCATGGTAGGTCTTGGTAAAAATTAAAATTGATTTTTTTCTTACTATAATATTTCCTGACTTATAAGATTGCAAAATAAGATTATTAATATAAGTCTTGTTCATATTAGAATAACCTTTAATATTATTACTTCTACAATAATCATATAATTGTTTTTTGTTCATCCCTTTTAATTGTTCAATTGTAAGTTGTTTTTGATTTGTTATTTTTTTCTTATTTCTTGAATAAATTCTTTCTTTTACAACTTTTCTTGGAATATAAAAGATTTTATTTTCGGTTATTTTTCTAAGTGGTAATTCCATATCTCTCATCATAAACATAGCAACCGGTTCGGGAAATTTGGAATAATCATCTTTATATTGTTTATCGTCGTTTTCCCAGTATAAATCCTTATAAATAGGCAATCCCTTTACGTTAATTTTTAAGACTATTGGATTTTTGCAATTATGAACCATTTTTACAATTTCTATTGCAAGTTTTGGTTGAGTAGCAACGAAAACGGGTGGTTCAATACCATTTAACTCTCTTTTATAATTTTTCGGGCAAACTGCATGATATAAATATACTCTACTTAGGTTCACTCTTTTTGGTTTTAAACCAAATTTATCATAAGGATGTTTACTAAGTTTTACCAATTTAATTTACCTTTTTTTATTATACCTATTAACAATTTATTTTATCTATAATTTCTACTAATCCCACAGATTGTCCAAGAATTTCCCCTTCAGAACCAAACATAGGCATTTTACCAAGGTAATAATGTAAATTCTCTTGATATTCTGCTTCTTTTTCTACTTTATTAATTGCTTTTGGAATATCCAATCCTTTTTTTATTCTTACTTTTATTACAATACCTTGTCGTCCATATCTTTTGGCTTCTAGAACTATATACTTTCTTTCTAAATATTTAGGTTGATTTCCAATAGTGAATGAAGTTGCAATTCCCTTATTTGTTGTCCACGATTCATATTCCTTACTTTTATATCTTATCTTATCTCCTTTTCTCTTCCTCATAATCATCTTATCTTTATCAACCCAACTATGAAGTTTCAGACCTCTATAAACATGTCCATTAAATAACCAACCATATTTTTTAGCAATAAACATTACTTTTTGATTTGGAATGACTACAGATTCCGATCTTTTATGTTTAATTAACCAATCGAAAAATACTCTTACGTCTTTTTCTTCAACCGTAATACTTTTTTTTCTTTTTAATTTTTTTATTAGATTTTTTAGATCTATAATTTCTTCGTTAGTAATATAGGATCCTTCACTTTTCCAACGTATGAGATCTTTTAAATTCTTTTCATATCTTTTAATTAAAATTTCTATTGTCATAATTATTTCTTTCTTTTTTTAGTATCAATACCTTTTATCTATTAATTTATTCTTTTAGTTTTTTTTGCGAATATTTCTCCAGCACCACTTAATGATGGTATAACATTATTAATGGTTGCTTTATATTTATATATTATATTTACACCAAATCTTTTTTGGTACATTTTTGCGGCTCCATATTTTGCCCAAAATGATGACCATTCATAATTATCGAATTCTATTCCTCCTACTCTATATAGGATAACTTCTTTAGGAATTTTTTTTCCGAATTGTCTATAATGTAAGTATTGTTTTAATTTTCTATTTGAATTTGCTATTTGTACTGCCATATCTCTCCCTGAAGGATCTATTCCTCCAGTCCATTTATAGGAATATTTATTAAATAATTTATAATCTATAGTATCTTCCACTTTTAATAACTCATTTACCTCATCATTAGTAAGATATTTGGGTTTTGTTGTATCAATATAATGTAAATGTTCCTTACCAATATCAGTTTGTAGTGTATGATATTTCTTACAATGTTTACAATAATATTTTTTTTTAATCATTTTCTTTTAACGTGTTGGCTTAATTTTTATTCTTCTTTGTGGTTTTCTGTATCTGTTCCTTCTTTGTGGTTTTTTATATTTACTTTTAAGTTTTTGTTTGAGTTTTTCATCATGAATAACAATAATTACAGGAATTTTAAAATTTCTATTTATTTTTTTTCTTGCTATTAGATTTCTAACTGATTGAATTCTATGATTACCTGTTCCAATATATGATTTTTTGTGATTGGGTATATATTCTAATATAACAGGATAATTCTGATTATATCCTTTATTTATTATTGATCTTTCTAATTCATGTATTTTTTTAATATCATGTATTACTCTTTCCTTTCCAAAAGTTTTTATAAATTTATCTAACGATTCCCACGATGACATAGGTAGACTATTAGGAGGTAGTTTTTTAAAAGAATATTTAAGATTAGTATAATATTCTTTGGTTTTGCCTGTATCGTTTTCAAATACACCTTCTTCGTTTAATTCTCTTATTATTATATTTTTTTGAGATTGTGATAGATTATTATATGTTTTTATATTAGTTTGTAATCCATAATTAGTTTCTAATGAACCATAATAAAATGTTTGTCGTATTTTTGCTTTGGCATTGTATTTTTTTACATAATTTAATATTTCTTCGTTTTTCCATGATTTATTTGGAATGTTGAATTTTTTACTTTTAATATTATTACTTTTTCTTTTTTTAGTGTCAATACCTTTTACGTCTGTTCTTCCCGGATTTTTTACCCAAGATTTATCGGCAAAATGTTTAGTCTTTTTATTGGATTGAGAATTATCAATTGTTTTTGCCCTTTGGCTTCTTTTTCTGTGGATCTTTTTAGCTTCAGTAAAAGAGATAATTGGGGACATTCTTTTATCATCTATTACTCTTTTTTCAATTACTCCATCTCTTTTCCTGATTAAAACATCCCTTTTTTTTCCATTAATTAATAATTTCCTTACGGTCCATTTACTAGTTAAAGGATCTCCAGGTTCTGTTCTTTTATATTTTTTTGGATTATATTTTCTTCTTGTCATTTTTGTTTAA
>Ga0114923_10001637_pt1 | contig 15446 bp, 12 predicted proteins | sample SumtaG_FD_89578 | JGI IMG/M metagenome (GOLD analysis project Ga0114923, IMG submission 89578) | Deep subsurface microbial communities from Indian Ocean to uncover new lineages of life (NeLLi) - Sumatra_00157 metaG | ecosystem: Environmental > Aquatic > Marine > Oceanic > Sediment | place: near...
ATCCTCAATTATTATGGAATGCTTACGGAATACAGGGACGTGGCAAAACGCCCTCTGCCGAATCTCCAAACCATGTCCAGACGTACCGAGGATCCCGCCTTGAAAGAGCTGATTGACAGGACATTTGACCGGTTGGGTCTGAAGTTTGGTGCTCAGTTTACCGGTAATCAATCATCTATTCGCTACGTTCACAAGGACAAAGAAGGGGTGGAGTTTGAAAGAAAATATCCTCCCATTCCCATGGCCTACCAGATGTATGTCCCCGTCGGAAAACAGGTAAAGACCTATCTCTCAATCAAAAGAAAAGACAAAAAGGATTCCACCAGTTCCGTAATCGTCACAAGCCCAACAGGTGGATTTGCCTGGGGCAGCTTCATACTCCGGGAAGATCCCCGGACGAAACGACGCAATTGGTACCTGAACCCTTTCCTTTTTTTTGAGGAAACCCTTGATCTCAAGGGGATTCCCAGACCGGATCCCACTACCCTCAATGGCCTGCGAGTGGCATTTTCCCACATAGATGCCGATGCTTTCGGCGGCCCACCCAGGATCGATAAGACGTCTTTGTGCGCAGAGATCATAAGAGATAAAATTCTCAAGAAATACGATTTTCCCGTTACAGTGTCGGTAATTACGGGTGAGATCGATCCGGCTGCCCTTGGCAATGATCGTCTTGTCCGATTGGCAAAGGAGATATTCCGACTGCCCAACGTAGAGCCCGCGTCCCACAGTTATTCACACCCTTTCTATTGGGATCCCCAGTACAAACACAAGGATTGGTACGATCACCAGTATGGTATCAAGATCCCAGGTTATTCCCATGATTCTGAAAAGGAGATCGGTCATTCAGTCAAGTACATAACAGAAGAACTCGCCCCCCCCGGGAAGCCGTGCAGGGTCATGTTGTGGACCGGGAATTGCGAACCAACAGAATCGGACATTGCCAGGTGTGACGCCCTGGGGGTCTTGAATATGAACGGAGGGGATACGGTTTTTGATGAATATAATGATTCTTACACTTCTGTTGCTCCTCTCTATGGGCAGGTTGGTTCAAGGTTTCAGGTATTTACCGGCCAGGCCAACGAAAATATCTTGACCAACCTATGGAAGGGACCATTTTACGGCTACCGGAAGATGATCACCACAATGGAGAGGACGGGAAGTCCCAGACGGCTCAAACCCATTGATATCTACTATCATTTCTACAGCGGTGAATATCATGCCTCCCTAAAGGCCCTTCAGGATGTCTATGAGTGGGTCTTGAAACAGGAGGTTGCCCCGGTCTTTACATCCGATTACATCCGGATGGTGTTAGGGTTTATCAAGACACGAATGCAGATGGTAAGGCCCGGGAAATACGTGGTCGAGGAGTACGGTCGCTGTCTCACCATCCGGTTTGATTCGGAAAGGGGACTCCCTGACCTGGGACAGTGTGAAAACGTCCTGGGCTATGCCCGCGAACTCCAAGGTCTCTATGTTTCGCTCGTCCCTGGTAAGAAAAGGGCAGTCATCACCCTCTCAGATCCACGGCCTGCCTCAAAATTCCCCTACGTTCAAAAGGCCTCGGGCTGGGTAAATGGATTCAGCAGACAAGGAAGTCAACTCAAATTGGGCTATAAGGGTTACGGGGTTGGGATGCTTCAGATTGCAGGCCTTGAGGCAAAGAAATCCTTCCGTGTCAGAGGAAGCGCCGTGGGCAGTAAATCCCGATTGGTCACATCAGATGAAAAAGGCAGCATCCTCATCGAAAAAATCAGGGCCGGCTCAATGGAGGTCATTCCCCGTTGAAGATCAAGTTCTGGCAAATCCTCTGCTTTCTGGCCGTCATAATAGGTGTGACACTGGCCGTATTTCCCACCAAGAGGGTCCTTATTCCCCTTTACATGGAGGAGGGCCAGTTTAGGAAGGCCGATGAATATCTTAGTGATCTCTTAAAAAACAAGCCCGACAATGCCGGATTGTTGAGTCTGGCGAGCCGTCTTTACCTCCTTAAGGGGGAACCCGGTCGTGCCATAGAGACCCTGGAACGTGCCCTCAAACAAGAACCCAGGAACGTATCTGACCTAAGAAAACTGGCCAAGCTGTACGAATGGGACCGCAATCCAAAAGGGGCCATGGGGAAATGGGAGAGGATCACGGAAATCGATCCGCATGAGAAAAAGGCATGGGCCAAGGTTGCCGACTATAATCGATACTATGGTGATGCCGAAAAAGAGGCCTCTGCCATTGCCAAACTCATTTCTCTGGAGAAAAAGTCTCCGATCAAAGGAGACCCTGCCGATCCCCTCTTGAAAATGATCACTCGTGAACTGGGAGAATTGGCCCACGGACTTGGCGGAAAAAGGGATGACCCACTCCTATCATATCTCCTGTCTCACCTTTATCTCATCAGAGAGCAATACAGGGATGCCATCAGGGAGGGTCATGGAAAAATCCCAAAGAAAGGGCCGACATTATCTTGATGTGTCTGGAGGCATTTGTCCATTCCGACCAGATAAAGAGAGGGGAGCGCTTTGCTGATGTCCTGGATAAGAAGGAAGGCGGAGGCATCAGAAACAGAATCGCGCTGGTTAAGGTCCTGAGATGGAACGGCCTGGACGCGCAGGCCCTCGGTGTGCTGGCAGCATTGCACCGGATTGATCCCAAAGATCAGAAGATCCTCCTTGCAATGGCCAAGATAGGACAAGAGAGCGGGGAACTCAAATCAGCGGTTTATGCCTACGAAAGGCTAATCCGGGGCAGACCTGACAGTGAAGATTATAGAAAAAAATTGGCATCTCTTTATATGGGAATCGACGATCCGCGAAAGGCCTGTCTCATGTACATGCAGCTGGCCAAATCCACCGGTGGCGGCGCGGCGTACCTTGATAAGATGCTAAAGGCCGCATCCTACACCGGAGATATGACCCTCCAGACAGAGGCCCTTGACCTCGCCGCCGCACTGAGACCGGACGACCCGGCCATCCTCCTGAAAAGGGCTGATTTGTATCTGGCTCAGGATCAACCGAAAAAGGCCTATCTCTTGTTTAGAAAACTGGCGACCCTGTCTGGTCAAGACAAGGCCGGTGTCCAAAAAGTTCTGGAGGTTGCTTCATACACCGGGGACAGGACCATAATGAAAGAGGCCATCACCCGGGCCCTTGGACGTTTTCCCAATGACGGAACGATCATCCGAAAAGCGGGTCAAATGTATCTGTGGATGGACAACCCCAAAAAGGCCTACCCCCTCTATAAAAAACTGGCCATACGTTCAAAGGGAAGAGGGAAGAGTGTGGAACGGATGATACAGGTGGCAGGTTTCACCGGAAATACGGACCTTATCGGTGAGGCCCTGTCCCTGGGGAGGCGGCTGCGGCCAAAAGATCTGAAACTTCAGCTCGAGTTGGCCCGGTTCTATCTCAGCCAGGGGGACCAGAAAAAGGCCATCGTGGCTTACAGGGATTACCTCAAAGGGAATCCAAGAGATGAGAAGGCACAGCGGCAGCTGGCCAAGCTTTATCTCTGGACCAAACAGCCTGCCAGGGCGTTGGACCAAATGCAGCAGCTCGCCCGGATGCGGCCTAAAGACAGATCAGTCCAACTGGAGGTCGCCCGGATTGCCGAACAGACCGGAAACCTTGAAACATCGTACCGGATTTACAGGAGGCTTTACGAAGAGCAGCCGGATGACCGGTCTATCCAAAACAAGCTGATACAATTGGCATCGTGGACCAATCGATCGGGGGAAGCGGCCGGTATCCTCGGGAATCTTTCTGAAAAAGATCCCACCAGTTTTGAAATGGCCCTGGCAGCAGGGAGCGCTTACGTGGAAGCGGGCAAGGTGAAGCGGGGTGTTCCCTTTCTGGAGCGAGCCCTGAAAATCAGACCCGCCGATGTATCCCTCAGAAGAGACCTTGTGACCTATTACGGCTGGGTTGGGCCAAGGGAAAAGTTCATCGCCCAACTTGAATATTTAGACGGCAGGGGGCTTCTTCAGGAAAAGGATCACATCATCCTGGCCAGGGCCTACCTTGATCAAAAGGACGCGGTAAAGGCCCTCAGGCATCTTGAACATCTTGAAAAGGAAAAGCGCCTGCCCGGAGAAGAAGGGATCATGCTTGCGAATGCCTATGAACTGGCAAAAAGACCCGAAGCCGCCGTCAGGGTCTACCGGCGTCTCTCTAAGGAGAACTCAGAAAACCCGAAGTTTCTGGCAAAATTGGGGACCCAGGCCCTGTGGCTCAATCGCACGGATTTGGCCCTGAAGTTTTTTGAATCTGCCCTGAGAAAAGACCCCAAGAACCTGGCTGCTCTCAAAGGGAGCGCACAGGTATATGCCTGGAACAACGACCCGGAACGTGCCATCAGGCGATTTAAGGCATACAACAGGCTGAATCCTAACGACTATGAGGTCCGTTACCAACTGGGGGAACTCTATTTTACAAATGGCCGCAAAGGTGAGGCCTTTAAAGAGTATAAGAAAGCACTCCGTCTAATCGACAAAATGAAGGGCTTGAGCCGCCAGGTGGCCCTCGGAAAAGATCGGCATTGAAAACGACGAACGGAATATATCTGGGTATCATCTTAGGCTTGACGGTCCTGGTAAGTTTTGTCTCTGGAGCGTCACTTTTTACAGAAGAGAGGGTTGGCTGGAAGGAAAAGATCCCTGTCGCCCGCCTTTACAGTATCAGCCCGGTCCGGGAGGGCCGGACGGAAGGATCCGAAGACGGTTCCTCCGAAATTGGTAAATCCGTAGGGAGTTTTTCCAAAGTCACTCTATCCAAAGTTGCCATTCGTTCGGTTCAAAAGCCAGTTGCTGAAAACAAGATCCTTTTGGAGACTATCAGGCGGGGGCGCCACAAAGGCTACGTCTCGATTGTTTTTCAGCTTTCAAAAAAGGCTGATTTTCCGGACCCACAGGTGACTGCGAAAGAGATCCGTCTCCAGTTGCACAATGTCACAACAAAGCTGACCCCATTCCGGAAATACACGACCTTTGATTCGTGGGTACGTCTGGAGTTGACCGGTGAGGATCTAAACGTGACTATCGGGATCCCGAACCGTTTTTCCTATCTCAAGACCTTGGTGCTTGAAAACCCGGATCGACTGGTGGTCAATCTTTTCGTAATTGAGGGCGCGGTTTTATCAAAGTCGACAGGAGAGCGGAAAACCGTTCCGGCAGAGCCCCCCCAGGACAGGGAATCGCTTGGTGAGAAAGAACTTGCAGTCGATAAGATCACATCGGTTCTGAGCAACGAGAGACAAATTGATCTGATCAGGGCCCGGATCTACAGCAGACAGGGATTTTATGAAAAGTCTTTGGATATTTACCGTGACCTTCGAGAGCGCTATCCGGATGACGAAGAGATATGGGAAGATTATGTGGAGACCCTGGCGAACAACAGTCAGTATGACCTTGCCCTGTACGAAATTACCGAGCTTCTGGAAAAGAATCCTTCCAACCTGCGGGCACAAAAGATCCAGGCAAGAATATATTATCAGGTGGGCCTTCACGGCTGGACCTTTCCCATATATGAGGGGATCCTGCGGTTATATCAAAAGGACCTGGGAGTCTGGTCAGACTATGCCTATGCGCAGCAGGGGTCCGGAGAGTGGGTCCATGCCCTTGACTATTTCTGCAGGATACTGGAAGAAGACCCGGAAAACAAGCCGGCGCTCAGAAGTGTTCACGAGATCCTGCGGGAACATCGTCCCAGTTTTGAAACCGGGTACCGTCCCTATTATCAAGAGGCGGACAAGTCAAAAATTGACCTCTTTTATCTAAGATATTCGCAACATATCACCACAAAAACAACTATCGACCTCAGCTATGACCGGTTCAGTGCATCCAGACCCAGGGGCCCTCAAGGATCGCAGCTTTTCCGTGTGGACGAAAAGGGGAATGATGTAAACGTACGGTTGCGCCACTGGTTTGACCAGCGGTGGCAGGGAAGGGTGGGTGGTGGAATGTACTCCGGTCTCGGCGGGGGAAAATATTTCCTTGTGGGAGGCAGTTACAGGTTTCTGGGAAGGGGGATTCTGCGAGCAGACTACGTATCTCGCCGTCCCTGGTATAACCCGGTTGAAGCGGCAAGGCTTGGCGGACATTTTGACCGGGCATCCGCGTCTTTTGACTGGAATTTTGGGTCTCTCTGGGGACTCCACCTCGGGGCGGAGCAGGGGGATTATTACTCTTTGGTGCCTGACGGAAATTCCTTGAGTGACGGGAAATACGGCAGGAAGCGGTCCTTCACCGGCATATTGACCCGCAAGGTATGGGATCGCCCTGATCTGTATGTGGGGTATTCCTTCTATCGATCAAAGTTCTACTACAAGTACCCGAACTACCGGCCGATAGCCATGATCGAAGACGAGGCCGTACATTCCCTGTTTTTTGATTTTTTTCAGTGGCCGTGTACCTACTGGGGGTATGGCATGTCTGCGGGGATCAGGCGGGATACGGCCAGAAAAATCACCTCCTGGTTTGCCCTCCCCGGTGTCAGGGTGAGGCTGGGGAACCATATCGAGGGTAATTTGAGCTATGAGTACTCCACAGAGTCGGAGACCTCGGCCCTCGGCGGAAAGACCCAAGCTATCTATCTTGGGATAAAAGTGATATTATAAAGCCTATGATTCCTCAGACACAGACGACTCAGAAGAAACGAATGGTACCCAAAAACCCCGAATTTGTGGGGGGGCTGCTTGGCCTTTCTCTTCTGGTGGTGATCAACCTGTTGTGGTTCAGGGACAGGATCGGGTTCCTCGGAATTCACCCCCATCCTTACTGGATCGTGATCCTTCTCATTGCAACGAGATATGGGTTTAGGGGTGGATTGTGGACGGGTTTTTTGGCGGCCGGGATTTATGTGGGTATGTTGAAGCTGGGCAGACACGATCTCTCGCTGTGGGAGTTGGCTGATACGAGATACCTGGTAACCCCGGTGTTATTCCTGGTGGTAGGGATGATCGTCGGGGAAATCAGGGAGGTCCAGAAAAGGAAGTTTGAAGTACTTCAATCGGATTTGGAGGGGTTACGGGAGGCCTTTGATCAGCTCTCTAAGAGCTATGAAACCGTCGATAAGGCCAAACAGGAACTTGACACCAGGATCATCTCCCAGGAGCATACCCTTTCCACGCTCTATGATGCGGCCCAGGGCCTCAAGTCGCTGCAGGAGAAGCAGATCTATCCCGCCGTACTTCAGCTCGTAAGGAATTTTATTTCCGCCGAGGCCTGCTCGATCTATATGTTATCTGAGAACAGGCTAAAGCTGATTAGCAGTTCAGGTGATCCAACCAGGGGCCAACGCAAGATAGATGCTGACCCGGACGATGGGATGATGGGGCGTGCCTTTTCATCGGGTGAGACCGTTTCACTCAATTTTTTTGTTTCCTCCAGGGACTTTAGTCAACTCGAGGGCTCGGAGATCATCATTTCCGCGCCTTTGGTGACCAGCAATAAACAGACGTTAGGCGTGTTGAATATCGAAAAACTGCCCTTTGTCAAATTTAACCCCCAGACGGTCCGGATGGCATCCCTCCTGGCGGACTGGTGCAGTGCGGCCATAGAAAACGCCAGGACATACAAAGAGACAAAGGACAGGAACATCTCGGATGAGATTACGGATGCGTACACCTACAGCTATTTACAGAAGAGGCTCAAAGAGGAGTTTGCTCGCGCCCGCCGCTACAAACACCCGCTTAGCGTGTTGTCTCTCGATATCGTTGACTTTTCTGCCTTTTCCGACCAGGTCAAGCAGGATGTCTTAACGGTTCTGAGTCTCGTCCTCAAAAACAAACTAAGAGTCGTGGATCTTCTCTTCCACGGAAGTAATCCCGGAAGATATGTCATTATCCTTCCGGGCACCTCTGTGGAGGGGGCCCGGGTCTCAAAGCAAAGGATTCTCGACGAGATCAATGCCTTCAAGTTCAGGCCTTACGAGGACGAAAAAAAATTGCTCCAAATAAAGATGGCGGAAAGGGGCCTGAGTGAAGATATAAAGGGTCCCGAAGAGCTGATCCCAAAGGCTTCAGTGGCCCCCGAAGACCGCCGGACCCAGGTGGTGGCCGAAAAGAGATAACCGGATGTTTGAGTTGCCATGACCCAAAAAAACCATCAAACAAACCCTGCCCATCACCGGTCCAACGGATCCGGAGAGTCTGCGAAAAAAAAGCCTCAGTTCCATGTATGGGTGGTGGGTGGTATCCTCTGGGCCATGGCCTTTGTCCTGGAGGGAGGAGCGCTGCTCTCGACATACAGGGCAATCTCGGATGCGCCACAAGGGGATGTCCTGTCTCTGGCGATATTGCTTCATCTGGCTGCGGCATTCTGCCTTTTCTGTGTCCCCGTCCTCAACTTTGGATACAGGGCCGGAAGTGTCAGGTTTTATGCCCACCTGACTGCGTGGTTGACCCTTTTCCTTCCTGCAATCGGTCTTGCCGGGTGTTCATTGACATTTTTTTGGGTCAAGATGTTCTTGAAGGAAAAGGGTATTGTCGAGGACCACATGCAGTTCACCGATTACTCCATTGAAGAATCACAGTCCCCATATTCAGGCGGAAATCCTCAGGTTTTCTTGCAGGACGAGCTCAGTGTGGAACCGATAATGGACATACTTGCAGGAAACGATGAGGATCTCAAACGGGGGGCAGTGGATTTGCTGGGCCGCATCGCAACGCCGGAGGCCATCCATCTGTTGAGGGAATGTCTTACCAATCCAAGCGCTGACTGCCGTTTCTATGCACACACAACCCTGGCAAGACTGGATGAGACCCATGCTCGTAAAATAAAAGAGGCCCAGGAGCTTGTCGCTTCTCGGAAAGGGGGTGAGGCGGAAGACCTAAGACACCTGGGTAATGTCTACAGGGACTATGGGGAAAGCGGTCTCATTGAAGATGAGACCAGAGATCACTACCTGAAGCTTGCCAGGGATGCCTTTTCCAAATCCCTTACCAAAAACCCCGAGGATCAGGGAATTCCTGCCATCCTGGGAGAACTGAATGTGGCTGTTGAAGACTATGGGGAGGCAGAACGATTTTTTAGGCAGGCCTTGAAAGGGACCGCAAACCCGGTGGAACCTCTGCTGGGACTCTGCCGGATTTACTACGAAAAAAGGGACTTCAACTCCCTGGCCAAGATAGTGGGGCGGATACAGCAGGGGAAAATCATAAGAACCGGAGACCTTCAGAAGGATACCCTTTTTCAATTCTGGGCGCATCCCACGGAGACACTGGAGTCCGGGGTCTAAATCTATGGCCGGCACGCGGCAATCAGAAATAGAATACGATGTCTGTCTCCTGTTGGAAGGGACCTACCCCTTTGTTTCAGGGGGCGTGTCCACCTGGGTCCATAACCTGATCCGTGCGCTTCCCGAGATCCGGTTCACCGGGGTCTGCATCCTGCCCACCTCAAAGGAGGAATGGGGAAAAAAATATGAGATTCCGGACAATTTCAGCGGTCTGGAAGTGGTCTATATCCACGACTATGAATTGGGGGAGAAAGAGAGGTTGAGTGGCAAGAGACGTCGTCAACAGATCCAATTCCTGCGTGGATTTCACACGAGGATGTTTGAGAAAGACTATTCCCTGTTTGAAAAGGTCCTTCCCTTTTTCAAGGACCGAAAAAAAAAGGGTCTGACGGTCCATGACATGATTTACGGCAAAGATGCCTGGGACCTCCTGGTGGAGTTCTACAACCCGGAGGAAAATCGCGAGTCCTTTATTGATTATTTCTGGACATACCGGTTTACGCATCTTCCCATATTCAAGATCCTTGACACGGAAATCCCAAAGGCAAAGGTCTATCACACCATATCCACCGGGTATGCAGGTATCCTGGGGGCCACAGCCAAGGAAATTTACGAACGGCCGCTTCTTCTGACAGAGCACGGCATTTATACCAAGGAGAGAAAGATCGAGATCGCTCAAGCCGAGTGGATTTACGTGGCAGGCGGGGAACAGGTAAGGGTTCAGAAAGAGCTGGGTGCCTTTCAAAACCTATGGATTCGCCTCTTTGAATCCCTGGGGAGGATAACTTACCAGGAGGCTGATAGGATTTACACCCTCTATGAAGGGAACCGGCAGTTGGAAATAGCCGAAGGGGCCGACCCTGAGAAGATCTCAGTGATTCCCAACGGGATCAATATCGAACGATTTAGCATCCTCAAACCTGTCGACCTGAAAGCGTGCAAGGAAGAAGGCGAACCACTCAAGGTTGGTTTTGTGGGGCGGGTCGTTCCCATAAAGGACGTGAAGACTTTCATTCGTGCCTGCAAAATCGTCTCCCTTCGTCTGCCCAATGTGGAGTTCTATATCATGGGACCCACGGATGAAGACCAGGATTATCACGAGGAATGTCTTGAGCTGGTCCAGATCCTGCGACTGGAGGAGCAGGTGGAGTTCACCGGAAAGATCAACGTAATGGAATATTATCCCATCCTGGACCTCCTTGTCCTCACCAGTGTCAGTGAGGCTCAGCCGTTGGTCATTCTTGAGGGCAATTGTGCGGGCATACCGGTGGTTGCCTCAGATGTCGGGGCCTGTCGAGAGCTATTGGACGGGCGTACCAAGGAGGACAAGGCCCTTGGGCCTTCCGGCATCGTCACAGGGGTCGCAGACCCGCTTGGCACTGCCCAGGGAATCATTGACATACTCTCAGACGATGAGTTGAGACAGAGGATGTCTCTGGCCGGCCGAAAACGCGTGGAAACCTTTTATCGGGAAAGCGACCTGAATAGAGAGTACCTGGGCATCTACAAAGAATTTATGAACAATTGACCAAAGCGGGGCTTTTGGCATCTGCGCAGCCTTGCCGTTTCTCCATAGAGCTGACAGGTGCTTTTCAATTCAAAATAGCAATCCTGGTCCTCAGGGCCAGGTCAGAGATAAATGGCTCTGCTCCATCACTCCTTGAGCCATTCAAATTGCAGTAGACTAAATCCCCTTTGGGGATAACCAAAACCGGGTCCTCTGGGCCCGGATCTTTACTCATGAGATAAAAATGGCTGGGATCGGATTCGAGCTAAAAAAAATCCTTCGAAGAGAAACCTTTTTGAGTGAATTTACGGCCTATCTGTATGCCGCGATGGTTTCATCCGGACCCTGGCTCATGTCCATTATCTGTTTGGCTGTGTTGGGGATGTATCGAGGGTCGGGTCTGGTCGGCGTCAGAGAACATGAGATCTTTCGGGCAACCGTTATTTACACCTACGCCTTCTCTCTAATCTTTGTGGGTTTGGTTCAATTGGTGGTGACCCGCTACCTCGCAGACAAATTCTACGAGAAGGAAACCCGGATGACCCTCGCCACATTTTTGACCTGCACGATCCTCTTGTTCGTGTTTGGAACCGTTCTTTCGGCCCTCTTCTATGGCTATTTTGAGATATCCCTTGCGCACAAGTTCTTTGCCGTGATCCTGTTCCTCGTGGTGGATATGATCTGGCTCTCCATGATATTTCTCTCGGCAGTCAAGGACTATAACAGCATTGTCTACGCCTTTACAGGGGGCTCTATTTTGAGCATTTTTGCTGCCATGCAACTGGGCAAGTTGATGGGAAGCGAAGGGTATGTGGTGGGATATACGCTGGGACAGGCCCTTATCTTTTTCTGGCTCCTCGGGCGGTTATTAAAGGAGTTCCCTGCCGGGGGATTGTGGGATCCGGATTTCATTTCCTATTTCAGAAAATTTTGGGACCTAATGTTCATCGGGTTTGCCTTCAACCTGGCCATCTGGGTAGATAAGATCATTTTCTGGCTGGCCCCCGACTCCCGTATGATTGTTCCCTGGTTCAGGACCAATGATCTCTACGAAGGGCCGGTCTTTTTTGCGTATATCACCATTGTTCCCACTTTGGCACTGTTCCTGCTCAAGATAGAAACGGTTTTCTATGAGCATTACCGGAGTTATTACGGCAAGGTCATAGGGAAATGTGATATGGCCGGTATTTTGAGGGAAAAAGATCTCATGATCCGTGCCCTCAAGGAAAGCCTGCGGGAGGTCTTAATTATCCAGGGGGCCACGACCCTGCTTTGCCTGTTTTTTGCGCCTGAACTGGTAAAATTGGCAAAGATGACGCCGCTCCAGGTCCCTGTTTTCCGTATCGCCCTGATCGGCTCCTTCCTCCAGGTCCTCCTTGCCCTCAATATCATTATCCTGTTTTACTTCGATCTGAGAAGGACGGTCTTGGCAGTGACAACGGTATTTCTTGTTTCAAATGCAGGGTTGAGTTACCTAACCACCCTGCTGGGAGTCCAGTTTTATGGATACGGTTTTACTTATGCCTGTCTGGTTTCCCTGCTCTTTTCATTCTATCTTCTTAATAGCAAGGTGAGAGATCTTGAGTACATCACCTTTGCCGGGCAGCCGGTGCTCTGAATCAGCCTTTGGCGGCCAAGGAGAACAGAGTATTTTATTGCCCGATGCAGGACTCACGTCATGACGTGATAATTCATCAAGCACGCGTCTGGTAAATAAAAAAAATGTGGGACAGCTGGACACCCTTCAGGTTTCGGAGCGGCTCGGCCAATTAGCAGGGCAACTCTTTTTTCATGGTGAGACAATTCATTCCTTTCTCCGAGTTATAGGCAACGCTATCCATCACCTCTTTGATAATGGCAAGTCCTCTTCCCCCTTCCGATATATTCTCCAGATCTTCAGGATCACACTCAAGAGACCTGATATCCGCTTGCTCGAGCACTTCCATTTCCAGGGGTATCCCGATGTCGCGGATATCCAGAACCAGTTCCTCCGGGGAGAGGGTAAAGACAACTTCAACTTTTTGAGCGGAGTCATACTTGTAGGCGTGTCTAATGCAATTGGTGACGGCCTCAACAATACAGAGTTCCACCTGAAAGGCCATCCCTTCTGAAAAGGGGATCAGGGAACATAACTTGTTGATTGCCATGCCGATAAGGGGGACATTTTCCAGATCGCTGTCAATAATGAACTTTATCTTTCTAAGGCCCATAATCCCTGACCTCCCATTTCCCCTCTGTTCACAGGCATACAAAGAGGTGCACGAGGATTATAATTTAATATTAGCCGAAAATCAAAGGATTCAAAAGAATGGCCCTATAATACCCTCCATTTGGTCTTGACAAAGTTCCCAACAATAGTACTAAGATACGTTATTCCAGTATCTGGTATTTCCTTGCCAGTTCCTCATTATAGACGGCCTTCCTCCCCTCACAACGTTTTCGAGGACACAATTTACAACTGTAGAACGTGACTTTTGTAGGGAAGTAAATACCGGATACCGATTTCCTCGGGATCATTAGTTTCATCATGCCTTATCCTCATTCCTGAGGTAATCGTATTCTCACTTCAGTCCCTTTGCCCAGACTGCTTTCAACCACTATCACGCCCTTATGTTCAGAGATAATCCTTTTTACCCTGCACAGACCCATGCCCACACCGACCGCCTTTGTGGTAAAAAATGGATCAAAGATATAGGGCCTGTCCTTCTCTGAAATACCGGTTCCGGAATCCTGTATCTCCACGTTAACCCAGTTGGCGTCCTCAAAGACACACACCTCGATACCGACCTCATCTTCTCTGCAGAACTCCAGAGCATTCAGGAAAAGCTCGTTCAATGCATGGGTGAAAAGCCCGGGATCGATCATGGCTTTTATGGGCTCTGATTGAACTGTCCATTTAATCTTCCTTGACAGCTCTGCTTCTTTTGGGAGGAGGCCGACCTGTGCCTTCTGCAGCACCTCAGAGATAGCAACCTTCTTCGGCTCTATCTGCAGAAGTTTTGTGTAATGACCCACGGCCCTTACCACATCTTCAAGTCTTTTAGTCCCGTCGAGGATAGCCCCCAAGTACCCCCTGTTCGGGTCGTCCTGATCCAGTTGATTGAGCATCCGCATTGAAAAGCCGCCGATTGCCGTAACCGGATTACGTATCTGGTGGGCCACAGCCTCGGCCAGGTTTTTTATGCTTTCTGCTCTTTCGTGATGGAGAGCGCTTTTTTCCTCTAAAACGATTTTTTCGCGCTTGTGCGCCTTATGAAGTTCGGTAACATCATTTATCAGCACGACAATACCGGCGATCTCTTCATCTTCTCTCAGAAAAGAACCGGTGATGGAGAGCTGCAGAATTTTCCCGTCGGATCTGACATAGCTTACGCCCCGCTTTAAATTGACCTTCCTTTCCTGTATGATATCAATAATAATCTGGTTGAAATCGATGTTCTTTTCATCGTCAACAAAGAGGTCTCCCCACCCTTTTCCCTCAAAGACGTCAAGAGAATAGCCTAAGATCTCCGTTGCTGCCCGGTTGATATTGATGACCTCTCCCTCAGGATCGATCACCATGAGGCCTACGGGAAGGCTGTCCAATATGCTCCTGAGGATAATTGGTTTGATGTTCATAGCATCTCGCTTACGCGGTTGTTATCTGGACTTCGGATGTCAGGGGGCCCTTTGGGCCCGTCATGTATAGTCATTCGGTTGTCATTGGGGCTTCGGACGTCATTGATTGTTATTCGGTTGTCTTTAACTTTAGGCATTTTAGGCATTTCAAACTTGATGCGCCGGTAAAAAGTCTCCGAAGCCGTCACTCCCGCCGCGGCGGAATTGATTCCCTTGGATTCCCGCGTGCTCGGGAATGACAAAAACGGGTCAGTAAACGTTTACGTTCATTCTTACCAGATAGTGGTTAAATGCGGATATTCTAAAATTTTTCTATCCTTTGTCAAAAGCGTTAAATTATGCGTTCTTGCTGTGGCCACAATGATTCGATCGGCCGGGTCTTTATGGAAACCGCCAGGAAGATTGCATGATTCCATCGCTATCTCAGGCGTTAACTCAATTACCCGTATACCGCTCTTATCTATGGCATTGATTAGCCAGAGTTTCGGATCAATTTTTACATTTATGCGCCCTTTGGTCACCATCATTGCAAATTCCCATATGGAAATCGAGGCAATGGCGCGTTGATCGGTTTGCGTCTTTTTAATCAATTTTTTGACATTATCGGACAGCAGCTTCGTTGCGCTATGCGACCATATCCAGGTGTGCGTATCTAACAGAATCATAACTTAATCTAATTCCCACGCCTCAGGGTCAATAACCGGTTTGGTCAGATCCCCGATAGTTTCAACAAGCCCTTCCATGCTTCCAAGGAGAGGATCTTTTTCGTTCTGCCGCGCAAAGTGAACCAGTTTTGCAACTGGCTTGCCTCGTTTGGTGATAATAACCTCTTTATGCGTTATCTTGACCTGATCAAGAATCTTAAAACAATTTGCACGGAATTCTGCGGCATTGATTTCCATTGATAAATCACCTCCATATGGGATTGTGTACATTTTAATGTGTACTTGTAGCGAAGTCAATCCTTTTCTATTTGGGCTCATATTAACCCCCGTAGAATCGGGTAATAGCGTGGGCAAAGCGGCGCTGGTGATTTAGGGCTGGCACTCAAATGATATAAGTCTATTCCACCTCCGCGCTGTATTTACGGTACAGCC
>Ga0114923_10001638_pt1 | contig 15446 bp, 35 predicted proteins | sample SumtaG_FD_89578 | JGI IMG/M metagenome (GOLD analysis project Ga0114923, IMG submission 89578) | Deep subsurface microbial communities from Indian Ocean to uncover new lineages of life (NeLLi) - Sumatra_00157 metaG | ecosystem: Environmental > Aquatic > Marine > Oceanic > Sediment | place: near...
AAGGAATTGAAGTTAGTATGTGGACAAACACAATAGCGAATGAAAGAATTGAATGGGTACCAACAATAGAAGGTTTTGAAGTATTGCAATGGGCAGAGTGGAATGTTTCAACTGCAACTACAACAGGACAATATGCAGCAGGACCAATATTATTAGTAGACCCTCTTGACCTATTTATTAAAACAGACGACGGGTCAAAAGCATATATCCTTGATTTTGCAGGAAATGTAACGCAATATACTTTACCAGACCCATGGAACATATCAACAGCAGTTTTTGATTTCAAAAGTGAAGATAGTGGATTGGCACAAACATTTGATCTTTATATTTGTGATGGGGGTAGTAAATACTTTATTTCTGGATCAAGTAGTACAGTCCAAGAATGGACTATGAGTACCCCTTGGGATATTTCTACAGGAAGTCTAACTGATTCTGTAGACCTTGCAGAATTTTCAGAACCAGCAGCCGGGTTGCATATTGTAGAATCTGAGCTTAAAATGATTGTTGGAGAAGATGGATCAAATAATTTATGGGGATATAACATGTCAACATTATGTGATTTAACAGGAATGATTTATGCACAAGAAAATGTAGCTGCAATGGAAGATACACATCCACGAGGATTACACACCTCCGAAGACGCAAAGACATTAATTGTTTTCAGTACTGAACCAGAAGATAAAATTCACCATTATAAATATACAGATGCTAATTTAGATTCAACTGTTTATCAAGATGAATTTTATGACACAACTTCTATTGATTCAATTTTGGCAGGAGGATTCTTTAATCCAGAAGGAACAATAATGTATTCTGTTGGAAGAACAGGAGATATTATCCAACAGTATGCAATTGCTCCAGCTCCGGATATAATCAATCCAAGTATAAACATAACTTTTCCAATAAACTTAACAGAACATTCAAACATAAACTTGAACATAAACTTTACTCGTTCAGATGATGTTGGACTTCATTCTTGTTGGTATTCAAACGACACTTACTTAGTAAATTCAACTTCAGATACAAATTGTGATAATATAACAACTGCCACTTGGAGTTATGGAAATCACAATGTAACAGTATGGGCTAATGATACATCTGGAAACTTAAATTGGAGCAGAGTTACTTTTAATATTTCAGATTTAAATCCCAACATAAACATAACTTTTCCAGCGAATAATACAAATTGGAGTAATGTGAATATTAATGTAAACTTTACTCGTTCAGATGATGTTGGACTTCATTCTTGTTGGTACTCTAATGATACTTACTTAGCAAATTCAACTTCAGATACTGATTGTGGGAATGTAACCTCTGTTGTTTGGAGTGAAGGTCAACACAATGTAACAGTTTGGGCTAATGATACAATTGCAAATATAAATTCTTCTAGGATAAGTTTTACAATAGATACTATTAAACCAAACATAAACATAACTTTCCCACAGAATAATTCCAATTCTTCAGACTCTGGGTTAGATATAAATTTCACTCGTTCAGATATAAATCTATTCAATTGCTGGTACAGTAATGATACTTACTTAAAAAATTCAACACCAGATTCTGATTGCGGTAATATAACTACAGAATCTTGGAGTCAAGGTTTACATAATGTGACTGTGTGGGCTAATGATACTGCTGGAAATACAAATGCTTCAAGGATAAGTTTTATAATTGATTCGGTAGCTCCAGATATAAACATAACCTTTCCACTTGTAAATGATACTTATTCATCAAATGTAAATTATAATGTAAATTATACTGCAACAGATTTGAACTTAGCATCCTGTTGGTACTCTAATGATACTTACGAAGTAAACATAACCTTGGCTACTTGTGGAACAAATATAACGACGGTAACATGGAGTGAGGGAAATCATAATATAACTATTTGGGCAAATGATAGTGGTGGAAATACGAATGTAACAATGGTTAATTTTACAATTGATACAATTAAACCAGATGTAAACATAACCTTCCCATTAAATAACTCTAACCATTCAAGCGTTGATACGAATGTGAACTTTACTCGTTCAGATATAAATTTATTTAGTTGTTGGTACAGCAATGATACTTATCTAGCAAACTCTAGTGCAGATACAACTTGTGGAAATGTGACAGCTGTAGAATGGAGTGAAGGTAAACATAATGTTACTGTTTGGGTTAATGATTCAGCAAATAACTTAAATTCATCTAGGATAAGTTTTACAATTGATTCAATCAACCCAACAATTAATATAACCTTTCCAATAAACAATACAAGATATGCAAACATTTTACTTGATGTAAATTATTCAACAGATACAACAACAGGAAGTAGTTGTTGGTATGCGAATGATACCCATGAAATTAATGTAACTCTTGCAAGTTGTAGCACGAATATTACAGATGTAACTTGGAGTGAGGGAAATCATAATGTAACTGTTTGGATAAATGATTCAGCTGGTAATTTGAATTGGTCGAGGGTTAATTTCACAACAGTAAGTTTTATAGAAAACTCACAAACATTTAGTTCATCTGTAATAGAAAGAAGTTCACAAATGTTTTCTGTAAATGTTACTTATGATCCTGGAACTTATGAAAACATCCAAGCAATCTTACATTATAACGGATCAACTTATTCAGGAACAAAGTATGGTTCTGGTAATAACGTAGTATTTAATCAAACACTTACAATTCCAACAGTTTTTGAAAAGACAAACTTCACATTCTATTGGGCATTTGAATTAAACTCACCAGAATTTAAGGTTAATTCAACATTTCAAAATCAAACAGTAAATCAAATAACATTAGATGATTGTACAACTAATTCAATTGGCTTGTTTAATTTTACTATCGTCGCTGAAGAGACACAATTCAAAATAGTTGGTGCAAGTTTCAATACATCTGGATTAGTTAACATTGAAATGTATACCTCAGATAGGTCAACATTAATAACAAACTACTCACAGAATTATACTAACACAAACCCCTTTAGAATTTGTTCAAATAGTAGTTTAAGTGCAGGAGAAAGTTATAGTTTAGATGCACAGATAAGATATAGTGCAGACGGTTATCAAAAAGAATATTATCATCTACAAAATTACACACTAACTTCCTCGACACTTGCACAGAATATAACTTTGTATGATTTAGTAAACCACTCATCAACTACATTTACTATTACTTACAAAGACGAGAACTTCCTTCCACTTCCTAATGCACTAATACAAATCCAAAGAAAGTATGTTAGCGAGGGAGTTTTTAAAACAGTAGAAATACCAAAAACAGATACAAATGGAAAGACGATTGCCCACTTGCAAGAAGAAGATGTAATTTATACATTCATCGTCGTCAAAAATGGGAAAATTCAAGCTACCTTTAGTGATTTCTTAGTTAAATGTGAAGATCCTGTCCTAGGAACTTGTGAGATTGATATTAATGCTTTCAAGAGTAGTTTAGAACCAGATACATTCATAGATGTTGATGATTTCTCCTTTACCTTGGACTATGATAGGGACACAAGGATTGTAAAGAGCGTTTATACTATCCCTAGTGGTGCAGTAGCAACTGTTTCATTAAACACAACCTTGGCAGATGGATTGGGCACTACAGTCGTGTGTAGTGATATTCTAACCAGTGCTTCTGGAACTTTAACTTGTACAGTCCCAACAAGTTTTGGAAATTCAACAATAATAATTGAATTAAATAAGAATGGAGAACAAGTAAGTATTGGACAAGTTGGAATACAAGAATCACCTTCTGATTTATATGGAACAAACTTAATGTTCTTAGGAATGTTCTTAATGTTAATGATGATTGGTGTTGGTTTAGGATCAAGTCCAATGATAAGTGGAGTGTTCTTAATCATTGGTGCAATATTATCTATTGCATTCAACCTAGTTGCAAATACTGGATACTTTGGACCATTAGCAACAATCTTATGGTTAATCATAGCAGTCGTTGTAATATTATTAAAGGGGGCTAGGAGAGAGTAATGGGACAATTAAAATTTGTAGTATCTATATTGTTCATAGCAATTTTTACAGTTGCTGTTGTAGCTTATGTTTCAAACTTTGCAACAGATAATAATGCAAATATTAATCTTGGTGATGATGAAGCATTTACAACTGTAAATTCTAGTTTACGTGGACAAATGGTAGTTTTTAGCAGAGATATTAATGATTCTTCATCAGGGCTTACACAAAGTACGGCAGCCCCCGCAGCAGATGTTTTTAAGAGTCCATCAGTATTCCAGAACCTAAGATTCACAAGAGATTCTGTGTCAACTGTTTTAGAATTAATGAGAACTAAAGTGTTTGGTGGTAACCCTGCCTTCTTTATAGTCATAGCTACAATATCTACATTCCTAGTTTTCAAAGCGGTTGTGTATATTTATAAAACATTTAAATCAGGAGACCCAGATTAAGATGCCATTATATACAATACCAAATGGAACATCAGGAATTGATACAACTCTAATTGAAACTATGGAATCTGTTCCTTCATTTATTCCTGCATTATTTTTCTTTATATTCATGGTTATCTTTCTTGGAGGTACATCAAGCCAGAGGAAGAGGACTGGTTCATCAGATACTCCAATGTGGGCAACGATTGCTGGATTGTCTGTGTTAATGGTTGCATTACCTTTAACACTAACTGCTGGATTAGTTGATACTGTTACATTATCAATCTTAGTTGTTATTACAATTGCTTCTGGGTTTTGGTTCTTCCTAAGTAGAAGTCGTGGTGAAGCGTTTTAATGACGTTACGTTGTAGTCGTAACTATATAAGCACTTAATTCTTTAAAGTATTACATTTCCATAGAGATGAAAGGAGGTATAAAGTAATTAGAATGAATTTTAAGTCGATCCTAAAATCTAAGAACAAGAAAGGAGCTGGATTGATACAGGGGCTAGTAATGGGTGTTGCTGCTTTGGTAATCGCAGTCATAATTGCGTTTGTTATTGTAAGTACACTAAATGATGCAAGTCTATTAACATCAGGTAGTGCAGAGTATAATTCAACACAAGAGTTGATAAAGAACTTCACAGCAGGTGTAGATGAAGTATCCGCTAAAATCCCAACTGTATTGTTAATTGCAGCAGTAGTATTAATCTTAGGTATCTTAGCATTGCTTTGGGCTCAGTACCAGAGAATGAGAATCGGAGGCGGAGGAGGAGAACTCTAATGCTTCTTGATTGAGTCATGGCAAACGAAGGTGGATTAATCACAAAAATAGTTGTTGGTGTTGCTGCTTTGGTAATTTCAGTTATCATTGCTTTTATAATAGTGTCAACTGTTGCAGATGTTGAAACAGATACTGCTTCCGCAATAGGACCTTATATTGTTACAGCAGAAGGTTCTAATGCAGCAGGAACATTAGCTAGTTTGAATGATACAGAATACACATTAGGACAAGCAGGTCAAACTGGGTTTACTAGACCAGTTATAACCGCGATATTGAATATTTCGAATGGAGGAACAGTATTAGTTGAAGTTGCAAATGCAAGTGTAACAAATGCAGGTGTTTTGACTAATGGAACTACTCTTAGTGGTGGTTGGGATAATGTAACATTGAATTATACGTACTATAGAACACAAACTTCAATCTCTACAAGAGACCTGAGGTATAACTTCACAGCTGGTATAGATAATGTTTCAGAGAAGATCCCAACTGTATTGTTAATTGCAGCAGTAGTATTAATCTTAGGTATCTTAGCATTGCTTTGGTTCCAATACCAGAGAATGAATATTGGCGGTTCTACATCTGGAGGCAGTTTGTAAATATCCAATAACAAAATTATTTATTTTTTCTTTTTCTTTTTTTTAGAACTTAGTTGGAACTACATAAAATTTAAATAAGAATTTGTCGTTAGAATAAAGGGAACTCCTACCCACAACGTTAGGAACAGACCTCCCCATTTTATTTATCCACCAGAAGATATAACAGAATTAGGATCCATTGGGATAACCATTATTTGAACATTACCATCCCAGTATTTGTTGATGTGTTCATTTGCATAACCAACAGGATCTTGTAAACAAGAACCATTATTGTAGAGAGCAAGAGAAACAATACCAATGGCTATCGCTATTGTTATTAAAAAAATTGCAAGTAGATTCAATACACTAATCTTAATTGTCTTCTTCAGTATCTTCATCTTCTTCAGATTCTTCTGTTTCTTCAACTTCTTCTTCAGCTTCTTCGGAGCTTCCTAAAGATTCCTCGAGGGCTTGTGCTTGTCTTTCGTTTGCGACTGCTGTTCTTTCTTGGGATATTGCTATCCTTTCCAACAACACTAGGAGACGGTATCGGAAGTGTTTGTCTTGTTCCAGGTCTATCATTGTAGATAGAATCTGGTTCTCCATCGCTTGTCTTTCTCTGTCCACTTTCAACTCCTCCATCTCTACTTTCGACTTCTCCATCTCCTGCTCGTAATCTTTTTGCGTAGTCTTCTCCTTGCTTACTTTTGTCTTCTCTTTCATCATAATTTTTGATTAGTTTTTTTACTTTCTTTTTATCTCGCCTTACGATAATAGCATAAAAAAGTAACCATAAAAAAAGTAAAGAGAATATACCAATGAATGTAGTTGTAGCTGTCATTTTTTCTTATTAAACTTTTTCTTTACATATTTTATTATAATACTAATTACTCCCATAGCTACCATACCCATCATAAATGAATCAAAGTTAGTCATCATGATTCTATTACAACCTCATCTGGTGGGAGCATTCCCATTTTAGTTAAAGTCTTCTTTAAACCTCTTAGCATTCCTCTAGCTTCTGTAACATCTCCAATCTTTGCTAGGAAGTTATCCCAACATATTTTATGGGCATAGTCAACCTTAACTCGTTTTCCATGACTGAACTCTGTGAATGAATAATATCCACCGTCGTCTGGAATGTATTGTTTACACCTAAAACATACTTTAGCTTCAGGACTAACTTCATGAGACTTCTTTTCTTTCTTCTTAAAATCTTTTTGTTCTTTTGTTATTCCGTTCATTTGTTCAACACCTTCCAAGCCAAGATAATTCCAGTAGTCACAGTAATCATTATTAGAATTGCAATTATTCTTCCAATCCTTAATTGCTTTTCATATTTTGTTTTAGGTTCTTTTTCTTCCATACTAACCACCAGTTTCTATTACCCTTTTATTTCGTAGAACATCATTCAAACTTTTTATTACATTATCCAAACTAACAATCACATTCTTTGTTGACTTTACAACATCTTCAGATGCTTCTACACTTGCAGCAGAACTTTGATTTATGTCTCCAATCTTATCTAAAAGAAACCACATACCAATTAACATAATTATAAGGAAGATCCCACTAAGAATGAAAGTTCCATACTTATCCATTATATTAACTTTCTTATATCTATCTTGAATGTTCTTTCTAATTGCTACGTGCATATATCTCATATCTCTATCAATTGGTTCAATGTCAAGCATTCCTTTCTTAGCATCAACGTCTCCAAGAATTATATTGTACCAATAACCATCTTGCCCTATTGCAAACCAGTAAGTGTTCTTACCCATCTTCTTACCGTATGCTGCACGATAAATCTTTTTCTTTAAAAGGTATAGAAGTTCTTCACCACCATCTCCTAATCTAACTAATCTTGCTCGATCTTTGAATGCTAACTGATAACCTTTTCCAGAAATGTTTTCAAAGACGACTATCTTTTTATTGAAGGTCTTGAACTTCTTCATAAGAACGATTGCAACTATTCCTAGAATTAAAATAAATATTAATAGAAAGATAAAACCCCAAACTGTTGGACCAAGTCCTCCACCTGCTGCACCTCCGCCTCCACCAAACGTTGGCATATCTATGGGTACATCCATTCCAAGAATTTGTCCCATTAATCAGCTTCCCTCTTTAATTTAACCCACTCTTTAAGAATTTGATTTATAACTGGAGATAACTTTTGTCCTACTTCAAGATAAGATCTTGCTTCTTCAACTACACCCTCATCGAGAGTTACAGAATATCTACTTATACACCCCATTATATATAAGTAATATTAGTATTACTTCTTTTTAAACATGATGTAAGTGGACTGGATCGGAAAAAAAGAGGTTGTGATAAGCTATGGTAGCCTCATACAAAGTCTAGTCACATCACCGTCCAGTCCTGTGTGACAATAAGCGTCGGCAGTTTTGTTAGGACTTACCTCTAAGGTTACTAGTATTCCTTTCTCGAGTCATGAACTTTCCCGATATGAGATCCTGTTTTTTTGCTGCCGACTATGATTATTCATCTTCTTCTTCCTCTCTCTTATTTCTGATGAATGAGATTACCATGTAAGCAATTCCTGCTCCAACAATAAACAAAATAATTATTAGACCAAATCTAACTTTCTTTTTTGGTTCTTCAACTTCCCCTGTCTCTTCAATCCCAATTGTTGTATCATCTATTATTCTATCAATGTAATTATCTACTTCAATAAATTCTGTAACATTTCTATCCTTGTAAATTGTTTGACTTCCTCCACTTACTTGAACTTCTTTAATAATTGTTTGGGTTGAATCGTCCATGAATACTAATGTAAATTCATCTGGTTGGTAATTTAGAACAGTGCAAATGTTGGCTACTGATCCGTCCAAATCTATTGTTAGTCCCTCGAGAGAAGATGAATTTCCAACCACAGTATAAGCGATGTTCGAACTATCAAGTTTTCCTAAATCAACTTCCATACATTCACCTGCATACATTGCAGATACTGTAAATGCTGTTATGAACACAATTAAGAGGGCTACTACTATTTCTGATGCAGTGATTAGTGATTCTTTTGTTTTATCTTTCATTTTATGTGAGTATGAATCCCCTACAAAATTAAAGGGGAAAATAAATTTATCTAACAAGCCTTACTTGCTTCTGTTATAATTTTAATTTCAGCATCGTATACTCTTGGTTCTAAAGCAACATCTGCTGTGATTGTTGAAGTTGCATTAACCTCATATCCAATTGGTGCTGTAAATCCTCCACTTGGTCCAATATAGTAGTAAGCATCTCCACCAAAAGTACATACTGGAATGTCTCCTGCCCAAGTTCCGTCGTCGTGATGATATGTTATTCCAACACCATCAAAGTCTGGAACTTTTACTTCTACTAAAACATTTTCAACAGGTACACTTGCATGATTTACAGTTGTTGAAGTAATCACAACTGAATCTCCACCATAAAGTTCTAATGGAAGCTCAAAGTCTCCTTCAAGTGAAATACTCATTGGTGACCTTACATCAACTGCAACTTCTGCTGTATTACTTAGATAAGTTACTACACCTGCTGTTGCCAAAGCTACTGCGAAGATTCCTACAAACACAAACGCTAATATTTTTTTATTAAATTTTCTTTTCATTTTTTAAACCTCCTTCTAATTCTATATCTTTTTTGAGTTTGAAATATTTAGCTTTCCAATTATCTCTTGATTTTTCTAGGTCTTCCATACTTCTGTAGATGTTGGAAAATCTATTCAATACTTTCTGTGCATCTTCTACTTTGAACTTCTGATTAGAGATTAGTCCTTCTATTTTTCTAACATTTTCTAATAGTTCTTGCATTATTTCGTTCATTGTGAGTATAAATCGGGGCTGAAAGATGATGATCGAAACAGCCCCATAATAAAGTGTTTTCTAATCCAACGGAATAACAGTGTATTCAGTCTTCATTCCTTCACCAGTTTTCTTAACCTTAACTGCTTTAAGATCTGGCTTCTCTTCTAAAATTGCTTTTAGAGATTTAAGAACTGACACTGGAACTCTGTAATCTTCGTTGTTGACAGTTATAACTTTCATACTAAAAGTTGTTCCGTCATCCTTAGTAAATTCCTTTTCTTCAATTTCTGTATCTGTTCTTACTACTTCTAAGTCGGCAATGGTTCTTGTTTTCGGTGGCTCGTAAGCCTGTGCTTCTTCATTTAACTTTCCCATGTTTTGTATCCTCCTGTTTATTTAATTGAGTATTATAGCCACAGTTGCAGCAGATTATCTTATTTGGATTATCAGCATGACTTACGAACTTTCTTTTGATGTCCACCTTCCTACCCCACCTATCTACATCTCCACTGCATAATTCACATTCTTTCATGTAGAATTTTTGTTTATTCATTTTTTAATTCTATAACTTCTATTTCATTTATTTTAAGCCATTTTTTAAAGTATTCTTCTGTGAATGTCATATAAGCTGGACAATCTCCTACATCTAACCAATATTCCTCACTAATAGAGCTTTTTCTTATACTAAAACCAAATTGTGATATGTATTTATTTCCAATTTTAATTAATTTTATTTTCATTTTTCACTCACCTTCCACGTTGAATAATCCTTACGGAGTTTTAGTTTATATTTTTCAAGTTCTTCTTCAAGTGCGTCGAGGTAGATTAGTTGTTGGCACTTTTCCATGTCATATAATTTTTTTCTTATGTATGGCATTATATCTTTGTTGATTATTTTTTGTAGTGTCATTTTTTTACTCCTTGCTGTGAAAAACTGCACTTTATTTCAAATTCAATTATTCCAACAACTAAATTCATATCAGGGACTTCGTTGGGATACTGTTCTGTATAATCTTCTTGTAATTCCTTTAGCATTCTAATAACAAAGTCATATTTATTTTCCATGTGGTTCTCCTCGTGTTAAAGCGAATTTCATTTTAATCTTTCTCCCTCAGTTTATATTCTCCATTTATTTCTGCAATGAAAAATCTTCTTACTATATTATTCTCTTCAGTGAAACAAAGTGGACTATAACTGTATCCTTCAACTGGTTCTATTAATTCCATTCCAAGTTTTGGACACCATTCTTTGTAGAAATCATACTCTTTTTGATTATTTCTTTCAGATGATGAAACTACAATTACTGCAAAGATTATTATCAATACACAAAAAATTATTGTTCCCCAAGGTATATGCCTTTTTTTCTTTACCATTTCATTACTCCTTGTCTTATTATTGCGAAGTTCATTTTTTATTCTTCCCCATTCTATCTTTTAATTCATAAAATAAAATCATACATACTGGATAACAGATAATAAAAGCAGCCATTATTCCTAAAAGTCCAACTAGTGATTCTTCTGTTATAATAAGTCTTGCCAAGTTAAGAGTTCCAAAAGCAACTAAACAATAGAAAATAAAACTAGCTATAAAAAAAGAAATATAACATATTACCTTGTTTCCAAATTTCATTTTTCTCCACCTTCGTTTTGTTTTGGTTTCACGTACTTTTTCTTCCTCCAAATATAACCAACATAGAATCCCATAGCAAAACCAATTACTGTTCCAACCATAGCCCAAATTGATTCATTATCAACTATCATTTAAATTCACCCCACTAATCTTTAATTTTATGTAAGCATCTAAAACTTTTTTATCTTCTTCTGTTTGTTGTTTATAAAATTGTCCGTAAGCATATTCCAACAATTCCTTATCTTTATTTTCCATGTTTTATTACCTCTTTTTTGGTTTTTGCGTCCCCTATTTTTTTATGATTTGCTCTCGGATAAGTCCAAAACTCTTTTAGGTCACTTCTAAAGAGAACTATCAACTCATCATCTTCACTGATAAATAAAAAATCATCAGGATAGTTATCTTCATCAAAAAACATTAATGTAAATCCCAATTTTACCATCTCCTGACAATAGTCTTGTTTACCTAATGCTTTTGCAATATCATTCATATCAATTTTCATTTCGTTACCTCATTTCGCTGAATTGCGTCGTTTAATTTCTGTCTTCTGAACTTTAGTTGACAGGGTTTACAACGTGAAGATATTCTCCTATATCCTTCTCTAATCTTTTTCCCACAATCGATACATTGTATTTTTTGATTATGTTCTCTTTCTTTTGCCATTTTTATTTCCCCTTTTAATTTCAAATATTCCTCCACAATATTCACAACCATACTTGTACCATTTAGCCAATTTCAAAAGACTATCCCAAGTTTCAAGCAAAGTCATTTCATCATCACATTCTGGACATTTTAACTTTTTCATCTTTATTTCCTTTTTAAATTCATGTTTATTTTTAATAAATAAAAAATTATAAACCCATGAAATACTGCATCTATTCCAACAATAACATAAAGACCAATTAATGGATTCATTTCTTTCCCTCCGATTCGGAATTTCGTGTTTTTGCGTCCTTAGATTCTTGTATTAATTTATCATCTATTTTTTCCATTTTGTCAGCACATTTCTTTGAACAGATGAATCTCTCCTTACCTTTTTTATAATAAGTAGCCCATCCGTGACTATAACAATCAATCCAGTTAGTAGGCTTTTTGCATACCTCGCATTTTTTATTATCCTTAGTCTGTTTCCTTTTCAATTTGCTTTCCCAAATTGAATTTTTACATTTTGGACATCTTAAACAAATCCAATCATCCATAAATCCTTGATGTAATTCTATTGTTGCTCTATCACAAGTTTGTTTGCAATGATTACAATAAGTGAAAGCTCCTTCTTCGTCATAGGGTAAATGATGATAATTCACTTCTCCGTTGATGCTCATGTGTTCACTCATTTTTTACTCCTTGTTTTGGTAATGCGTCCTTTGGTTTTAGTTTATCAATTTCCTTTTCTAATTTCCAAATTTCTTCATTATTCCGTTGAATCGTTTTCCAAGATTCTTTAAGTTCTTTCAAAAGTTTTTTGAAAAGGAGTTCATCAATTCTCTGAAAAATGTAACTCCAATTTCCCCTACTAATTTCTTTTCCAGAAAACTCTTTTTTTGTTTCTTCCTGAATCTCTTTAAATTCTTTTTTTAAATTATCAATTTCCTTTTCTTTATTTTGTCTCCATATTGCTTTTTCCATCTTACTTCTTCCCCTCCACTTCGTTATTTTTGGTTTTAGCGTAATCCTTATTTAATTCATCTGCGATTTGTGATTCTTTTGAAGCATCAGGAGATGGGGTCTCGACTCCCATTGGCGTATCGATTTCATCCTTACGGGTAGAAACATCCTGACTATTATTTGGTGCGTGATTGCTCGGTTCTCCGTCCATATTATGAATGTTGTGTTCTAATTCCTTGATATAGCTATCTTCCAAGTTCTGTAAAATATCAAGACAATCAAAAATATCTAATCCTTCTTCTTTTAATAATTCTGCAACTTTTACTGCAATTTCATTTCTTTGTTCTTGTTTCATTCTTCATCCTCCTTGCTTTCTTCTCTCAAAATTAAGTAATAGATTAAATTTGTTAAGAGAATGCCAATTATGAATCCTACACTTAACATCAAAAGGTCTCGTTCAATTCCCATGTTTTACTCCTTCGCTATCATTTGCGTCCAATCCTAGTTTTTGTAGGAGTTCCTTCTCAAATTCTTTTAAAATTGCATTACTTTGGGGTTGTCCTAACTGCGATTTGCAAACTTCCTCAATAATCTGTTTGACTTCGGCGTTTTTTATTTTGATTGCATCATTTCCACCATCTATATATCCCTCATTCAAAGCATCTTCAATTTTTTGTCTTTGTATTAATCTTTCTTCTTTATTCATCTTGATTTCTCCGTTTCACTTTTGTCTTCTTTTCGGCACTTTTTTGGTTTGAATCTCTTTATTTTCCATTCTGCAAAATCTTCGGACAATCCCTTTTCTTTTAAATAATCAAATATTTCATCAAATGAAGTTTCAAAAAGATCATCATCCACCGATCCAATTTCTATGGCTTTCTGATTTTCCACCTTATACTTTTTTCCTTCAAATGTAAATTCTCTCATTTTGATTCTCCTTTGGTTTTGTCTTTAACAAATGTTATTTTACTTCCAAAAATTATTCCCATTATTAAAGATACAGATAACATTCCAAAAATATAAGAAAGTGGATTGAATTCAATAATTTTACTAAATAAAACAAATGGAAGCATGAGTGCAAAGATAATTAACGTTAGAGGGTTATAACCCCACATAACATTCATTTTATATTTTTCCATTTATTTCTTTCCCCCTGATTCGGAATTGTTGTCTAATGCGTCCATCCTTATTTTCTTCCCCAACAATACAATTTTCCCTTGAATTTCTTTCTCTGATTCTGGTGTTAATTTTTTCCCAGATTGGAGACCTTCTTTTAATTCAACCCAAGTTAACTCGTGCATTACAAAATAATTTCCAAATCCTTTTCTTATTGCCATATTGCAACATTCAATTATTCTATTTTTATTATCCATTTTATCTCTTACCTCCAAGTTCGGTTTTTGTATTTAATGTGAATATCATTGCTCAACCTCCTTTGGTTTGCACTTATCGCATAACCAACCTTTCCCACAAGTTAAAAGTTCACATGGAATAGGCTCTCCAGTTTCATTATGTTCTTCATAATTAACTTCTTGTTTTCCACAACCTTTTTCACAAACATCCTTTGGTTTGAACTTTTTAGTTAAAGAATCATCACAATAAATCCCTGTTACACTTGAACGAACTCCATTTTTATTTAAATGATTATAATGTGGTTTTCCACAATCATCACAAACATCCTTTGGTTTGAACTTTTTACATTGACACTCTTCAGTTTCTATACATCCATAATCAAAAATATCACTTGTTTCTTTTGTTAAATGATGTTCTTTTAAATGTCCACAATTTTCACAAACATCCGAGCCATCATTGTCATAAGTCGTGAGACTAGTTTTTAATGGCTCTTTGCCCCCAGAACTTGGAGTCGAACCAATTAAGCTTTCCCCGTTACTCACACATTCTGAAGTAGGATTATCAATTAAAGCATCTCCTGCTAATTTATCTATAATATTTTCAGCCCAATAAGTGCAAGTATCTGACTCCTTGTATAGTTCATCCTTCAACTTCTTGATGAATTCTTTGTCTTGGTCTTCAATCATTTCCATAACGACTTGAACAACTAAATTATCTTTGATTTGTGAAATTAAATATTCTTCAATTTCTCCTCTCTTATCATTCAATGTCATTTTCTAATCCCCTCCTTTAAAGGTTTTACATAAGTTCCGTAAAACCTAAACTTGTTTACAGGATGTTTAATTATCCATATCTCATGTCCGTTTGAATATTTCAAGTGGACTATACCTAAACATTGGTTTAGTTTTTTTGTTGGAATCATTTTAATCTAATAAATCCCTCCCAGCTAAAATCATAAAAGTAATGGCGAAAATTACTGCTGGAATAAGTGGTATAACAGCCCAGTCATCATCCATTCCAAACCATCTCAATTCAGTTTCTTCGCATTTAAATCCTTCTAAATTAATATCTCCATCTCCATCAACGCATAATTTTTCTCCAACAACTACTTCTTCAGTACCTATAACTGAAACTACTGTTCCTCCAATTAATAAAAAGAATACTATTGATAACATTAATATAAGTTTCATTTTAGATAAATATAAGCGGAATCAGAAAACTCTGATTCCACGGTTGAGTAATGTATGTTGATTCCTTTTCAAGAACCTTCCATACAAAATTCTTTGTACGAATTTCTTCAAACTCATTTTTTTG
>Ga0114923_10001640_pt1 | contig 15426 bp, 14 predicted proteins | sample SumtaG_FD_89578 | JGI IMG/M metagenome (GOLD analysis project Ga0114923, IMG submission 89578) | Deep subsurface microbial communities from Indian Ocean to uncover new lineages of life (NeLLi) - Sumatra_00157 metaG | ecosystem: Environmental > Aquatic > Marine > Oceanic > Sediment | place: near...
ATACTTTTTGTACCGTTTGGTTTAATGCCAATATACATAGCTAACTATTTGTTTTACTTGATAAATATTTTGTTAGCGATATTATTTATAAGAGAATTTAACAAAATCTTATATTATATGGATTTAAAAGAAAATCTTTATAGGTTTATCTTTTTGATGATTATTTCTAATGGTTTTGTCGTATATCGTCAATTTTGGTTAAATAATGTTAAGTTTATTGTTGGAGTTATCTTATTCTTTATAATTAGAAGAGAATTACAATTTAGAATTGAAAATAGAGAAAAGAATCTTAAATATTATTGGATAAATTACGGGTTATTTGTAATGGCCCTTGGGATTTTTCCACCTTTTATTTATTTATTATTTATTTATTTATTTCAAGATATTCGATTTCATGATTTATTTAAAAAAAGAAGTGTTAAAATCTATAGCATAATTTTGATATGGTTCGCAATTCAAAACTTTATAATATTTATATATCCTTCTTTAATATTCGATCTGTTCACTCTCTATAGTAGATTTAATCAAGAGTGGGGACCTGTAACTTTTTTTTATCTAAAAGAATTTCTCCTATTTCAAGGTGATTTAAAGTTATTAGTTATTACGGTAATGTCAATCGTTATGGGAGTAATAACATTTATAATAATTTTAAATAAAAAACTACAAATTGAAGAAAAATTCGTATATTTTTGTTTCATAAGCTTATTCCTATATATGTATGCTTGGAGAGTATTAATAATATTGCTTCCTTTTACGTTACTATTATTTATTCAATTCTTAAAAAAGGAAGAGAATTTCTTTGAATTCATTAAAAAAAATAAAATTATTTCGTTAGGAATGTTTTCGATTGTAGGTATTAATTTCATGCCCGAATTTAATTTTACATTTTATAAATATATTCCAATGTTGGAAGAATATCCTTTTCATCTTTTAGTTGATTTGCGCTGGATTTTTTTTATCACCATTCTTGGGGTCTCTATGTTAATATTACATATAAAGAAAATTAAACTAGAATTTCAAAATTTTGAAAGTGAAAAATTTGAAATGAATTAAATAAAAAAGAATAAGAGGTAATTATTAATGAGAGAAATTGAAAACCTTAGAAAGAAGATTGATACCATTGATGAAGAACTTCTAAATCTGTTAAATAAACGTGGCGAAATTGTTAAAAAAATTGGAGAACTTAAAAGGAAAGAAAAAATTGAAACATACCAACCCTCAAGAGAAAAAGAAATCCTTGAAAGGTTAAAAAAATTAACTACTGTCTTAAAGGCTAGCAATATTGAGTTAATATGGAAGGAAATAATGGGTGCTTGCAAGGCAATTCAAGGTAATATCTTTAAAGTTGGATTTTTAGGTCCGAAAGGTACTTTTACTCATCAAGCCGCATTAGACTTTTTTTCTAAAAGAAGATTTCATAAATCCTCTCACCACCTGTAATATCAGCCTCATGCAATATAATATGACCCCGCAAATGCTCTATATTTTCATGCATTGGAACAGCGTGTCTTCTTATTGTTCCATGAATTTCACATCCTAAATCCAATAATTGTTCAGCTAAATGACTACCAGCAAATCCACTTATACCTGTTATCAAGACTCTTTTTTCTCTCCAATAATTTTCATTAGGTAAAGTAGGTTTTCGATTTTCAAATTCTTTTAAATATTCATCAATTTTATCGGGTTTAATTATGAAATCTTGTTTCTCAAGTTCCTTAACTCTAGGATTCTCTTCTAATACTCTTTCAATAGGGATAAGATTACTCATAATAACATTTAAATTTAATATTTGATTTAAATCTACTGATAAATTAAATTTTAAAAAAATATTTAATAAAAATGTAATTTATTTCAATAAAATTTGAAAAATGTTAATTTTGTAAAATTTTTATAATATCATCGTTCAAAACATCAATATAAAGCTTAATTTTTTTAAGATTTTTATAATTATCTTGGTCTAAATCGGTTTTTACGATTGTAAGACAACTTATTCTTTTATTACCTGCATTTTTTTCTGATTCCTCGGTTCTTTTAACTTTTTTTTTAATTGATCCTTTTAATAAATCGGGATATTCTGTTAATAACCTTTTAATTTCTTCTGTATTCAAATTTTTAAACTGAATTTCAAGATTTTTTGAGTATTGCATAAATTCTTTGAGAACATCACTTTGTTTTATTATATTTAGGATATTTGCGATTTTCATATTATCCAATTAAAAAAATTTTATTTTCTTTAATAAAATAATAAAAACTTAAATGTGAAAAATGTTTATTGTCAATTTTAATATCAAATGTTCAAAACGCTTATATAGATTAGTATTAAATAGTTTTCATATTTAATAAATTAAAAGGTGATATTTTATGAAATCAGTTTTAATCACTGGTGGTGGTGGTTTTATAGGGTCACATGTCGCAGAATTCTATGCAAATCAGAATAACATTGAACAAGTAATTGTAGTTGATAATTTATCGAGAGAGAAATTATTAAAGAAAAAAATTAAAAATTTTAGATACAATTGGGACTATTTACATCAATATAAAAAAATTAATTTTTATGAAAAAGATATAAGAGATTTTAAATTCTTAAAAAATTTATTCAAAAAAAAAGAAATAGATATTGTAATACATACTGCAGGTCAAACAGCAGTAACAACTTCAATAGACGATCCAACTCAGGATTTTGAAAACAATTTAATCGGAACTTATAATTTACTTGAATCTGTAAGAGTATCAGAAACCGATCCATGTTTGATATTATGTTCAACTAATAAAGTATTCGGAAATAATGTAAATAATTGTCAAATTATTGAAAAAGATTTAAAATATACTTTCTCAGATAAATATAATAATGGAATTTCTGAAAATTTTTCTATTGATTTATGTGAACATACTCCTTATGGAACATCAAAATTATGTTCGGATCTGTATTTTCAAGAATATGCTCATATATATGGTTTAAAAACAGGAATATTTCGAATGTCATGTATATATGGAACAAGACAATTTGGTGTGGAGGATCAAGGATGGATTGCTCATTTCATAATTTCAGCATTAACTGGTAAAAAGATAAATATTTTTGGAGATGGAAAACAGTTAAGGGACATCCTTTATGTTACAGACTTAATTAATGCTTTTGATTTATTTGTTCAAAAGTCAGATGAAAATAAACATGGCGTATTTTGTATGGGGGGTGGACCTAATAACATACTATCACTCTTAGAACTTATAGAATTATTAGAAACAGAATTAAACAGAGAGATTGAGACTGAATTTTTTGATTGGAGGCCTAGTGATCAAAAAGTTTTTATTTCGAACATTCAAAAAGCTAAGGATGTTCTTGAATGGAAACCAAAAATAAATCCAGAAGAAGGAGTTAAAAAATTAATTAAGTGGGTTAATAAAAATATAAAAAAATTTTCTTAAAATTATTTTTATTAGCTAAATTAATACATTTAATAAACTTGTAAATAATTTTAAGGAAAAATTAAAAATTCATTTATAATCAAGAATTCTTTTTACAAAATATAATCTTCTAAAAATATGAATATTGCATTAATTACTTATGAATTTTTTCCCGAGTTAGGGGGTATAGGACAAAATTTTACAAGTTTTTGTAAAATATTTAACAATAAGGAACAAAATTTACTAGTCTTTAATAAATATTACAAATCCAAAAATATTTTCAATATACTTGATAGAAAAGAAAATAAATACTACAAAATAAAAGATTTGGTAACTTTTATTAAAAATCGAAAATTAATCTACTACTTTTTTATAGCAAACTGGACAATTATAAAAGATAATCAGACTCCTTTTAAATATAAAATCAGGATGATATTATATTTGTTTTTAAAAACAGATATATTATTAAAAACATTGAAAAACATTCTTATGATTCATCCTTTTTTTAAGAAAGTAAATATAGATATTATAATGGGAAGTGATTGCTCAGGAAATATTTTACCTCTAATTTTTATTTTATCAAAATTATTTAAAACGAAATGTCTTTCATATGGTCATGGTAATGATTTTCTAGTTAGGAGCCGATGGTCCTTAAAAACTTATTATTTAAGAATGTTGGACAAAATTATTGTTAGTAACCAAAAGACTAAAAATTTAATTAAGACTGTTAATCATCTTAGAGAAAATCAGATAAAAATAATTCCATATGGTCTTATTTTAAATGAATATGAAATAAATAAGTCAAAACAAGAAATAAGGGAAGCCTTCAAAATCCCAGAAGAAAAATTTATATTATTAAGTGTTGGAAGGCATGTCCCAAGAAAAAAATTTGACTTAGTAATTAAATCTATTAAAATCATAAAAGAGAAAATTCCCTCTCTAAATTTGAAGTATTATTTAATAGGAGGAGGACCACAAACACCTTATCTAAAAGATTTAACTAACAAATTAGGTTTGGAGAATTATGTCGAATTTCTTGGTGCTTTTGGAGGCTTAAAAAAAAATATGTATTTAAAATTATCAGATGTTTTTGTCATGTCTTCTATAGCCTTAAAAGAGTCAATTGAAGGTTTTGGAATAGTTTTTTTAGAGGCAAATTTCTATAAAGTCCCTGTTATTGGAACAAAAACAGGGGGAATATCAGAAGCAATTATTAATGGAAAAACAGGTTTTTTAATAGAACCAAATAATGTGAATGAATTAGTCGAAAAAATACTATTTTTATATAAAAATAAAGATTTAAGAAAAAAAATGGGCAAAGAAGGTTATAATAGAGTTATTATTTCTTTTAATTGGGAAAAAATATATAATGATTATATCAATACATTTGAGAAAATTTTAAATGATTATTAAAAAACTTATTGAATAATTATTTAAACGATAAATTTTAATAATTACGAGGTGCCCCCGTGGATATTATAAAAATTTATTACATATAAGAGATTCAAGAAAATTCCAAAGGCTTAATTAAAATAGTATAATTTAGATTATTAAATTTTATCACATTTTATGGTCATAGAATCATGTATCCATTAAAGCAAATGATAAAAATAAAAATAATTGTGTAGAGAAGCAAAGAAAAAATTAAAAAATGTATTTCAAGGCTTTAATCTTATTAATTATTAGAAGATTTTTAAATATATTTTCGGGATATGGACTTAGACGATTTTATCCTATTAAATTTATTACTAATTTTATTACTCCATTCCTTCGATCTAATTATATTGAAATTCTCGGACATAGAATGTTTTTAGATTCATTAGATTCCCTGAATCTTTCAGCTCCTGGAGTCTATGAACCATTTGAAGTAAAAATTGTAAAAGAGATAATTAAAAATGGTGACACTGTTTTAGATATTGGAGCTAACATAGGATATTATACATTAATTTTTGGAAGGTTAGTAGGACCGTCTGGAAAAGTTATTGCATTTGAACCAGATCCAGATAATTTCGCAATACTCAAGATGAATGTTAAAATGAATGGATATAAAAACATTATTTTAATAAATAAAGCTGTTACTGATAGAACAGGAAAAATTAATTTGTATATTTCTGAAAAAAATAAAGCAGATCATGTAATATATAACACACATGAAGGACGTAGATCTATTGAGATTGAAGCTATAAGATTAGATAATTTTTTTAAAAATGATAACATAAAAATTAATTTAATTAAAATGGATATTCAAGGGGCGGAAGGGGGGGTGATCCGAGGTATTTCGAGTCTCCTACATGATAATATCAAAATTATTACAGAATTTTATCCATATGGTCTTGAATTATTTGGCAGTAATGCTGAAGAATTTCTTAATTTCTTTATTAAACAAGGATTTAAGATATATAATTTAGGTGAAATTAAAAAAAAAAACACACTAATCAATATTAAAAATTTATTAGAAAAATATCCTCCTCATAAAAAGGGCTTTACAAATCTATTATGCACTAAAAATTAAATTATTTCAAGAAAGTTTTATAAGTTTAATTAATAACTCAACTTATTTTTACTATAAACAGAAAGAATTTTTAGTTTTAATAGTATAATTGAAATGAAATTAAATTTAGGCTGTGGAAACGATATTCGAAAGGGATGGATAAATTTAGATATCCAAGAAAGGGAAGGAGTTGATATAATTCATGATTTAAATAAACTACCGCTTCATTTTGAAGATGAAATATTTGATGTTGTTTTATGTAAAGATATTTTTGAACATGTGAAATATTTCGCTTTAATTAGTGAAATATATAGAATCCTTAAAAAAGGAGGTATTTTAATTATTAAAGTCCCCCATTTTACGTCAAAATCTAATTACTTGGATCCTACACATATTAATACCTTCTCCTCAAGAACTTTTTATTATTTTGTGGATGATGATGAATTTGCTTATAATCGAGATGCAAAACAATTTTCAAAAATAAAAACTAGAATAAGGTTTGAGGGGTTTGATATCTTAATTTTTAGAATAATAAATAAATTTTTAGAAAATTGGGTTAATAAATCTGTTAGGCGCCAACGATTTTATGAACGCTCGTTTTTAAGAATTTTTCCTGCATTTAGTTTAGAAGTTATTTTAAAAAAATAGCTGAGAGATATCTATGAATTTTATTTCCATATTTCTCCCTCTAATATCTTTGTTGTTTCAATTGTTAGTTTTCTCTGTTTAATCATATCTTCTTCTGAAAAGTTAAAAAATGCTTTAATTGAATTTCTTAGAGGGGGATGATATTCACTACAAGGATAACTTAAATTACCTGAATATATTGGGAAATCTAAATTGGAAGAATCTTCGTATTGTAGGAATCTTTTAAAATCATCCCATACTATAAAATAATTTTCAAATTCAAGGACACATTCTCTGACTTTTTTTCTGTAATACCAACTAACGTTTATAATTGCTGAGAAATCTTCATATTCTATTAAACCAAAGGAACTATCTTGCTGTTTTGAATTATTGTTTCTTTTATAATCAGTCCATTTTATATTAATTGGTTTTTTAGAGAAAAGATATTGTATAATCGATATATCATGTACGGCTAAGTCCCATCTAGCGTTTACATCAAATCTCTCCGGTCCTAAATTTAACCTATTCATAAAAATACTTCTTATTTTACCTAATTTACCATTATCATAGTCTCTTTTTATTGTATCAATCTGAGAGTTGAATGTAAAAATCCAATCTGTAAAAAGAAGAACTTTATTTTTTATAGCAATATCGTATAATTTCTCCACTTTAGTTAAGGAGGTTGTAAGTGGCTTCTCACAAAAGACATCTATTTCTTTTTCTAAAAAGTATTTGCTAATTTCATAATGAGTATTAGTTGGTGTTGTAATAAAGACAAAATCACAATTTAACTTTTTATAGTCATTTATGTTATCATAATTTTGAAATTGTTTTTTCTGTGAAAATGATATATCACTTAAAGTAATTTCATTATACCCCAAATCTTCCAAATTCTTTAAAATTATTTTACCCCAATATCCTAATCCAATAATTCCAATTTTCATTACTTTTTTACCTCTAATTTCCTTATCATTCTTGCTGGATTTCCTGCAACTACATATTTATCTGGAAAAATCTTTAGTAACAATACTTCCAACACTTATGATTGAATTATTCCTTATTTTTATAGGTATCAGAGTAACATTTGAATACTCTTAAATAATCACCTATTATTATATTTTTTTGGATTTCATCAAATAGACCAATAAAAATATTATTACCGATATTAAATTTGAAAATAAAGAATTCTTTAAATTTTTTGAGCAGTTAATTATAATATTTCGAAACCATTTTTGAATAGTCTTCATTATAATAGTAATAATTTATATAGTAATTTAAATGGAGAACATCGATATTGTTTGAAGGGAAAAGAATTATATGTATCGCTCCTTGCTATAATGAATTGCATAAAATTGATAAGGTAGTCTCAAGAATTGATAAATCTTTAATTGATGAGGTACTTGTTGTTGATGACGGTTCAACAGACGGTTCGCCTGAAACCGCTAGGCAAAATGGGGCAAAAATTATTTGTTTAAAGAAAAAACATGGTGTTGGAGTTGCTCTGCGAAAAGGTATTGAATATGCGCTAAGTAAAAAGTTTGATATTATTGTTATTCTAGCTGGGAACAATAAAGACGAGCCTAATGAAATTATAAGACTGTTAAGACCGATAGCTATGGAAGATTTTGATTTTGTTCAAGGATCAAGGTTTATAAAAGGAGGACGATATGGAAATATGCCTTTTTATAGAATCCTAGCTGCCAGAATGCATGCTTGGACTTTTTCGATTTTTTCAAGAAAATTGGTTTCAGAAAGCTCAAACGGATTTCGAGCATTAAAGGCATCACTTTTCAAGGACAAGAAACTTAACATTTGGCAAGAATGGCTTAATAATTATGAACTTGAACCATATTTATATTTCAAGACTATAAGACTTGGGTATAAAACAAAAGAAGTCCCCATAACTAAAATCTATCCACCAAAAGCATTAGGGTACACAAAAATGAAACCTTTAATAGGTTGGTGGAGCATTTTTCGCCCTATATTTTTGCTTGGACTTGGGATTCGTAAATAATAAAAATATTATTGGTATTATAGAAAATTGATATAATCTTATGAATAAATATTAGTTTCGAAAATATAATATTAAAGATTTTACTCCTTCAAGTATAATCTTTAAATCTTTTATAGAACGTACTTTTAAAATTCTACTTATTATATATTGAGGTCTAAAATAAAATCTTCTAAACATTAAATTATATAGTTCCTCGATTTCATTCGGCTCCATATTCTCTAATCTCATAACTGGTCTAGATAAATCATAATCATCCCAGTTGTATGTTAAAATGAGGTTACTTTTTTTTGCCCAGTAAAACATTTCACTCCCCGGGAATGGTGTTGTAATGTTAACAATTAAATAATCAGGATTTAGTTTATTTACAAAATATATATTCCTTTCAATACTTTCTTTTGTATCACCAGGATTACCTACCATAAATGCAAGTCTACATTCAATACCTATATTTTTTGTCCATTTAACTGCATCAATTACCTGCTTAATATTAGTCTTTTTGCTAATATTTTTTAATACTTGACTATCTATTGTCTCAATACCGTACATAATTTGATGACAACCTGCTCTTTTCATGTATTTAAGTAGCTCATAGTTGATATAATCTACTCGTGCGAAACAAGTCCAAGAGATATTAATTTTACTATTGATAATTCCTTTACAAAGCTTTATAACATTTTCTCTAAATGTTGTAAATGTGTCATCATAAAATTGAATCTGCTTTATTCCATATTCATTAAGGAGAAATTTAATTTCTTTTAAAATAATCTTGGCCGATTTATAAACTAATTTCTTTCCAAGTGTTTTGGCACAAAATGTACATTTTCCAGGACATCCTCTAGAAGTCATCATACTCATTGCGGGTAATTGTTTATATGATCCCTTAGCAGGTCGATATTTTTTTATAGGTAATAGATCATAAGCCGGCATGGGCATTGCGTCTAAATTATTAATTCGTTCACGAGGTTTATTATAAATGATTTCATACTTGCCATTTGAATACTTTTTATAAACTATTCCATCTATTTCTGATAATGGTAAGTCTTTTAGAAGTTCTTCAAATGTAATCTCCCCTTCTCCAATAACTACTATATCAATATAATTTTTATTAATGACCTCTTCTGGTAAAAATGTAGAATGCACTCCACCAAATACTATTACAGCATTAGGGTAAAATTTCTTGCAAATCTTGGCGACTTTGTAAGCTTTTTTGATTTCTACAGTTGTAGCTGTAAATCCGATAAATCGAATGGAATCATATATCCCTACATATTTTTTTTTAAAAAATTCTTCAAAGGCTTGAACAGATGGAGACTCTATAGAACAATCAATAATTTGCACACTATAATCTTTATATCGTATATATGCTGCGATATCAGCAAGCCCTAACGGAGGAAAGTTAGATTCCACTTCAGCCCATATATTTTTACTCTTTCTATGAAAAGGAGGGGGTGAAATTAAAAGACTATCAATTTGTTGTTTAGAATTTCCTTTCATAAATAAATTTCCTCCTAATCCTCCTCCTTATAATAAATATCTAATTTAAAACGTTCAATTTCTTTTAATTTGAAATTATAATGTAAAATTGAATATCCTCCATAAAAAAAAATATAAGCACTTCTAAATAAATTAAAAGGATTTTATTAATAAGATTAGTAAAATCAACCAGAAATATCATAATTATTATTAAATCAACAGTACCAAACCCAATTAATAATCTTTTCTTTCTCTTTAATCTTATATATAATTTATTTCTTCTTTCGTTAGTCATCCTTTAAATTTATGAATAATGTTTGAATTTAAAACTTTATTATAAAGAATCGTATTATTTTAATATATCTTTTAATAAGACTATATGATAAATACTAAAAGGATTTGATAAAAGTTAAAAATAAAAGGTCGTATACGAAAGAAAAGAAAAACTATGAAGAAAATAAACCTATTAGGAATAAAGGATAACTTATATCTTTTAATTCCTATTGTTTCCATTGGGCTATGGGCTATATTTAATTTGATGCATAATATCATTACAATTAATAGAATATTTCTTCCACATAACGATTTCACAGATTATTATAAAGCTGCTAAAGCTTTTACTGCTAATCCCGCTGATCTTTATGACATGGATATTATGTATCCTCATTTACCAGTTTTAGCAGTGGTTATGTCTATGACAATTTGCTTATTCCCTATTTTAATTGCTACGTGTATCTGGTATATTTGTATTTATATCTTAGGAGTATTATTTACAATAGAATATAATAGAATTTTAGCTTTAATGGGAGTGCAAGCAAAATTAATTAGGTTCTCCTTTTTAATAATTATTTCGAGTGGATGGTTTATTTATAGCCAATTTTATCAAACCACATTTAAATATGCCGTAGGGATAATATTTTTGTATATCATTAGAAAAGAAATTCAATATAGAATTGAAGAAAAAGAAAAGGACCTTAAATTTTATTTTCTTAACTATAATCTTCTTTGGTTTGCTGTTGCGATTTATCCTCCTGCTTTATTTATATTACTGCTTTATTTATTCTATGATATACGTCCAATTAACATTTTTAAGAGGGAAAACATCAAAATATATATCATTGTTATAAGCGTTTTTGCATTTCAAAATTTTTATTTCTTCATAAATCCTCCCGCTATTATTGCCTTTTTAAATCTATATACTACATGGGATAAATACAGAGATTATTTTCCTTTGTTTTATTTAAGCGAATGGGTTTATTTAAATGACTATACTTTAATTTATTGGGCTTCCACTCTATTTATATCAGCAATAACTTTAATATTAATTTTTAATAATAATTTGAAGTTGGAAGAAAAATTTGCCTACCTCTCATTTTGCTCTATTATCTTTTCTACCTATGGTGATAGAGTATTAATAGTTTTATTCCCCCTTGCGCTTTTAATTTATGTTCCGTTTTTAAATCAAAATGAAAATATAATTGATTTATTGAAAGAAAATAGGTTAATATCAATTGGGCTACTTTCTGTAATAATAATTTATCACATGCCCCCACACTTTACAATATTTAAATATTTTCCCATAATGAAAGAATATCCTTTTATAATTTTTATATTTTTACGATGGATCTTTTTACTTTCCGTATTTATAGCTAGTATAATAATTTTAAATCTAAGAAAATTTGTTTATAATCAAAATATGATTTGAATCAAAATTTTTATAAAGAGAGTTTCAAAATTTAAAGAAAACATATTATCAACTTAAATAAAATGATAAAAATTCTTATTTTTGCACCTCTTGCGTTAGAAAATGGACGAGGTGGAGAACTTTCGACTATTGAACTAGCATCAGGGCTAAAAAATTACTATTATATAGCATTAGTGGACACTAATAAAACTTATAGTAAAAAATTGCTTTCCAAAAAATTTATTGAAGAAAGACTTAGAGATATTAGAAGAAAAAGGATAAACTTCGCAATGCTTTCGATATCAAATAAACATATCGCAATTCCATATCCTTTGGATTTTTTCAAGTTATTCAAAATCATTAATAGAAATAATGTTGTATATTTTTCTTTATCTGGAATTGGTATGAATCTTTTATTCATTATTTATTATATTCTAAGTCCAAGGACAAAATTCATTGTTGGGCATAGATTGCCCTTATATAGCAAAAAAAGACTCTCTTTATACAATATACGTCTGAAGATTTCTTTTATTTTATTATCATTATTTAAAAAAAGACTATTCCATCATACGATATCATTTAGAAGAAAAAAATTTTTAGAATCCTTTTTTGAACAAGATAAAATTTTTCACATTAGACACTGTGTCGAGATTGACCGTTATATGCAGAATAATGAAAAAGAGTATAAAAGGAATAAAAATAATAATTTAAAGTTTATTTATGTAGGTTACCTTGATTCTGATGATAAGGGTATTGATGTGCTATTAGATGGAATAGATAAATTCTTAGAGGCTAAAGTAAATTTAAAGATCTTTTTTGAATTTTGTGGAAAGGGTCCATTAGAATCCGATGTAATCAAATTGGAAAAAAAATATCCTCAATACGTAAAATTTCATGGATATATAAGTTATGAAAAAATTCCAGAATTTTATAAGAGAAATGATGTGTTTTTGTTTACATCACGAAGAGAAGCCTTTGGAAGAGTTATAATTGAGGCTTTAGCAGCAGAATTATTAATATTATGTACTAAGACTATCGGTTCAAATGAAATCTTGAATGGAAAGGAATTTGCTTTTTTTTTAAATGAATTAACTGCTAGAGAAATTCAAGGTAAAATAAATGAAATATATAAGTTCTGGATAGAAAAACCTAAAGAAGTCAGGGCATTACAAATATCTGCTAAAGATTATGCTTTTCAAAAATATGACTATTCAAATGAATTAAATGGATTTCTAAATATGTTTAAAGAGATCTATCCATATAAGTGAAGATTATAAATCTTAAGTAATATTTCTTCTTTTCTTAAATTTTTTTCTTAAGAAGAAATAATCTATTAATATATAAACATTAATAAGTGCTTCTAAGAAAATATATACAACCACCTTAAAGTAAAAAACTATTGATAACTTATCTCTAGTATTTTTAGGTCTGATTTGTTTGAAAAATAAAATTCTTCTAATCCTCTTCAAATATTTACTTAATAGAATATAGACTCCAAATAGTGTTAAGGAAATATGAATGAAGATTAATAATGGAGATATTAACAGATATAAAGACGATAAAAATAACAATAAAGAAGCTAATATTGCTTTTCTGTTTCTAGTTTCAGAGGAGAATTGCAATGAATTTTCAATCCATCTTATCCTCTGTTCTGAAAATCCTTTAAAAGTATCAGGTACCTCTGCTTGCATTAAACTACGATAATCAATAGAAAAATAGACTCTAAAACCCTTATCTAGAATATCATACCCTCTCGAAATATCAGTTGCTATTAATCTATTTTCAGTAAATTTTCCTATTTTGTTAATTACATTTAGTGTCATAATAGTATTTGTTCCCGAAATTCCTCCAGTTCCATATCTTTCAAACTTACGCTTAAAACCATAAAGGTGATCGATATAGAGATATTTTACAAAATCTTTTGTTTCTTGGAATTTTAATGGTTTATGCCCTGCTGTTGATACATCCTCATTAAGATTTGTTATAGGATAAAGAATTCTAATAAGAGTTTCATCTATAAGATATGCATCAGCGTCCACAGAATAAATAACTCCTTCTTTTACATATAATAAACAGGCATTAATTGCCTTTATTTTCCCTTCACCTTTTTCTTGAGTAAGTATAGTAAAATTTTCGAATTTTTTGAATGATTCAGCTATTTCTATAGTTTCTCTACTTCCGCCTGCATTTATGATTGCTCTAATTTTAGGATATTTAAGTTTGGTAATTGATATTAATGCTTGCCTAAAAATCTCTCCCTCATTCCAAGCAGGCATTATAATATTTACTAAGGGAATATCATGTAAATCAGCTAAGGAGATGCTTTCTGGATCATTGTATTGTTTAAAAGGTTTTAAATAATTTCGGTCTCTAAAAAAATGTAATAATAAATGAATAATGAAAATACAAATTATGAAAACAAATATTAAACTTAAAGAAGTTAAACAATCTAAAAAATAAATGATCAGATTTAAAGCCTGAGTAAAATACTCCATATAATTTTAACGCGATATTTTTGACTATGTATTATAATTTTTGTTATTTAATTAAATTTGATTAATATTTGGATTTTGAAGTCAATTTTGAATTATTATAGATACGTATATTGAATTTAGTAATAAAATCATAAATAATTCTTAAAAAAATATTTATTATAATTTTTTTTTAAGGCATATAATATATTTTCTTAAAAGCATTAATCAAATATATATGAAAAAAAGAAATATAATACTAGGTATTGATGGAGTACCTTACGAGTTAATGGATAAGTTATCAGATAAAAACATAATGCCCAATTTTAAAGATTTAAAAAGCGAATATGATTTTAGATTAATGAAATCATCAATACCTCACATTTCTTCCGTTTCATGGAGTTCAATAATAACTGGAAAAAATCCTGGTGAACACGGAATTTTTGGTTTTATGGATATAATTCCTAATACCTATACTTTATGTTTTCCTAACTTTAATGCTTTAAGAAGTAAACCATTTTGGCAGCTAGAACCTGAGAAGAAATGTGTTATAATTAATGTTCCCTCAACCTATCCAGCAAAACAAATAAATGGCATACAGATATCAGGCTTCGTTGCTTTGGATTTAGAAAAAGCAGTTTATCCTTATGAAATTCTTGCACAATTAAAAAATATAGGATATGAAATTGATGTTGATACAAAATTAGCACATCAACAATCAAGTGATATTTTCATTGATGAATTATTTAGAGTATTAAATCTTCGGAAAAAAGCATTTGATTTTTTTTGGGATGATATTAAATGGGATATTTTCATGCCCGTAATAACAGGGAGTGACAGAATAGGCCATTTCTTATGGGGCATTTATGAAGATGAAAAAAATCAATATCATCTAAGATTCTTAGATTATTTTCACGAAATAGATCAAATCATTGGAGAATTTAAAAGCAAATTAAAGGATGATGATACACTAATTATTTTATCTGATCATGGAATGGAAAAAATAGAACTAAATGTTAATTTAAATACATATTTAGAAAATAATGGTTATCTTTTCTTATCAGATAAGTTAAAAAGATATAATAGGATAAAAGAAGGTTCAAAAGCATTCGCATTAGAACCGGGTAGACTATATATAAATAAAAAGGGTAAATATCCTAATGGAACAGTATTAAAAAAAGATGAAAAGGATGTTATTGATGAATTAAAAACATTATTTTATGATTTAAGATTTAACAATCAAAAAGTGATCAAAAAGGTATAT
>Ga0114923_10001641_pt1 | contig 15420 bp, 13 predicted proteins | sample SumtaG_FD_89578 | JGI IMG/M metagenome (GOLD analysis project Ga0114923, IMG submission 89578) | Deep subsurface microbial communities from Indian Ocean to uncover new lineages of life (NeLLi) - Sumatra_00157 metaG | ecosystem: Environmental > Aquatic > Marine > Oceanic > Sediment | place: near...
CAGATAAAACGGGCCGTTCGCTTCGCCCGGATGGGTGCCCCAAAAAGTTCATAATTACCGCTCAAATGAGTTATGCAAAGGTCTCACAACATATATAACATTATACCATAGTTAACCATACAAGGCGGATGGAGATCCTGAGATGTATAATTAGATTAGGCACGGTTTTGAGGCCATGGCCGAAACGAGGAGGCTTTTGCCTTGAATTACAAATGGTTACAAATGGCAGTTTCCAAGTCAGGAAATGATAGCACAAATTTTTTCTGTGTCAATTTGAAAATAGTGTGGTATAGGAGGTGCTATGGTAACCACAGGAGACGTTGTCTTAATCTACTACGAAGAGCAACCGGCTTTTTTTGCTCGTATCGAAGACATCACAACTGATCGAAAACGCGATTGGTACCAGGTAAGGTTACTCGTGCTGCAATTCCCTTTAACAGAGGCAACCTGGATACTCAGGGATGAATACATCAATGGCGAGGCCTTTACCATGAATGGGCGCGGGATTAGGATAGAGAAGGTTACGGGGCCCCGGAAGCCGGAGCGAGAGAGCTTGCCGTCTGAGAGCGATGTCAAAGAAAAGGATGCCCACGTCAATGATAAGGTGATATCCATTTTCGACCGAAAAGGGGGCTAATCGATATTTTTGTACTTGATTTGCATGTCGACTTATGTTACGGAGGTCTGAACTTATTTGAATTTTTAATAAAAAGGAGGAGGGTGTGAGATGAAGACACTAATTGGCGGGGCGGCCGCGGCAGTCTTGGGAATTATTGGTTTGACAGTATGGTGGAAACCTTTCTTGCAGCTGCTGGCGGGCGCCATACCATTTGCCCTTTTGTCGGGTGGGGCGCTGGCAATCTATCTGGGGTTTGACGAATTGAGTGATACGCGGAAGACTAAAGATGAAGAATTTGCCCCTTCCGTTAATCATGAGTATAAAGAAGAAGTTGAGAAATTGAAAAAAGAAGTTGAAGACCTGAAAACCGAAAAAGGGAGTAAAAAAGCGAAGAAATAACAGCCCCTCACACCTGTCCGGCCTGGCCTCTGAGATAGTAAAAGACGGTAAAGTAAAAGTATAAGATATTATAAATAGTTGTAACCAAAGAAAGGCCTTCTGCCTGTTGGCAGGGGGCCTTTTAGTTTTTAAACCATGATCTTTTCAGGCCCTTATGCCTTTACCGGCCGCCCGGCCGCTTACCGCCCCTCGTGCCAGACGGTCAGCGCGCTCGTTCTCATCAATGCCGGCGTGGGCTTCAACCTTGAGGATTTTTAAATTCTTAAATCGTCCGATCAATTTCTTAATGGCTGCCACGAGCTTCTCATTTCGTTTAGGCTTCCATCCAAGAGACAGTAGACCATAGCAGTATTGGCTGTCGGTATATAGCCGGACCGGGATTTGAGTTGTGTGAATTGCCTTGAGCGCGGCCTCGATGGCCGTTAGCTCGGCAATATTGTTGGTTGCAATCCCAATATATTTTGATATCTCCTTTTCGCGGGAACCAAAGCGCAGGACGACACCGATGCCTGCGGGACCCGGGTTACCGGAAGATGCCCCGTCCGTATAGGCCTCTATGGTGTTTGGAGGGAATGAATCATGGAGATCCTTTGGCTTTCCGGTCAAGGAGGACCGACGGTCGGCCCCGCTGATGGTATCTACGGGGTCAGCCTTATTCTTGCGAGTCTTCTTTTTTAACCGTGCGGGATCGATTGGTTTCACTGCTTCACCCGGAACCCGGTATTCATGATCCTGATCAAGCTGATATTTGATCAATACCTTGTTGTCACGCACAACAGGTTGTTGATCATTGTCTACATGAAGCCATACTTTATGGCCTTTAAACATCATCCGTTCCCAGCCACGAGAGTCATTCATAAAGCAAATAAGGCTTACAGATCTCTTTAAAGTGTTTTAATTCTTCGGCCCACATCTGTTCCAGATCATCTAAAGGCTCCAGTTCTTCCATGGCTTTTCGGACCGAAGGATCTCCCGAAATGAGGTCAAAAGGAAGTTTCTCGAATTCGTATTCATAGGGAGGTGACTTCCACTGAAAGGCTTCCGGATGTACGGCAATAACTGCCTGAAGTAAAGCAAGGGTCGTTCTGTACGGCCTGTATATCTCGGGATCGACAATGTGAAGCTGAAAACCATGACATAATTTTTTCCCCCACTTATCCGACGTAGGTTCAAAAGCAAGTGGACGAAGGTGAGCCCCGGCAAGCTTGTCATTGTCTATCGAAGCTTCAAGGCGAGCTGTATTCCAGAAAGGAGCGCCAAAGACCTCAAAGGGCTGAGTGGTTCCACGTCCTTCAGATACATTGGTTCCTTCCCACAGGACTTGGCCGGGATAGACCAAGGCAGAGGTAGGAGTGGGCAGGTTGGGGGAGGGGGGTATCCAGGATAACCCGGTATCCTGAAAAAGCATCTCCCGTTTCCATCCTGCCATGGGAGTCACGGTGAGCTCGCAGTCGATACCAAAGTGGTCGTTGAACAAAAGGGCGAGTTCTCCAATAGTGAGAGCATGGCGCATGGGAATGGGATACATTCCTACAAAAGAGGTGTATTCGGGTTTTAAGCAATTTCCTTCAATACGGTTTCCGCCGATTGGGTTCGGACGGTCCAAAACAAGTACCTGTTTGTGATAACTGCGGGCTGCCTGCATACACAAGGCCATAGTGTAGATAAAGGTGTAGACGCGTGTACCCACATCCTGGAGGTCAATGATCAGTATATCTATTGGCTCAAACATGGACTCGGTGGGCATTCTGGTTTTGCCGTAAAGACTGAAGACCGGTATATTAAGAACCGGGTCGATCGAGTCTTCCGAGGGGACCATATTAGCTTGTTTTTCGGCAAAAAAACCATGTTGTGGGCTGAAGATCGCCTTGAGTTGGCCAGGGTAGTGATTTGCAATGAGAATACGAGAGGGCTGAAATCTTCGATTCCTCTCAGGGCATGCAACCGAAGCAGCGTTTGCCAGGAGCCCAAGGCGCTTCTCATTGAGCATCGAAGGGGGGTCGGCAAGAAGTCTTTCAATGCCTGTTTGAATCAGCTTCATAGTCGTTATTAGTGGATCGGAAATCGTGAAACGAACAAGATTTTAGAAACTTGATACTTACTAATGAGAAACTTTTCTACTCGACATGGTTTGGTTTGGGTACAATAATATCTTTTCTTTCGTTCCGAGTCTCCCTCTCCCGACAGTCACTACAGAAAAGATATCATTGTGCCCTATCTGTGATGTTGGGCAGTTAACGTACTTTTTAGTAGATTCCATATAGCAATATTCGTATGTTTGCAAGGATCATCCCCAAAATTCTTTACCTGTAATACCTTCCTAATACTATCTGCTTAGCCGGTTGTGTGAAAAATACGAATATAAATCATACCATTTCTTTATTGACTTATAGATTTATAATTAATAGGATCAAGCTTGATTATAGTCCTCTAAGTCTATGAAAGAGAACAGGAAATTAGAAAGATTCGTCTTTGAAGTCCCCGCCAGGATTGAAGTGATGGTTCCGACCGGCAAGAAGGAGACACTCGATCTTTTGACGAGTGATATATGCTCAGGCGGGGCCTTTTTTTTTACAACACAAACCCTTCCCGAGGGTACAGAGGTCAAAATAGATCTGGTTCTTCCTTTTGAGAGGATAGCAAAGCTTATAGGCCACAGTCGCGTTAATGTTAAGGTTAACGGGACAGTGGTACGGTCCGGGTCAACAGGGATAGCTATTCGTTTTGATGAGGATTATCAGATTGTACCCTTGCAGGGATGATAGGAATACCCTTTCCAGTGTGACTTAACCCTTACGCCGTCCTGCCTCTAACCTTACCCTGTCGTTCCAATATCGTTGCCGAGTGACGGCATACACCACCCAATTGCAAAGCGGGGCTAAATTAGAATAAATTGTGTTGATTAACACTGGTTATTTAGATATACAGCTATCGTATTCCCCGCACGGGGCATGTCAGTGAAGCATGACAAGGTGGTTTTTATGAAAGTGCCGGACTATATTGCCAAGCTTAAGCCATATATACCTGGAAAACCGATGGAGGAACTGGAGCGCGAATACGGCATCAGCGGGTCTATCAAACTGGCATCGAATGAGAACCCGATTGGCCCGTCCCCAAAGGCCCTGGAGGCGATAACGGGTGTGCTGAAAAATTTGCACCGCTATCCGGAGGGAAGCAGCTACTACTTGACGAATCGCTTGGCCGAGAAGCTGAAAATCTCTGTCAATCACATTGTCCTTGGAAATGGTTCCAATGAGATTATCGAGCTCCTGGTTCGTACCTTTCTTCAAAAGGGAGATGAAGTTATTATACCGGAGCCCTCATTCTTGATGTATGAAATCATGGTGCAAGGAGGCGGGGGGAGGCCCGTTAAAGTGGCCCTCAAGGAACGGGTGCTCGATCTGAACAGCATGGCCGGGGCCATCTCATCGAAGACGCGCATGATCTTTGTTAATAATCCTAATAATCCTACCGGAACCATTGTGTCGAGAGACGACTTTGGAGGGTTTCTGCAACGGGTCACGTCCGAGGTGGTCGTTGTGGTGGATGAGGCCTACATTGAGTTCGTGCGAGATACAACATGCCCGACCGGTCTTGACTATCTGGATGGTGACAAGACCGTGGTGACTCTTCGGACCTTTTCCAAGGCTTACGGATTGGCCGGTCTTCGAATCGGATATGGTCTGATGCAAAAAAGCCTGGCAGATCTTATACATCGTATCAGACAACCCTTTAATACCAGTCTTGTGGCTCAGGCCGGGGCTCTGGCTGCCCTGGATGATGATATTTTTCTCAAAAAGACCATTGAGACTATTCATAAGGGTCTCGATTTCTTGTATGGGGAGATGGAAAAGTTGGGACTTCTATACTTTCCTACCCAGACCAATTTTTTTCTCATAGATCTGAAACGGGACGCAAAAAGTGTCTTTGAAAAGATGCTGCGCAGGGGTGTGATTGTCCGATCCATGGCCGCATACGGGTATCCAAACCATATTCGGATCAGCGTGGGGCTTCCAGAAGAAAACCGGCGCCTTGTTGAGACCTTGAGAGAGGTGATTTAGCGTTGTGCCCAAACCAATGTCGAGTAGAAAAGGTTTTCATTGGTAAGCCTCAGCCTTAATGAAAATTGACAACTTGAATGAAAGCCCTTTTGATAACAATAGACGGTCCTTCCGGGGCCGGCAAAAGCACGGTCAGTAAAAGACTGGCCATATTGCTCGATTATAACTATATTGACACCGGCGCCTTATACCGGGCTGTCGCCTTGGTCGCCCTCTCTAAAGGATGTGCGCCGGATGATAACGAGAATCTGGCTAAAATCTGTAGTCACCTTGCGCTCAGATTCGAAAACAGTTCCAATGGGCAAAAATTGTACGCTAACGAAAATGATATCACAGAGCGAATACGAACCCCGGAGATTACCATGCTTGCATCTGCAATATCGGCAAAGTCTGTGATAAGGGAGTACCTCATGGATGTTCAGCGTGAAATGGGAAGAGGGGGAGGCGTGGTTTTTGAAGGACGTGACATGGGAACCGTCGTATTTCCTGATGCCGATATCAAGTTTTACCTGGATGCCGACCCGGACATGCGTGCTTTGAGGAGGTACAAGGAACTTGCCGTAAAACATGCAGGGACCAGCTTGGCCGAGGTTAAGAAGGCCATGAAGAAAAGGGATGAGGATGACTCCGCCCGAACATTAGCCCCCCTGAAGCCTGCCCATGATGCGATCAGAATCGACTCTACGTATTTGAAAATTGATCAGGTCGTTGAGGCGATGCTTGAACACATTGGGGCGCAGACAAAATAAAGATTGTTTTTTGGATATATGCTTGCTATAAAGCACCATTCTATGTCAGTATCAAACTGACCAGTTGGCAAGTTAACTAAGGAGGAAAATTTTTAATGGAAGAGAACGAACACAATCTAACCGAATTTTCTGAAGAACATGTACAGGTCGAAGACGAAGAGTTCGACCAAGATCGTAAAGAACCGGAGATTCTTCAAGAAGACAGAACAACCCAGATCGAAGAAAGGCCTAACGACGCTGCGCAAGACAAGCCTGAGGCGGCCCGGCAAGACGCCGAAGCCGGTATGGGCGGTAAAGAAAACCTCATGGAGATGTATGAAGAAAGCTTCAAGCGTGTTGAGGAAGGCCAAGTCGCTCAGGGCAAGATCGTTCAGATCGACAAAGAATTTGTTTTAGTGGACATTGGCTACAAGTCTGAAGGGAAGGTGCGAATTGCCGAAGTCACAATGCCGGACGGTACGATCGATGCTGATGTGGGCGACACCATTGATGTCATGGTGGAACGCTGGGATGAGGACGATGGGATTGTCTTGCTTTCCAAAGAAAAAGCTTCCAAGATCAAAGTTTGGGACGACATCAAGAAGGCTTATGAGGAAGATCGCGTGGTCAGTGGGGTTATAACGAATCGTGTTAAGGGGGGTCTCTCGGTTGATATCGGGGTTCCTGCTTTTTTGCCTGGTTCTCAGGTAGCCCTTCGACCTGTACGCGATTTGGATCAATTAGTGGGCAAGACCTTCGAGTTCAAGGTCTTAAAATACAATCGGAAGCGAAGCAATATTGTTTTGTCAAGGCGCGTAATCCTTGAAAAAGAACGTGAGTTAAAACGCGATGAAACCCTTGCAACAATCGAAGAAGGCAAGGTCATGACAGGCGTGGTAAAGAATATCACCGAATATGGTGCTTTTATTGATTTGGGCGGCATAGACGGCCTCCTTCATATCACAGATATGTCCTGGGGGCGTATAGGTCATCCATCTGAGATGTTTTCTGTAGGAGATGATGTTTCTGTAAAGATCCTGAATCTTGATCTGGAACGGGGACGAGTCTCGCTTGGGTTAAAACAGCTTGTGCCGGACCCATGGACCACCGCTGAAGAAAAATATGCCATAGGCTCCCATGTTAACGGCAAAATCGTGAGTTTTACCGATTATGGTGCCTTTGTTGAACTTGAAAAAGGAATAGAGGGACTCATTCACGTTTCAGAGATGTCATGGACAAAAAAGATACGTCATCCTTCTAAAGTGGTATCAGTCGGCGAAATCGTAGAAGCTGTTGTCTTAAACATTTCAGTTGAAAATAGGAGAATATCTCTTGGTTTAAAGCAGGTGGTGCCGAACCCGTGGGATGTCGTTGGCGAGAAATATCCTATAGGTACTACTATTGAAGGAAAGATCAAAAACATTACGGACTTTGGCCTATTTATCGGAATTGATGAGGGGATTGACGGCTTAGTACACATCTCTGATATGTCATGGACCAAACGTATCAGACACCCATCGGAAGTTTACAAGAAAGGTGACGTAGTTCAGGCTATTGTTCTTAATATTGATAAAGAAAGTGAGCGATTTTCTCTCGGAATCAAGCAACTCCAGAAAGATCCTTGGGAAACAATCCCGGAACGATATAAGTTGGGAGAAAAGATTACGGGTACCATAACTAATGTCACGGAATTTGGCATTTTTGTTGAATTGGAAGAGGGGATTGAAGGCCTTGTACATGTTTCAGAGGTGAGCGAGAATAAGATTAAGACCCCTGTCGGCGAGTTTCAAGCCGGAGAGATTGTTTCGGCCAAGATAATCACAATTAACTCCAAAGAACGACGCATTGGCCTTTCAATCAGGCAGCTTGAGAAGGATGAGGAACATGATCTGGTTGCCAATTATTTGAACACTTACAAGGGCTCCCAATCAAGCTTGGGGGAGATTCTGAAAGAAAACTTAAAAGAGAAAGAACCGGTCAAACAGGCTTCCGAGACGCCTCCTGACAAGGTTGAGGACTCCGAGGTAAAGGGCGACCTGGAAGTCATACAGGAAGATGAAACAGGGCCGGCGCATTCTGGTGAAACAGGAGAGATGGCTGCTCTTGATACACAGGGGACCGCGGAACCTGAGGCCAAAGAACAGGAAAAACAGGAAACCAACAATGAGGCGTAGTTACTAATTAGAAACTTTCCTGCTCGACATTGGTTTGGGCACAATGATGTCTTTTCCTCTATTCCGAGTCTCCCTCTCCCTCCAGTCATTCCGGAAAAGACATCATTGTGCCCTATTTATAATGTCGGGTAGTTAATGTACTTTTTAGTGAGGGCTTGCGCAAGCCCTGAGGCCGATAGGTACGATGTTTACCAGAAGACACCCAATTTTGTTTTCCTTGTTAGTTGTTTACGCTATTGGGGCTGCCGTAATCATCAGTCTGGCAGTCCTTTTTTTTCTTGGCAAGAAGGACTCTCCCTTTGAGTTTGGTGAAAAGGTTGGAGTGGTAGAAATTCAAGGGCTTATAGCTGACTCCAAGCCGATTGTTTCACAGCTCAAAAGATTCCGCAAAAATAAGGATATTAAGGCCATTGTCTTGAGGATCAATTCGCCCGGTGGTGGCGTTGGCCCTTCCCAAGAGATTTATGCAGAGGTAAAGAAGACGACCGGTTTCAAAAAGGTTGTTGCCTCTATGGGTGCCATAGCCGCCTCAGGCGGGTACTATGTGGCTGCGGCAGCCGATCATATTATGGCGAACCCCGGCACCATTACGGGTAGTATCGGGGTGGTTATGGAATTTGCCAATTTAGAGGAGTTGTTTAAGAAAATCGGTGTTTCAGCTGTTGTGATAAAAAGTGGCGATTACAAGGATACGGGCTCCCCATTGCGCAAGATGACGTCCGAAGAGAAGGCGCTGTTGCAGAGCTTTGTCGGGAATGTCCACCAGCAGTTTGTGACAGCAGTGGCCGAGGGGAGAAAAGTCTCCGAGGAAACAATTCGGGCAATTGCCGACGGTAGGATATTGTCCGGGCAACAGGCCCGGAAACTTGGCTTGCTGGACAGTCTTGGTAATATGGAGGATGCAATAGCTCTTGCGGCCGAACTGGGTGGTATCAAGGGAGAACCGACGGTAGTTTATGCCGAGAAAAAGAGATTTTCTGTCCTTGAGTTCATTTTGGGTTCCAAACTGGCAGGGGCGCTGGACAGGATCGCAGGCGCTGCGCTTTATTCCGGATATCTATATGTGCAGCCGGGTCGGGGCATAGACAATGGTTAAACAGGACTTGACAAATTCCTTGGTAAAGGCGTTCCCGGGTATTAGCAAGCAGGATATGTTGAGCGTTGTGAATGCCCTTTTTGGAAGTATAGAGCAAGCCCTTATGCGAGGCGAGGCAATCGAGCTGAGAGGCCTGGGCCGTTTCAAGATAAAAGAGCGCGGGCCGGCAAATGGAAGAAATCCCAAAACCAATGCCCCGATATACATTCCCAAGCGTTGGGCGGTTCACTTTAAACCAGCCGAAAACCTGACCAACCGGATTAATTGAAGTGCCTAAAGTGAGCTAAAGTTATAGAATACCAAAAAGGATCACCAGCCAAGGGATAAGGTCAAAATAACTTCCCGAAATCTGCGGCAATAGAGCAACTCAATATTGAAAAATAGCGACATCCCCCAACCCCACCCGGATTACTTCCGGATTATCCCCAATAAGAGAAACCACACTTGAGGGCCGTCCCGGTACCGGCCCTCCGTCTATGACAATATCGATTTGATTCCCAAGGGCATCGAAAATCGCAGACGGGTCGGACAGGATTTCTCCACCTGAAAGCGTGGCGCTTGTAGATATAATCGGACGATCGAGTTGTTTGACTAAGGCCAGGCAAACAGGGTGATCCGGCACTCGAATGCCGGCCGTCTTCTGTGCTGTCAGCATTATCTTTGGAACAAGCCTGGAACCTTCCAGGACGAATGTATAGGGTCCGGGGAGGAGTCTCTTCATGGTTTTGTAAGCATAATTGGAGACCTTTGCATATTGACTTATGTTCTTGAGGTCGGAACAGATGAAACTGAAAGGTTTTTTCTGCCTTCGCTGTTTCAGGCGATAGATCTTGCTGATTGTCTTCCTGTTCGTAATGTCACAGCCTATACCATAGTAGGTATCCGTGGGGTAGGCAATGGTCGCACCGTCCCTTAGTGCTTCTGCAACCTTTTGAATGAGACGGGCTTGCGGATTCTTGGGATTGATGTTTATCAGCATGGGTTTCTTACGTCTTGCAACACGTTTTTACGGGCTGTTGCCCAAACAACTGCGCACCTGGAATGAGGAGGGCCCCCTAAGTTCACCTTAGGCACTCCATAGCGTGGCGCCGGAATGTGAAGACAGACTCGTAATTAAGTCTTTCGTATAATTTCTTGAGGGCTTCTTGTCAAGGCAGCCGATTCCGCCCGTCACAATAAATTATTGCCAAAAGGGAGTCCATCTGGTATTCATCCATCTTCTAATAAAGATACAGGAGAAGACTATGTCAAGGTCAATTTTAGCAGAGGGTTTGACATTTGATGATATTTCACTTGTCCCTGCCTATTCCGAGGTACTGCCACGGGACGTTGATGTAACAACCCACTTGACCCCGAGAATTTCTCTCAATATTCCCATTATAAGCGCGGCAATGGATACGGTGACAGAGGCCCAGGCATCCATTAGTTTGGCCAGAGAAGGGGGAATGGGTATTATTCATCGAAATATGAGCATAAAGAGCCAGACTCAGGAGGTAGACAAGGTCAAGAAATCCGAGAGCGGCATGATCGTGGATCCATTGACCATTGATCCTGACAGGCCTATCCATGAAGTACTCGAACTCATGGAAAGGTATCACATTTCAGGGGTCCCCGTGGTTAAGGAAAAGCGCTTGGTCGGGATTGTAACCAACAGAGATCTTCGGTTTGAAACGGATCTAACCAGGAAGATCTCTAAGGTCATGACTAAAGAGAACCTGGTCACGGTATCTGAGGGAATTACGCTTGAGGAATCAAAGAAGCTACTGCACAAACACCGTATCGAAAAACTCCTGGTCATAGACGATAAGGGTTGTTTAAAAGGACTCATTACAATTAAGGACATAGAAAAACTCAAAAAATATCCAAACGCCTGCAAGGACCATCTGGGCAGGCTCCGGGTCGGCGCTGCAGTGGGGATAGGTCCCGACATGCAAGAGCGCACAGATACCCTTCTTCGGGCTGGTGCTGATGTGATTGTAATCGATACGTCCCATGGTCACAGCCTCGGTGTGTTAAAGGCGGTCGAGCAGTTGAAAAGCACCTTCAAAGATATCGAGTTGATCGCAGGCAATGTGGCCACCCCCGAAGGGACCGAGGCCCTGATCAAGGCCGGTGCCGACGGGGTAAAGATAGGTATTGGGCCGGGCTCCATTTGTACCACACGCATCATTGCCGGCGTTGGTGTTCCCCAGATTAGCGCCATCATGAACTGCAGGCCCGTGAGTGAGAAGACCGGCATTCCACTGATTGCCGACGGTGGTGTCAAGTTTTCAGGAGACATAACCAAGGCGATCGCTGTAGGCGCCCATGCGGTAATGATCGGGAGCCTTTTTGCCGGTACTGAAGAAAGTCCCGGGGAGACCATCTTGTTTCAAGGTCGAAGTTATAAGGTGTATCGAGGCATGGGGTCTTTGGAAGCTATGAAAAAGGGAGCTAAGGATAGATACTATCAAGAAGATATCACCGAGGAAGCAAAACTTGTCCCTGAAGGAATCGTAGGCCGGGTCCCCTACAAAGGGTCGCTTTCCGGATGTGTGTTCCAGCTTGTTGGTGGTTTGAGGGCAGGCATGGGTTATGTCGGCTGCCGGACCATCGAGGAATTGTGGCAAAAGGCGCGATTTGTTCGTATTAGTCCATCCGGCTTGCGAGAGAGCCATGTACATGACGTTATCATTACAAAAGAAGCCCCGAATTATCGGTTAGAATAATGCCTTCCGCCGATTTTGTCCACCTCCACGTCCATACACAGTACAGCCTCCTTGATGGGGCGATTCGCATCGATCCTCTTCTCAAACTGGCCGCCTCACATCGTATGATCTCTGTAGCCATTACTGATCACGGCACAATGTATGGAGTGATTGAGTTTTATGAAAAGGCATACAAGGCCGGTATCAAGCCGATAATCGGATGCGAACTCTACCTGGCTCCCGGGAGTCGGTTTGATAAGACTCCCGGTGACAAGAGGGGGATGTCCCACCTTGTTGTCCTGGCGAAAAACAGGGAGGGGTACCGGAATCTTTGCCGATTGGTTACAGCAGCCCATTTGGAGGGGTTCTACTACAAACCCCGGGTGGACAAGGCAATCCTTGCCGATTGCAGCAAGGGCCTAATCGCCCTGAGCGGCTGCTTACACGGCGAGATCCCGCGTTTGATACAGGCAGGTCGCTTGGATAAGGCTGCCGAGGTAGCACGCAATTACGAGACCATTTTTGGCGAGGGTAATTTCTATTTAGAGGTCCAAAACAATGGTATCCAGGCCCAAGAGACCGTCAACCATGCCCTGCGGGAAATGAGCGAGACGCTTTCTATCCCCCTGGTAGCGACTAATGATTGTCACTACTTGGACCCGGGAGATGCCCGCGCCCATGATGTCCTGCTGTGCATCCAGACCGGCAAACTCGTCCAAGAAACAAAGCGTTTGAAGTTTGCGACCGATCAGTTTTATTTCAAGTCTCCGGAAGAAATGAAGCTCGATTTTCGCGACTATCCAGGCGCCGTAGAACATTCGGTTGAAATCGGGAATCGCTGCAACTTAGAACTTGATCTCAAGTCCCATCATTTTCCAAGATTTCGGCCCGAGTCTTACGCCCAGCCTGACACCCACACACAAACCATCCCCCTTGAAGGGGGAGGGCAGGGTGGGGGTAAAGATACAGGGCGCTCCAGTGCTAATGAATACTTAGAACGCGGGGCCAGAAAGGGACTGGAAGTGCGATTGCAGCAAATTCGCACAATGAATCCTGACTTCTCTCTTGCAGACAGCCGGCAATACCACGAGCGCCTTGATCAGGAGCTGAATGTGATCAAGGGAATGGGCTTTTCCGGTTATTTTTTAGTGGTTGCGGACTTTGTTCGGTTCGCCAGAAAGTCAAATATTCCTGTAGGGCCGGGTCGAGGTTCTGCAGCGGGCAGCTTAGTTGCCTATTCCCTTGAAATAACCGACTTGGACCCTATGGCATACGGCTTGATATTTGAGCGATTTTTGAATCCGGAACGCAAAAGCCTTCCAGACATTGATGTCGATTTTTGCATAGAAGGCCGGGATGCCGTATTCAAGCACGTGGTCGAAAGATACGGGGGCCCGGATCACGTGGCACAGATCATCACCTTTGGCAAAATGCAGGCAAGGGCTGTCATAAGGGATGTGGGAAGGGCACTGGACATCCCGCTAAAAGAGGTTGACGGCATCGCTAAGATGATGCCCGAGGTGCTGAATATCAGCCTCGAGCAGGCAATCTCCCAGGAGCCGAAGCTACAGAATTTGGCCGAGGAAAAACCTTATGTCAAAGAGCTTTTTACAATTGCTCAAGCCCTGGAGGGGTTGCCAAGGCACGCTTCAACCCATGCTGCCGGGGTGGTCATTTCAGATCGGTCGTTGGTTGAGTATTTACCACTGGCCAGAGGTAAGAAAGGTGAGGTTGTAACCCAATACGATATGAAGGCCGTGGAGAAGATCGGATTGATTAAGTTTGATCTTCTGGGGCTTCGCAATCTCACCGTCATGAAAGAAACATGCGAAATCATACGCAAGTCCGGCGACACGCCGCCGGACTTGGCACATCTTGACCTAACGGACAAAAAGACTTTTCAGATCCTTGCTTCAGCCCAGACAACCGGCGTATTTCAGTTAGAGAGCTCAGGCATGAAGGACCTCCTGATACGCCTGAAACCAACCTGTTTTGAAGATATCATTGCATTGGTCGCCCTTTATCGTCCCGGACCTTTAGACAGCGGCATGCATAATGAGTTTGTTGAGAGAAAGAACGGTCGGGTACCCGTCACTTACCTTCTCCCGGAGCTTGAATCTATCCTTGCCGATACTTACGGGGTCATCCTGTATCAAGAACAGGTTATGAATATAGCGAGTGTGCTGGCAGACTATTCAATGGCCGAGGCAGACAACCTGAGAAAAGCAATGGGCAAAAAGATCGGCGAGATCATGGCTCAAGAGCGTGAGCGGTTCCTCTCAAGGGCCGAAAAGAAGGGAGTCGATCAGGAAAAAGCAGAAAAGGTCTTCGACCAGATGGAGACATTCGGACGCTATGGTTTTAATAAGGCTCACAGCGCCGCCTATGCCATGATTGCCTTTCAGACCGCCTATCTGAAGGCCCATTTCCCGGTTGAGTTTATGGCCGCAATTCTGACAAGCGAGATGGGCTCGACCGAAGAGGTGGTCAAGTATATTGCCGAATGCCGCAATCAGGACATCGAGATTTTACCACCTGATATTAACCAAAGCGAGATGAATTTCATGGTGGTGGAGGGAAAGATTCGTTTTGGTTTGGCGGCCGTTAAGAATGTCGGACAAGGGGCAATAGAGTCGGTCAATGAGGTTCGAAAAGATGATGGCCCTTTTAAATCATTGTTTGATTTCTGCGAGCGAATAGACCACAGAAAAGTTAACCGGCGCGTGATTGAGAGCCTGGTCAAGGCAGGGGCCTTTGATTCAACCGGGGATAAACGCTCTCAGATAATGGCTGTGCTGGAGGATACTTTGGAGGTGGGGCAAAAGATCCAGAAGGATCGCGCGAACGGCCAAATCAGCCTTTTTGAAGCCATGGCAACAGAGAGAAACAATACCATGTACCCGCCGTTTCCTGAAATAGAGGAATGGAATGAGAGCGAGCTCTTAAACTACGAGAAGGAATCCCTCGGATTTTTCATAACCGGACATCCACTTGCCAGATATGAGCTGATACTCAAGAAATTCGCCAATACTGATACCCTGAAGCTTCAGGAACTTTCAGAGGGAAGAGTCGTGCGCATAGGGGGCATTGTTCGGGATTATAAACGCCATAATGATAGAAAAGGGGAGACCATGGCCTTTGTAACCCTCGAGGACTTGAGCGGTCTTGTAGAGACAATTCTCTTTTCCTCCCTATATTCCTCCGTATCCGACTTCGTAAAGAAAGATTCTGCCGTCATGGTGGAAGGTCGGGTTACAAGAGACGAAAAGTCGAGTAAAATCCTGGTCGAGACGGTTGTTCCAATAGACAAGGCCGAGGAAACCTGGACGGCAAGCGTTCATATTAACATAGATATGACAGGTCTCAATAAAGAAGGCCTCCGAAAGCTCTACGAGATCCTGATGCAACACAAGGGATCTTGCAATGCCTATCTACACCTTTTGATACCGCGAAGGACCGACACCATAATCGCGCTGCCCGACAGCATAAGGGTAAAAGCTGATCCAGGCTTGACTGAGGCGGTCAATAAGTTTTTTGGCTATAGTGCGGTTGAGACAGTGTGTCAGAAATGACGGCTTTGTAAAAAGTCCATCTGCGGCGTTGCGCTTCATCTTTCGTCGCCGACTTCGCCATAGTAGCGTAGCTACGACGGCTGA
>Ga0114923_10001642_pt1 | contig 15417 bp, 21 predicted proteins | sample SumtaG_FD_89578 | JGI IMG/M metagenome (GOLD analysis project Ga0114923, IMG submission 89578) | Deep subsurface microbial communities from Indian Ocean to uncover new lineages of life (NeLLi) - Sumatra_00157 metaG | ecosystem: Environmental > Aquatic > Marine > Oceanic > Sediment | place: near...
CTAAGAGTAAAACACCAATAACCCCAACCAAAGCTTGGGTTAAAATAACTCGGATACCAAAAAGCTCTCGTTTTACGATTGCATAGGCAGTAAAACCAAGAAGAAAAATAGACGAAAAATCACCGAAATGCTGATATTTTACAGTTTTAAATAATACAGGAAATATTACATTAAAAGCAATGTTAAATAAAACAAAAAGGGATAATCCTATAAAAAAATATTGAACTTTTAATTTTTCTTCTTTGGATAACTTAAGATATTTCTTTAAAAGTTGCCCAATAATTATAAGTAGAGTGATGGCTGAGATTATCGCAAAGATATTTCCTCCTTCTCCGAAAATAATTTCACTTCTTCCATCTTTTATCCCAATATCTTTAATAATGAAATTTGTAAAAAGAGAAAGAATGCCTAAAATTAACCAAGTACCCAAAACAATTTTGTCTAATATCCAATACTGTTTTTCTTTTCGGGGGAAATAAACGATAAAAAAATAACCGCTAATTGCAGCAAGGGAAACTGCCATCCAGTTTAATCTAAACCAGAAAATAGCTTTTTTAACTTCAAGAGAAGAAACACCCAAATAAGCAAAAATCGCCCAAAGGATAAGAAAAAATGTTGTCAAAGAAAACAATTGATTTGATTTATCTTTTGGATTAGCGAAATAAACCCAAAAACCTAAGCTAAGACCCGCGAAACTAATTAAGAAAACAAAAAATTGGCTAATAAATGAAAATTCTACCATATTAAAAATTTACCCATTCTAATAAAAATTGTCCACAAAATAAATTCGCCATCTATTATCACATTATATAAGAAATCAGAGCCATTTTCTAATTTCTCTACTTTCTTAAGAAAGTAAAAAGCATAGGGAATAGTAAAAAGAAGTATCAAAGAAGAAATAGGGTATAAGTTTAAATAAAAACCTAAGATTATTGGTATAAACGATAGGATATTTAATAACCATAAAGTATATATTAACCTTCTTTTTCCTAAAAAAATGGCAAAAGTTATTAAATTATCCCTTTTATCGTTTTCGATATCTTTGATATCAAAAGTGCTAGTATTAATAACCCATCTTAAAAAGACAAAAATTAGCATTAAAAATAAGGCTAAATTTAAAGGCGAAGAATAGTATATAGCAAGAAGTATTACTATTAAAGACCAAAATAGAGAAACAAAAAAATCTTTGAACCCGAATATTTTTTTGGTAAATTCTTTAAAATATTTACTATAAAGAAAGCTGAATAAAAGCAAAAAAAGAGCAAATAATAAAGCTAAAATTTTATTAAAATATAAAAAAATTACAATAATAACTAATACAAAAAAAGAAATAATTATTGGGATGTATTTAACATATTTTTCAATATGTTTTGTGCGTTCGGGATTAGTAAGAAAATCTTTGTTAAATTCCCTATAGCGATTGTAGAGATAGGGAGTATAAGTTCCTAAATAAGCAATAACTAAAAAGTCCCAGGTTATTTTAATATTCAACAAAACTGACGATGTATAAACAATACTCATCGCCCCCAGTGAAAGTAAATGTCCTCCATAAACAAATTCGTTCCAGATAGAACTTATGATTTTTTTGATTATTCTCATTAACGATTTATTTTTATTTGTGCAATTTGTTATACTCGCTCGCTGGTATCTTTTCTCCGTAATTTTCTATCATATTTTCTATTATTTGTTCATAATCATTATTATCAAATTTCTGTAATTTCATCCTTTGAGAATATTGTTTTTTTAACTCCTCTCCAAAAGCTTTTTTCCATAAATAATCATAATTTATCTTTTCTATAATTGCTTTAGCTGCTAAATAACCCGACAGAATCGCATAATGGGTACCGAAACCAGTGGCTGCATCTAAGAAGCCGGCTGCTTCACCTGTATATAACTTTTTATTTTTAATAGCACTTTGGGGGAAATCATAAAAAGCATATCCGAAAATTTCATTTTTAAATACAGCGTCTTTCAGAATCTTTCTAATAATAGGATTATTATTTTTTAAATTATTAAATCTTTTTCTTAATTTTTCTTTACTCTCTTTTTTAGTAGATATAATAACCACGGAAGCCTCATTATTGAATGGAAGTATACAACTATATCCATGAGGTGAATAACGGTTATTCAGAAATATATAGAGAGAATTAGGAGTAATTCCAGAGATTCCCTCATAGTGCTCACCATAAGCCACTCCTTTTATAGAGCGGACTCCAGTTGCTATAATATCTACTTTGGAACTATCTATAACTTGATTAAAATAAAATTTTACTCCACTTTTTTTAGCTATTTTATATAGATTAACATCAAAAGAGTTTTCACTATCATAACCGCGGATGAAATTGTAAAATAATGGTTTATTTTTAGAATAAATTTCAAGACATCTTAAAAAAGGTGAAAAACGAAATTCTTTAAAAATAGGGTAAGTATAAGGTATTTTTATCCCTAATTTTTTATATTTTCTAATTACGTCATAATTATAGCAATAATTTCGTAAGGAATGTACATCTTTTTTAAAAAAACTACCAATTCGCGAACGTTTTTCGAAAATTTCAACCTCGTAACCATTTTTTGCTAAAATGTTTCCTGCTACCATGCCAGAAATTCCTGCTCCAAGAATTTTAATCTTTTTTTGTCTGAAATTCATATTTTATCAAATTTATAATCTTCATTTTCAGTCGTCTTTAACCTATAAACCCAATGATTCTTCTAATTCTTTAACTTTTCAGTTTAATATTTTTATTTAATTTATATAATTTTATTCTTTGGTTGATTGATACCATCTTTCTAATCGCCTTGCTCTTTCTTCTGCTATTTCTCTATGAACTTCTGAAATTTTCTTTTCTTTTCCTAATTCTTTTGTTCTTTCCTTGACTCTCTTCTTTAACCCTTTATTAACTATTTGAAGTTCTTCTTTTAGTTTAATTTCTTCATTGACGTTTTTAATAAGTAAATAACTAAAGCCAAGTAAAAGCAGTAAAATTCCCATTTTTAATACTTGAAAAGATGTTTCTTGAGTAAAAATAAAAACATCTAAAGCAAGTAAGATAGCAATTAAACTTACCAAAAGAGTAGTTAAAATAATTTTTATCCCAAAAAGTTCGTATTTAATAACCCCGTAAGCTGTGATGACTAGAAATACAATTAAAGAATAATCACCTATATAGTAATATTGAGAAACCTTTAATATCATTGGATAAAAGATATTAAAAATAACATTCGATAGATAGAATATAAAAATTCCAATTAGAAAATATCTAATTTTCTTCCTTTCATTCTCTAAAAATTTAAAATATTTTTTAAATAGGGGGTATAAAGTCGCAACCATTATAAAGATGATTATTACCAAAAAAGGCACAATTCCTTCTCCATAGATAAATAACAAAACTCCATTATTAAATTTTACACCTTTAATTATTAAATCGGTGAATCCAATAATGGGAGCGGTAATAATTCCCAAAAGTAAAATAATTTTACTTAAAAACCAGTATTTTTTTTCTTCTTGAATTAGAAATATTGTTAGTAAATAAAGTAAAGTAAAAAATATAGGAGTTATAAACCAAGCAGTTTTAACTAAAATTAAAGACAATTGAACTTGATTTACTAATCTTGCAAATAAAGCAAAATTGACCCAAACGAACATAGAAATGGTCATCAAAACAAATAATCTGTTAATTTTTGCCTTTGGATTACTAGAATAAACAAAAAAAGCCAACCAAATACCAATGATATTAATTAGAACAATAAGAATTTTATTAAATAAAGCGAATTCCATATTCCCCTTTAGTTTAATTTCTCACAAAATAACCTCTTTAGTAAATTTTACTTAATTTATTAAATAATAGCAATAAACAAAACCCCCCGCCGAGAGCAAAGGGGCTGAATTAAAATGGTAAATTAGAGCTAATTTTTCTTATTATAGTATCTTTGAGTTATTAAAAAAACAAAAATAAGAATAAAAGAAACAACCCCTAAGGCAATTTCAGAAACTGCTGATTTTATTTCAAAAAATGGTTCAACAGCAAAACGGAAAAAAACAAGCAAAAAAGTTAAAAAAAGAAATGCGCTAAGCCCAAGGGTTTTGTATTTCATAGTGCGGTCTTTAAAATCTCTCGATTTCTGAAAAAGGATAATGCTTAATGGAAAAAAGGTAATAAGAAACAATACAAAAGTTAGAACAGAAACCAGAGGATGCAGATTTAAGTTTATTCCTCCTCCTTCTTTAACGGTGACTCCCTCCCAGGGAAAAGAAAAAAATAGGACCGTAATAATTAATCCTAAAATGAGAATAAAAATAAAGCCAAACCGAGGGTTAATATTGGGTATTTTTAAAAGAAAGAGTGTATACGCCGTAAAAGCAGAACCCAAGACCATCAAAGAAAGGGAGAAAAGAAGAATTTCTTTAGTAAATATCTGGCCAACATAAACTATCCAAATAAGAACGATTAATAAAGTAAAAGTAAAGTTGGAATATGTAAAAACCTGAGCAAATTTATTTTCTTTGTTTGTCCTCCATGATTTAAAAGTTCGATACGAATTATAAAAGCTAAAAATGACTATTAAAGAAAGGGTTGTATAAAAGAAATATAAAAGCATATTTTTTTAATAATCCATATTTTCACTCGCCGATAATCTGAATTTGAACTTTTCTTTTTCGGGCTTTGTCTAATTCTACAAACATAATTCTTTGCCACTGGCCAAATTTAATTTCACCTTCAATTAAATTTAAAGTGACGTTTACCGGCAGATGAATGGATTTACAGTGAGAATGCCCATTAACGCATTCATCTTCGCAAACATTCACCGTTCTTATCCCAAAATCATCATGACTGTAGGTTAAATTTTTAGGGGCACAATTTTCTAAATTTCTCTTAATATCCTCTATTAATAAAGGTTCATTTTCGTTTAAAATTAAAGTTGCTGTTGTATGAAGGGTTTGAATGTTAACTAACCCATTTTTAATTTGGCTTTCTTTAACAAAGTTCTTAACTTCCTCGGTGATATCAATAAAATCAAATTCACCTTTAGTTTGATATTCTATTGTTTTATTTGCGTTTTTCATGGAATTTTAAAGCGATTTTTAACCAAGGAGCATATTTCCTTGGGCTTTTAATTAAATCTTTTTTTAGAGTTTTAAGATCAATCCACTTCCATTCAGCAATCTCTTTTGGATTTGACTTAACCTTGCCATTATATTTACCAACCAAGAAAGCGCAAATCTCTTTTTCTGCTCCTATATTTTTGTATTTTACCTGATATTTAAATTTACCTAAAAATTTTAATTCACAGCTGAAACCAAGCTCTTTTTTTAATCTCTTCTTTCCAGCTGTAATATAGTTTTCAGTCCGAAGCGGATGGCTGGAGCAAGAGGCTTCCCAGATTAAGGGCCAGAGAAGTTTATTCTTGCTTCTTTTTTGAATTAATAATTGATTTTTAGAATTGAAAATAAAAGCAGTAAAGGCACGATGCAAAATTCCTTTACCAAGATGGCATTTTAATTTATCTTCCAAGCCAATTTCTTCATTATTTTTATTAACAACTACTAATTTTACCATAAACTAATTTTACTATAGAATAGAATAATTATCTATTTCTTTCTATTACAAAATCGGCAATATCGCTTAAAACTTTATTCCATTTATTTTTTGGCAGGATTTTTAAACTCTCTTTAGCTTTTTTAATATATTTTTCTCCCAGTAAATAAGCTTTTTCCCTGGCTTTAGTTTCTTTAAGTATTTTTATTACTTCTTTAATATCTTTATTTCTTATTTCCCTTTTCCTTAAAACAGTTAAAACTTTTTTTCTTTTTGATTGAGGAAGTTCTTTTAAGGCGTAAAAAATAACAATATTACCCAACTTTCTCTCTTTAATATCGTTGCCAATCCTTTTGCCAAATTCCTTTTTATTTCCAAAAATATCCAAAATATCATCTCTTATTTGAAAAGCAATTCCTAAATTAAACCCGTAATTTCTTAAAGCATCTATTTCTGATTTTTTATCCGAAGTTACTATTCCCCCAACCTCGCAGCAAGCTTGAATCAGAGCGGCTGTTTTCTTACTTACCATTTTAAGATAATCTTTCAAGGTTATCTTTTTATATCTATTTCCATTTATATATTTTTCATCATTTTTCCCGGACTGCTCAAATAAAATATCTAAGATTTCTCCATCAACAACTGCTTTCAATGTCTTGGCGAAAAGTTCAGAAGTTTGAAGTGGTTTTTTCGACCGGTTCGCTGCCTGAAAAATGGCAGCTGCGTAATCCATTCCTACACACTGAGCGATTGATCTTCCAAATTTAAACCAAGTGCTGGGTTTTTCCCTTCTTAAATTACTGTTATCAATTATATCATCATAGATTAATGAACAATTATGGAGAATTTCAATGCCGGCAGCCGGATATAAAACATTATCTGTTTTTCCGCCACAAACCAAACAGCTTAAAATAGCCAGGGCCGGCCTTAATCTTTTTCCCCCAACCTCAATTTGATAGTTGATTAACTTTTGAGTTCTTTTGTCAACCGAAAGATCTAAAACCTCTTTAATCTTGGGATCAACAATTTTAGTTATCTTTTTAAAGATAAGGTCGAGATTCTTTAAATTAACTTTTTCCATCTTTTTATATAAATATCTTAACAAACCTTGTTCTCTCTATTAGCTATTTTAACAAATCTTCTAACTTTTTAATAGTTTCTTAACTTTATACCATATTTCATTAAAAAAATCATCCCTTAGGGATGGTTTTTTGTCTTTTATCCCTACAAATTTTGGATAAGTCTTCATTGTAAAAATATAAAATTACCTTGGTAAAATACCAATGATTTTATCGGAGCTTATCTTTATTAATTATTACTGTGCCATAGCAGCTGCACAAGCCGGTATCTGCGAAAGTCCCTCTAAAACTTCTTGATATTGTTGAATTGCCTTTGCACATTCTGTCTGGGCCGCGGCCTGTATCTGAGGAATAACTTCAGTATTTATTTTATCTAAACACGCTGCTTCTGCTTCTTTAGGAAAACTTACCGTGAGGGTGTAGTAGGTCCAACCAGCCAGAGCAATCAAAATTACAATCAAGACTATAATAATATTTTTTGAATTACCCATATATTTTTAATATCTTATTTATCAAATAAAATTAAATCGACCTTTTATGTTTATTTTACTATTTTATCATTAAATTCTTTTTTAAGAAATCTCTTACCACCCTCTTTTAATGAAAAACCCCACCTTCAATGGCGGAGTTTTTCGATTTAATGCTTAAAACATAAAAATTACATTGCCGGGGTCTCTGGTGGAGGTGGTGGTGAGGTCGGAGTAGTTGGAGAAGTTGGTAATTTTGGGCCTTTATTTTTTCCTTTACTCAAATACCAAACTACCAATCCAATCACCACAACTGCCACAATTATTAAAAAAAGAGTCATAAATTTGGGATAATATACTAACTTCTAAATTTAATTTTTCGACCTTGAAAAATAGATTCTTAGACTATTACTCTATTTTCTTTCTCTTTTTCTTTCCTGTCAAGTAAAAATAATCCACAAGGTCATATATATCCCCTGCTCCCATTATTATTAAAACTTCAAAGTTAGAAAAATTACCCTTGAGATAATCTAAAATTCTTTCCCTCGGCAAATAAATCACACTTTTTCTTTTAGTTGTTTTTACTAATTTTTCGGCATTGATTTTCTGTTTTATTTTCTTCTCTTCCCGGCCGGCTACCTCATAAATATCAGTAATTATTAATTTATCAATTAGGGCTTTTCTAAATACTTTAACAAAATCATTAAATAAATAAAAAGTTCTTTGGTATTGATGGGGTTGGAAAATACACCAAATTTTCTTTTTGGGAAATTTTTCCCGAGCCGCTTTGAGAGCTGCTTTAATTTCTGTTGGATGGTGAGCATAATCACTAATTAGAGTATAAGGCTTTGGATACGGAACCTTAAAGATTTCAAAACGGCGCCAGCTGCCTTTATGTTCTGACAAAGCCTTAAATGAAATTTTATCAGGGATTTTTAATACCCGAGCAACAGTAAAAGCTGCCAAAGCATTAAACACATTGTGTTCACCCGGAATTCTTAATAGTTTTTTTAGTTTTTTTGCCTCCTTTTGCTTGAGCGAATAACTAAAATTTAAAGTATTGGTTGAGGTCGAACCTCGACCGGTTAATATTCTTTTGATATTTCTATCATCTCTATTTACTACTAAAATTCCATCTTTTGGCAGATGACTGATATATTTTCTGAAAGTTTTTAAAATATTATTGAGATTTTTGTAATAATCCAGATGATCAGCTTCAATATTGGTTAAAACAATAATTTTTGGCCGGTAGTTTTAAAAAGAGGCGAAATGCTCATCTGCCTCAATAACTAAAAACTTTGACTTCCCCACTCTGCAATTTGAATTTCCAAATTCTTTAACTTTTGTTCCAATAATAACCGTAGGGTCGAAACCGGCCTTAGCCAGCAAAAGTCCAATCATTGCTGTCGTTGTACTTTTCCCGTGAGTGCCGGAAACGGCAATTGTAAAATACTGTTTAGTCAATTCACCAAGCGCTTCAGGATAACTTTGAATCTTTATCTTTCTTTTTTTAGCTGCTTTTAATTCTGGATTATTAAACTTTACTGCCGGGCTATAAATTACCAAGTCTATATTTTTTGGTAAGTTTTTAGTTTGATGTTTTCCAATATAAATTTCAGCTCCTTTCTTTCTCAAAACTCCAGTAATTTCTGAACCGGTCAAATCAGAACCGCTGACTTTGTAACCTTTGGCTAAATAATACTTAGCTAAAGCTGAAACGCCAATACCGCCAATGCCAATGAAGTGAACTTTTATTTTTTTAGTAGACATGATTCTAATACTATATATTCCGCTCCCCCTTTCTTTAATTGACTCTCCATAACTTCAATAGAATTTACTTCAAACCCCAAATTTATCTCTTCATTAACTTCCGACTTTTCTTCCGGCTCAATCTCTTTCCATTCCCAAGTTCTAATTCTTCCCAAAGTAATATGAGGAGAAAAAGCCCGGTCTTCTGAAGAGAAATGGACTTTCTCTGAGCCCATTAGAGATTTCTCTAAATTATTTCTTAAGAAAGTAAATTCTTTAGATTTCTTTCCTTCTATCCAGACCATCCTGGGTGGCTTTTTTGGAGGACCATAGCAGATTCTATTTAGATTTATTGAAAAAGATTGATTTTTTAAAGCTGTTTCTTTGGTAATTTTACAAACTTCCAGGAGCTCTTCATCTGAAACAAAACCAAGAAAAAACAAGGTAATATGTAAATTTTCTCTCCTTGTCCATCTAATTGGCAACTCGGGCCATTTTCCTTGATAGGAAACAAACTGTTTTTTTATATCTTCTGGTAAATTAATAGCAATAAAAATCCGATGTTTCATAGATGTTTCATAAATGAATGATAACACAGGAAAGGTAATTAATAAATAATTGCTTTTTGCCTTTTTGTTCAGAATTTGCTATAATATATTAGCAATCATTACAAAATACAATAGTTAGCGGAGGAGGAGGAATTGAGGAAATTAGATAATGCGAAGAAATTGGTTGAATCTGTGTTGAGTACATTCAAAGAGGTGCATTCTGAGTTACATTCCAAAGAAGATGATTCCGATTTTGTGGATTTTGCGGAGTATAGGTTTTTTGCAATTGGGAAATTGGCCGGGTATATTACGATTTTTGATCTTGCAAAAGGAATTCTTTACAGGATTAGTCTTCCAGGAACCATAAAGAAATGGGATGATAATTTAGCCATTACTGATCCTTTGGGTAAGGTTATAGATATGTATTCTTATTGTTTCCCCAGAATATTCAAGGCTAACCTTCAAATGAGAAAGATAAGAGTCTTCCGAGGTATTTCTCATAGTGATATCATCGCATTCCTCTTTGGATATGGTGAGCATCGTGGATGGGCTTTCGAAGAGTTAAACCCAGAAGAAGTCGCCAGATTAATCCGACAGCTAACAATGGAGGAAATAACAGAAGAAGGAATTGAATCTCGTCCCTTTTTGGTAAAAGAGGATGTTATTTGGAAAAACTAACTATTTACTCTCAAAGATGTCTAACCAGGGATGTCTAACAAGCTCAGGCTTCTCAGTATAAGGATCTGGGCTTTTTTTATTTCGGAAATTAATGATAAAATAAAAGTAATGAAAGAGGTCTATCTATATAAAAAATTAACTGATAAAAAAATTCAGTGTCAAAACTGTGCTTATTATTGTGTTATTTCACCTTATGAAATTTATATTAAAAGGACCATTTAAAAAAAATATTTACAGCCTAATGAGAAAGATTGGTTATTCTTTTCAAAGAAAAGATGAAGAAAAATCAGAATTAATTTTTATTCGACCCCTGGAAAGAAGCGGCTATCCAAGATTTCATGTTTATTTAAAAATTGATAATGAAAATCTAATTTTTAATCTTCATTTAGATCAAAAACGACCAAGTTACAAAGGTTCGTCATCTCACGCTGGCGAACATAAGGGAGAAGTTGTAGGGGCTGAAGAAAAAAGAATTAAAGAAACTCTAAAAATATGAAAAAAGATATTGAAGTCGAAAAAAATATGGTATAATTGTAAAGGCAATGCCTATGCCACTAAAATCCGGACTTTTACTTCCTGATTTAGATGGCGTAGATACAGTTGAACAGCAAATCTCAATTGTTTGTCAAAAAGGAGGAATAAATCCCGCTATTGAAAAGATATTGATTTACAGATTTACTGTGGAGAAATATGAAGAAAAAGACTAAAAAACAACAGGAAGAAACAGTTATCCAGGAAATTGTGAATCACTACTTTTATAGTAAGGGTTTAAACTTGGGGCAAATTAAAAAAGATGCTAAAAAGAGGAAGATAATTTATTCAAGGTTTACTAGGCCGGCAAAACAACTTTTGGAGTTAGCAGGTTCGGTAAAAAAAGCTAAGGGGGCTATTGACCGGGTGGCCGAATGGGCAAAATCAAGAAATTTAGATTATGCTATTGAAACGGTTTTTAAAAAATGGTTAGAATTAGATAGATTAAAACCAAAAGAAATTATAAAAAAACCTCATTTTTTAGGAAATCCAATGGTTTGGTCGGAAACCAAAAGAAAATGGTATGTTATTGATGAAACCGGCGATTGGCTGGAGTTTGCCGGAAAAGAAGATGAAATCGAATGGAGAATAGTTAAATAAGATGAATCTAAAACCTAAAATAGTATTTATAGGAACCCCGGAATTTGGGGCAATTATTTTAGAAAAGCTTTGTAAAACAGATTTAAAGCCGGTTTTAGTGGTGACAGCACCCGACAAACCGGCAGGAAGAAAACAGATTATCACTCCCCCACCAGTCAAAATTTCAGCTCAAAAATATAATATTCCGTTTTTACAACCAGAAATTTTAGCAAGTTCCAAATTACAAATTACAAATTCCAAACCTGATTTGATTATTACAGCTGCTTATGGACAGAAAATACCAAAAGAAATTCTTGAAATACCTAAATTCGGCTGCCTAAATGTTCATCCCTCTTTATTACCTAAATATCGCGGTCCCTCTCCTATTCAGTACGCAATTTTAAATGGAGACAAAGAAACTGGTATAACGGTGATTTTAATGGACGAGAAAATTGACCATGGTCCCATTGTGACAAATTCTAAATTCCAAATCACAAATTCCAGAATAACCCATGAAGAATTACTGAAAGATTTAGCTGATTTGGGATCTAAGTTATTGGTTGAAACAATTCCCAAATGGATAAAAAAAGAAATTAAACCAAAGCCACAAGATGAATCAAAGGCAACCTACACAAAAATTATAAAGAAAGAGGATGGAGAGATTAATTGGAAAAAATCAGCAGAAGAAATAGAGCGGGAAATCAGGGCGTTTGATTCTTGGCCGGGAAGCTGGACCAACTGGCAGATTCTCAAAAACATGATCTTAAAAATAAAAATTTTAAAATCGAGAATATATACACAACAAAGACAAACAAAAATAAAAACTTTTCCTTTAGCTAAAACTTTAGTTGTACCTCAAAATGAAATCGGGGTTCAATGTGGAAAGAATATTTTGGTTGTTGAAAGCTTACAACTTGAAGGCAAAAAACCGACAACACCTGAAGAATTTCTAAGAGGCCACCCTGATTTTATTGGCACAATACTAAAATAGTTACTATGTTATCGCATACCGATTTGAAAAAAGGAATAAGATTTATTTTTAATGCCGAACCCTATGAAGTCTTGGAATCTTCTTTTATTTTTAAAGGAAGAGGAAGTTCGGTCGTTCAAACGAAAATAAAAAATTTAATTACCGGAAACATTTTATCTCGGACCTTTCATCCCGGAGAAGAATTTAAAGAGGGAGAAATTAAAAAAATCAAAGTAAAATTTATATATTCTCATCGAGACACACTCTTTTTTTTAAAAGAAGATAATCTCTCTTTTCGTTTTGACTTACCAAAAGATATTATTGGTGAAAGTTCTATTTTTTTAAAATCAAATCAAATTATTGAAGGAATGGAATTTGAGGAAAAAATAATTAATATCTCTCTGCCGATAAAGGTTCAATTAAAGGTAAAGGAAGCTCCTCCGGGTGTTAAAGGTAATCGGGCCCAGGGAGGAACAAAGATAGTTACCCTAGAAACCGGAGCTAAAATAAATACCCCCTTATTCATTGAAGAAGGAGATATTATTGAAGTAAATACCGAAAAAAAAGAATATGTAAAAAGGATTGAATAAATTTTAAAATTATTTAATCTATATCAAACATTAATCTATCCCCTATTTTAAGACCAATTTTATCTGTCATTCCCGCATTTAACTCCAGAACGTACTTCGCTTTTTTATCTGGCTTAATACTCTCGCAGTTTTCTTTCAAACAGGGTTGAATATCTTTTCCTATAAAAACTACTTCTTTTCCTTGATTAATCCAGATTATATCCAAAGAAATCAAGGTGTTTTTCATCCAAAAAGGATACTCTTTTTCTTCCTCAAAAATAAAAAGCATTCCTTTGTCTAAATCTAAACTTTCTCTAAACATTAAACCTTGAGCCATTTTTTGTGGTGTTTTCGGTAATTCTACATAGAAACAATAATCTTCAAAACAAACTTTATCCTGTTTTGAGTTATTTCGAACTATCTCAAATATAATTAAAGACGCCGATATCGTTAACAATAAAAAGGAAAATAATAAAAATTTCTTTTTTATCATAATTGACTAATATTTTTTGAATTTTTCTCTGATATTTTGCGATATTCTGTTTCTCTTTCTCTAATTTGTTTTTCATCCATTCCGAAATGGTGGGCGATTTCGTGCCAGACAGTATTTTTGACAATTTCTTTGATTTCTTTTTCAGAAGAAGCCATTTTCTCAATCGGTTTTTTAAAAATAGTTATTTTATCTGGTAAAACTTGGCTATAATACCATCTTTTTGTTTGAGGAACGCCTTCATATAATCCAAAGATGAATAAACCCTTTTTGACTCTTAATTTTCTCAATTGATAAGAAGTGGGTTCATTCTCAACAACAATATCAATATTATCTAACTTATCCAAAAACTTTTTGGGAATGGCTTTAATTCCTTCGTTTACCAATTTTTCAAATTTCTCACGTTCCATAAAATCATTCTATCAAAAAACCGCCTGATTGGCGATAAATTAAAAAAGGGGGAAAGCTAAATTATAGTTTTCTCCTCTTTAGGTCTTTCCAGAAAAGAATTATTACACAAGAAATAAAGTAGGCGAAAAGAAAGTATATAATAACACCAGATAAAGCTTCTTCCTTATAATCTGAATAATTTTTAATAAGCCACAAGACACTTTTTGTTTCACCGCTTGGAAGTAATTCCACAAAAGGTAATATAATAAACATTATTAAAAATAATGTTAAAAACAAGACTATCTTTCTCCACTCTGGTTTTAAAAATTGTTTAAGATTCATATTATCTAATTATAACTCAATTATCTGCCAAGTCAAAACCCGAAAAAAAAACACTCGGGGAAAATAACTGTTTTGTGAATTTAATAATGTCTGAATATAATTTCTTCATATTATCTTATTTTGAATTAAGAAATCTTTTACGGTCTCAAATATCTTTTTATGCCCTTCTGAATTTGGATGCAAACCATCCTCTAATAAATCTTGATAATCAAAGTCTATCCATTTATCAAAGATCTCAATAAAATGAATACTTTTCTCTTTACAGATAGATTTTATAATTTCATTGTATTTTTTGATGTTTTCGTTCTTGTAAGATTTATCGGTATTCCAAGGGATTGGTGTTGTTTTTGATTCGTCTACCGGAGTTAAACCAATAAAAATAATCTTTGCAGAAATTTTTTGAGCTCGGTCTATTAGTTTTTGAATATTTGTTTTAAACTCTTCTGACGGAGTCATAAAAGCATTCTCACTATGAACAAAGTAAGAATCATTGATACCGATAGCAAAAATAAGAATTGCTTCTTCTCCTTCTTCTATTCTTGTCTTAGTTTCAAATTCAAATCTTTCCAATATATTTAGTGTTTTATCTCCAGAAACTCCGAGATTATAAACGTCAATTTCAAAATCCTTTCCCAATCTTATGAAAAGTCTCGTAACCCATCCACCACCTTCATAATCAACAGCACCCCAAACAATACTGTCTCCAAAAATACAAATTGTACTCATAATTTAATATCTATGTTAAAAATATATTTATCTTTTTCTCCAACGAAGTTAAAAATAGTTTCATATTTCTTATTCTACCAAAAAACCACCTAAGGCGGAAGTTTGCTGGACAGATGGGACGATTTGAGGGTTAGATGAGCCTGAGTTGTTCTTAAATCAGCTAAAATACATTTTGAAAACAAAAAACCAACTCATTGTGAGTTGATTTCTTGTTCTAAATAAACCTTTGGTAAACGCTTATTTAGATGTTTGCGGCAGGAATCTAGAAGACTCCTGCCGCTTGGCCGCGCGTGCTCTGCTTAGACCGGGAAAAAGGCCCTATTGGGGTTCTGGACTAGCCATTCCTGTAGTTCATTCTGGGAGACTTGCTGAATCGCAATCGCGATCCAAGCACTAATCATCATGTCAAACCAGGGCTGTATGCCACTGGCTGACACAATGACTCCCAGATACTCGAAGGAGCCCCAATGCCTTGTATCCCCGGGACGCAAGGTTGCCGGCGCCATCCAGTGTGTCATGATGCTTGGTAAGCCACTGCGCCATGTTTGCAACGCCTTTGACCTGGCGATTGCAGCGTAGTCGCTTTCCCACCTCTCAGGATCTCCAAAAGAGTGCTCGAAAAGGATCGAGTCTTCGAAGTTGCCCTGACCCCGATCTTTTGTCGGGTCCATGACCACTATATGAAGATCCTTCCGTTTTGCGATTCCTCTCTCGAACATTCCCTCAATCGCCGGTAAGACTAGCTCTACGGCCTTTTGAACCACA
>Ga0114923_10001643_pt1 | contig 15414 bp, 29 predicted proteins | sample SumtaG_FD_89578 | JGI IMG/M metagenome (GOLD analysis project Ga0114923, IMG submission 89578) | Deep subsurface microbial communities from Indian Ocean to uncover new lineages of life (NeLLi) - Sumatra_00157 metaG | ecosystem: Environmental > Aquatic > Marine > Oceanic > Sediment | place: near...
CGTAGATTCTTGGTTCGATCCCAGGTGGGGGTATTTCGCATCCATTGAGCAATTGGCTGGCTCGCAAGTTTTACAGACTTGCGAGCCAGCCAATTGCTCAATGGATGCGAAATACCCCCACCTGGGATCGAACCAAGAATCTACGGGTAAGAACCGTAAGTTTTCCCATTTAAACTATAGAGGCTAAAAATTAAATAAATTTCTATAATAATTTGGATCAGCCATTTTTATTTCATCTTCTATCTCCATATGACAGTTTTGACAATACATATCACATTTTTCAAATTCTTTTAAAATAATCTCCCATTTTTTAGACCAAAGATTATTGACTGTCAAGCCAAAACATTTTTGAGATGGGTCTAAATGATGAAATGTTAAAACTCTTATATTCTTTTTATAACCACATCTTTTACAAGACCCTCCAGCTAATTCCACTAATTCTTTTTTTCTTCTATATCCTCTTTTATATATATTTTCCTTATTTTTTTTCTTTGCTTCTTCACTCCAACAAGAATAAGGACCTTTTCTTTTAGAAGGTCTATCTGGATCATCAGATTTTGTATTACGACCTCTATATGAAGAACATTTTAAACAAAATTTACGATTACCAAGATTTCTATTTTTGCCATCAATCTTAAACCAATTGGGGATAACATCTCCACACTTCCTACATTCTCTTTTACTCATTATATATCTCCTATAAATTACTATCAACTTATAGGTATATATTCTATAACTTAGAGAAAAGTCCTTCTTTTTATTTATTTTTAAGATACAATAGGAGTGAGAGGATTCGAACCTCCAACGTTCCGAAGAATCCAGATTAAAAGTCTGGTATAGACTGCCGTATCTACAACACTCCCTTTTTCCCTACATAAATTTCTTCATTACCATCTCAATAATTGTGATTGAGGATATCTCTTTGAAGTCACTTCTTTAGAAATATTTGCACAATCTTCAAGAGCTTTTAAAACTATTTTTCTTCCTTCAGGAGATAAACAGTTTATAAATTCTTTTAATGTTATCTTTTCAAATTCTTTTTCATAACTCATCCTACTAATCCTTTTTCAACTATATCTCTGCTTTATCAATCTCAAATTCTGTTACTCTATAATCTCCATATCTCGTATTTCTTTCCCAATATTTATTTTCTTTATATTCTTTCCATGAATCATAATCACCTTTATCAAAAGTATTCACAAAATCCATTGCTTTCTGAGGATCAGAAAAAACACCATGAACTGTTTTTCCATCATCATCGTCATATTCTGTTAAAACATAAACTATATTTTCATTCATCCTACTAATCCTTTTTCAACTACATCCCAATCTACATGCTTCCAACCTTTATTAATTTTAGCTATTACTAATAAACTTCTAGCTCTATCATCTCCATAACTTAAAATCCTCTCTGCATGCTCTTGCGGTGTTAACTTAAGATAAGGTTTATGTTCAGGGATCTCAAACCTTAAATGCATAGGAGTTCTCATTACATAACCTTCTGCTTTTTCTTCTTTCTTAACTGCCCGTGCTTTTGCTTTTTCTTCTCTTGCTTTCTCCGTCTCTTCTTTCTTTATCTCTCTTCTCTTACGACTTTTTTCTCTTATTTTCTCTTTTTCAGCATCTTTTACCTTTTTTGCCGAAAGAAAATCAAAATTACATTTAGGACATTCTTTAATCACTCCACCTACTATAGACTTACAACTAGGACATTCTTTCCTGCCTCTTCCTAATTCAGTGTAATATATTGGACCACTCTTTTCTTTCTTCTTCAGTGATTCTTCTAATAGATCCTTCCTTACTTCTTTTGAAGAAAAATGATATCCACAACTAGGACAAAGAAGAGTTCTAGCTCCTATTTCAGTGTTACAATTAGGACAATCTTTTCTACCTCGTTTACCCATTAGTCTAATTCCTTATTTCTTTTTATTTCTCTAAAAATTATAAAAACTATTATTGAAGAAGCTAAAGCAACAAAAAATGCTATTTCTATTCCACATACAAAAATATTTATAATAAAACCTGTAAATAATCCAATTATAACTCCTATTCTTCCCCTCCAAAAACTATCAGCAATTATTTTAAAAATATTCTTCATAATTCTCTATCCTTTTTATATATTTTATCACATTCTTCACAATATGTTTCACCTAAATGAGTTTGTTTCCCCCAAAAAGAAATAGGAATACCAGTATATAGTGTTATATCTTTACCACATAAAGGCTTATTATCTAAAGATATATGATAATAAAAATTACCATGAATACTTTCTCTTATCCTATATTCTTTTTTATATGGAACTTCTTTTACTTTCTTCCTAAATATTTTAAAAATATTCTTCATACTCATCTCTTCTATTTTTTAACTGTCTGGAATTTTTATTCTAAAGGAATTTTTCTTGTAATTTACTACCTTTTTTACTATTACATATAGAACACATAGTTTGAGAATTCTCCATACTTGATATCCCACCTTTAAATATAGGAACTATATGGTCCCTAGTCATTAATGTATATTCTCCATCAGATTCTATACAATATAAATTAAAATGAGCTTTACGACTTCTCTTAAAATAACCATGAGTATCTAAACTCATAACAGTACCTACTCTACCACAATCTACACAAACTACAGAATCTTTAAAAGTCCGTAGTTTAATAGAAGATAAATTAACTCTATAACCTTTTCCATCAATTCCAATTACTATAGGTGTTGCATATTTTTCTACTAAATCTAAAATCTCTTCAGGAGAAAAAGATTTTAAATGAATAGTTCCTTTGTAATCTACTTTAGTCATTATCCTTTCCTTTTCTTCTTTCTTTTTAAATGAGGTCTCTTACTTAAAACCTCTTTTATATCCTTATAATACTCACCGTGCATATTATGCCGATCACGATTCTTTCTTAAAATATTATATAATCTTTGAGTAGATAATAGTTCTAACTCTTCTTTTGTAAGACGATTATAAAATTCTCCATCTTCTTCTGATTTTACAAATTTCTCTTGCATAGTAATAAATAAGAATTAAAAATGAAGTGTCTGGAATTTTTGAACTGCACCCTCTGGGACTCGAACCCAGATAAACACGGATTATGAGTCCGCCGCTAGACCAATTCAGCTAAGGGTGCTACAAATGGAGATGATTGGTATCGAACCAACCTCTAAAGATTTTCAGTCTTTCGCTAATCCGTCTCAGCTACATCTCCTTTTCTAAAATTGTGAAAATAGGACTTGAACCTATGCTTCCCGCGTATTTGACGGGCGTGCTTCCCATTACACCATATCACATATCCAGAATGGCCTATCCCAGATATTCTTCTAATCTTTTGTAGGATCTGTTAAACTTTTCTTGTCTAGAATTAAAAAGTTTCACTAATTTAAAACATCTCCTAAAGATCCAAAGAAAGCTGGAGACAGGATTCGAACCTGCGTGGGCATACACCTCTGCTTTACAAAAGCAGTCCCTTCATCCGCTCGGGCACTCCAGCATTTAATAACTTTTACCAGCAGCATATCTTTGTCTTCTTGAAAATCTTCCATTTCCTTTATTTCTACCTTTATAGGTGGAAGTCTGAGAATCACAATTAGGACAAATTAATCTAAGATTTAGAATCGTATTATTATTAGCATTCCCATCTATATGGTCCATAATCATTACGAGTTTTTTATTTCTCCATTCCATAATGCCACAAATTTCACATTTATCTCCTCTAATTTCTTTAAGATATCGTATACCAACTCTTCTTTCAGGAATTATTTCTGTTTCTTCTATTTCTCTTTTTCTTTTTTCCCATCCATATTTTTTATTACATTGATGACTACAAAATTTTGAATTTGTTGTAATTTTTTGACAATATAAACATTCTTTTCTTTTCCATTCTCCTGTAGTATTATTTCTAATTATTCCTAAATTATTAAAAGAAGCAGAGCAAGAATGATTACAAAATTTATTTTTTCTTTTTTCATAAGACATCGAATGATTACAAAATTTACATCTAGTAGGATCCAAATTATATTTTTCTATTCTTTCTTGTTTTTGCTTTTTATGAGTTTTTGCTGATCTTAATGCTCCTAATTTTCCTGCTTCAGAATAAGTTAACCCTTTTCTCATTATCGAACTCCTTAATAATTAATTATCAATCACTATTAATATATTCGATAAAAAAGATAGCATTCCTTTAATAAAAACAGTCCATAGCATAGAACCTATTTTATTCTATTTTGAATTATGGAATGGAGAGTACGAGAATCGAACTCGTATTTCTACCTTGCAAAAGTAGCTACCTACCGTTAGTAATGAACTCCCCTTTTTACCTACTAAGAAATGAAACTATAAAAGTAGCCATAACACTTGCATTAAGTGCTATAGCTACTGAACTACTATGAAATATGAAATTTATAATTATCTAGGTGGTTGAAAAAATTCTTTATCATCAGTTTTTTGAGCTATTTTAAATGTAACAACTGCAATTCTACTTTCATTACCTCTCAAATAAGTTTTTGCTTTAATAGTAACAAGGTTATTCCCAGTAGGACTATTCCTTAAAACAAAACCTAACTCAGTAACATTAGAAGGGGAACTAGGATCTCCTTCTATTTCTGGAACAAAATCATCCCAATCCTTAAAGTTATATAAATATGCTTTAGTTCTTACAGGATCTCTTCCATTATAAGTAAAATAAGTTTCTGCAACTTTATTTACAGATTTAATACCAAGATTAATACTTCCTTCAAATTGATTAGTATCTAATGCACCCGTAGAACCTTGACGAACATATACTGGTTTATCACTAGTTTGCCCTGTAATAATAACTCTTACAGAACCATTATATGTAAGTATATCTTCTTTATCTAATTGAGTAACACCTAGAATATCCGTTGTAGAAGTTGGTGGTGTTGCTATAGCGTGATCTACTCTTGTTGAAGTATATGGAAGTATCCAACCATCACTACCTACAATATCACCCACTAAACGTATTTGAGGTTTTGCTATTGGGCCTATATCTATTGCCATTTTTTTCTCCTATATATAGAAAAATAAACATTTCTTTTTATATATTATAAGAAATATTTCATTCTCCTTTTTTATTTTTATTATTTTTCTAAAATTATTTTCTCCGCTTTTAATCCTCTTTCTCCACTCACTATATCAAAAGAAATTAGATCATTGTCGTTAGGTACAAAATCACCTATAAAACTAGAATAATGAATAAAAACATCCCCCTTCTCTGATTTAACAAATCCATATCCTCTCTCTTTGTTAAACCATATAATCCTACCTTGAGACATATAATATACCCTAGAAAAGTAGTTAAAAAGTTATATTATACTATCGGAAAAAAATCGGAGAGACAAGAATCGAACTTGCGATCTCTCGGCCCCAAACCGAGCGACTTACCAGACTAGCCTACTCTCCGTACTATTTTTATGTAAACTCCAATGCAATTTTCTATGACAGTTAGAACATAGAACAATACATTTTTTAATTTCTTTTAATATCTTTTCTTTAGGATATAATTCATTAACTGTCTTAGATACGGTGCATTCTTTTTGTGATGAATCTTTATGATGAAAATCTAAACATGCTGTATGATTTTCTTTACATATCTCACAAAATAAAGATTCTCTAATTTTAAAAAACCATTGTTTATATTCTTTTCTCCTTCTTCTTGTATTCTCTCTTGCTTTTTCCTTATTTTTTAAATAAAATCTATGTTGAGATTCTTTCTGTTTCTTAGGATCTTTATAAGGCATTTTTATTCTCCAAAAATAATAATTTATACCTTATATTCAATATTAAAGGTTCGAATCCTTTTTATTTTTCAAACCAGTACAATAAAAAAGCAAAACTTCTTGATCGTGGTAAATAGTTAATTAATAAAACCTGTCGGAGAACACGGATTACTGATTCTTTAAAAGATATTAACTATTTAATATGATCTGCAAAGTTTTGCTTAGGAAGTGCAAAATAGCGGGAGGAAGAGTCGAACTTCCAGCGAGAGGTTATGAGCCTTACATGTTACCGTTACACCATCCCGCAATTATTTAAAATATGATTAATGAACAAGTAGAACTAAGGCATTATGAGAGCTTATCCTCATAATATTCACTACACTCGCCTCATCGCATTACCTTTCTATTGGAGGAGAGATTACAATACTATAAGTAACTTATCCCAGTTATAGGACTTTATAATATCATATGCATTATCCAGACACGACTTCAAGATTATTCAGCCATTGCCATTAATCATATATATTTATGGTATTCGGAGGAGGTATCTCACCTACATCTTCCGGGATTTGATCTCCCAGCTATAATATTTATTATACGACCCGAATATAATGGTATAAGGAATCGGCATTTCTCCAATTATCTTCCGCCCCACGGCGAACGTTTTATACATAAACTACCCTATATAAATATTTCAATACTTCTTTACTTTTTAACGAACAAATACTATTATACTAATATATTATCGCTTTTCAATAGTTATTTTAAATTCTGAAAAAGTTGATAACCCTACTTTACCTAATTCAGTGCTGCATATAAAGTTATAAGAAAAACGATTATGAAAAAATAGGTATAATTCCTTACTAAATAATAGCCCTAACGGGATTCGAACCCATGTCCTATCCTTGAGAAAGATAGATCCTAAGCCAACTAGAAGATAGGGCCTTAGTGTTCTTTTTTATATACAGGAGAACCTGAACAAGAACCTGTAGAGTATTCAGAGCTTATCCTTATACTCCGATCACATTGTATTAATCGATATTAACAATGTAATGAATTTTGGAGTTAGGAGGATGTTAATCCATCACTTTTCAACGAATCAGGTTATTGACCCTATCTTTTTAATAATAAAATCTCTATAGGAGCTTATCTCTACTAAAATTTTACTACCAAGGAACCATGGGAATCTTCGCGAGCAGATATCTTACGGTTCTCCTAACATGAAATAGCCTGACGCGGAATCGAACCGCGGTCACAACATTGAAAGTGTTGCATACTAGCCACTATACGACCAGGCCATAGTTTATTCAGTGTTATAAAATAGCAATAGAAGGACTCGAACCTTCAACCTGATCCGTATGAAAGATCTATGCTAGCCAGTTACACCATATTGCCAAAAACTGCCAAATAAGGAATCGAACCCTAGCCTGCTAGTTGCGGAATTACGTAATAGCCAATCTTTATACTACCATATCGTATAAACCCAAGGGATCGAACCTTGATAACAACCCTCGCACCAACCGTGCTGACCAACCACACTGTTTGACCAAAAAACGGATAGGAAGGGAATCGAACCCTTATTACCTCTCAACGAGGCAATCTAGTTTTCAAAACTAGCACGACCTCCCAATAGTCGTCACGCTATCCAAAACGGTAAGTATAGGATTCGAACCTATGGAACCACGTTAATGGCTCTCTGCTTTAGCAAAGCAGTGCAATCAACCAGACTCTGCCAACTTACCAATAACCTCGTATAACGGTAACGATCCGATGCTTGAATATCGACAATATCCCGTGCTTCCTTTACACCAATACGAGTTAAATACCCAATCCTGGAATCGAACCAGGCTCTATGCCTTGTAAAAGCATTGCTAAGCCACTCAGCTAATCGGGTGAAATTAAATTTGAACCACAAAATAATTTTATATATAAATTAAAGGTTTTTACAAAAATAGTTCGAATATAATAATAGAACTATTTATAGGAGAAATATTATGGATAAAGGTCTTAAAGAAAAAATTATATCATTAAGAATAAAAGGAAATAGTTATCGGCAAATTGTCAAAGAATTAAATTGTTCTAAAGGAACTATTTCTTATCACTGTTCAAAACTAGAAAAAAATGAAATAATTAAAAAAAGGAATAGAGAAGCAACATTCTTTTTAAAAAATGAATCTCTTAAATTTTCAAAAAAAACAATAAAAATTATAAAAACACTTTATAATTACGGTATTCAACCTACTGAAATATCAGATGTTCTTAATATTAAAATTGGAGTTATTATTTCTTTTTGTAGAAAACTTCCTAAAAAAGATTATTCTAATTTAACTAACTATCAAAAAGTCAAACGAAGAAGAAAAAAAATTAAAATATTAGGAGTTATTTACAAAGGAAGGAAATGCCAAAATTGTGGTTATAATAAATATTTTGAAAATCTAGAATTTCACCATGTAGATCCATCTAAAAAAGAATTTACAATAGCTCAAAAATGTAATCATAAATGGACTACTATTAAAAAAGAACTAGATAAATGCATTTGTTTATGTTCTACTTGTCATAGAGAATTACATATAGAACAAAATGAAATTGTTTTAACTCCTAGAATGTTATTTTAAATAGGCATAGCTGGACTCGAACCAGCGACCTTTCGCTTATATTATTATCAATTTATTAAAATGATTGCAGGCGAACGCTCGTGCCAGCTGAGCTACATGCCTAGAAACATAAAGAACTTATTCAGTGTTATAAATTCAAACCTCCAAACATATAACACTTTAAAGTCCCTTATGTTTTAATTTTCCATAACAAACTTCACAGTATTTGTGCTCTTTTTAGAGCCCCTATTAACTTTTTAAAGATATAACAACTCCGGCAGTAGGACTTGAACCTACAGAGTCATAAGACAACAGTTTAACAGACTGCCCCGCTACCAATTACGGATTATACCGGATTATTAACTTTTTAACTACTTTAACTATCCCCAGAAGATTCGAACTTCCACTGACAGGATCAAAACCTGTAGTGCTGCCATTACACTAAGGGATAATTTCTATAATATCATATTCCTTACTATCACTCCACGGAGTAGAAAAACCATATTTCTCCGCTAATTCATAAAATTCATCGTGATTCTTCTGAATTTCAACTACTTTTTCCATCTGTTTTAAAAAATCTACTGTTTTCATTCTTTACTAATACCTTTTCTATATCTATAAATAACTCTTCTACTACTTTTTCAACAGATCCAAGTAAATTCTTAAAACCTGTCCTCTTTTTAAATGATTCTACTATCTCTCTTTTTATTTCTTTATTTTCCATTTTATTTTTTCCCATAAAAAAAAGACGATTACTTATTAGTAACCGCCTTTAAACGAGGATATATGTTCAAAAGCGATTACTCTGGTTCTCCTTTAGGTAAATTGAACCAAAGCATATCCGCATAAGCTTGACCAATAGTTCTAAAGACTGAATCAGCCCCTATACTAAGCCTATGTAGACTTCTACATACTATTCTTTCATCAGGATATTGAATTAAAGTAATCATCTTTTGGGAACTTCCCTAAAAAAACATTATTATTAATAACTATCGACCTACTCCACTATATTCTTTAGATCAATAGCGAATATATCTTATTACTACAACTATTCTTATATTAGTTTTAAAATCCTTCTTTTTTTTTGAAGAAAATTAAAATATAGAAAAGAATAGGAAAACGTTTAGTTAGAAACCTATTCTTTTCTACTGATTGTCAGTATCTCAACTGACCATCCTCCAATTTTCAATACTCATTATACTATATTATTATCGCTTTACAAGTAGATTTATATTAATTTCTGTAATAATAACCTATTTCTTACACTATGGTCTATAAGCCAATGATCCTCTCTTAAAAGAATCCACCTCTTATACTCATCCTCAGTTTTCCAAAACATCCATATAGGCTTAACTCTTAGAAACATATATGTCATAAGACTATTAACCATATAAACAGTATGACTCACTCCAGAAACACAAGGAGGAAGAGTAGTATTCTTTTTTATCCACTCATATTCTGATATAAGATAAGTGGGATTTACCCATATATATCCTCTTTTTCTACTTGACTTTAAAACACTTGCATCTTTAAATATTTTATTCTTTTTCTTATTTCCAAAATCCATAATTTCTTCCTCTTAAAAATTGGTAGTGAGAATAACCCTCCGGGGCATTTTGGCAAACGTATTATCCTCACTACCGTCAGCATAATATATATCTATAATTTTCAAAAACTGACTGTCTGGAATTTTTACTAAAGTAAAGAAATTTTTATTCCCAAATTTTTGTTTCCTTGAAAAACTCCTCTACAGTGTTAGAATGATTACCTTTTCCAGAATCTAATTGTCTCATGGCTTCTAAAGTAAGTTTATTAGGAACTTTTGGCTCTTTTTTTCTTGCATTTTCTACTTTAATACAAGTTTTACATGTTACTCCTTTTCCCGGATAAGCAGTTTGAATCTCTTCATTAGTAGATAAACCACAAGCTGTCCTAATTGCTGATTTTCCATAAATTTGATGCACTTTATTCATTTTTATCTCCCTTAACTGATTTTATTCCAAAACAAATATTTGTTTTCTCTGACTGTCTGGAATTTTTTAATTTATCAATATAATACATAATATAAATACTATATAAATTACTATAAGAACAGCATAACATATCATTAACCTCTTAAATGTCATTATCCCCAACTCCAATAACCTGTCAATAAACCCAATATAATATAAACTATTATACTTATAATTAATAATATCTTTATCTTCTTAAATGTCATTTCTTATCCATAAATTTTAAAGTTAATGCTATCGTTCCTACAGTAATAATGCCAATATCAACTATCCCACCCACTACCTTACCTGTGCCTCTCAATACTTTACCTATAATAGATTTTTTATTTCTTTTTTTCGGAGAAGAAAGAAAAGGACTAGTTCTCTTATACTCAGCAGCTATTCTCATTACTCTCTCTTCAGGTGTTTCATATTTTACGTTATGAGCATTACACCATATCTTATCCTCAAACCTCTTCTCACTAACACTTACTACTCCATACTCCTCATGCTTCCATATACCATAAATACCAGACTCTTTCCTACCATAACGATGCTTTATACCTATACCTACCTCAAAATAAGAACCATCTGAAGAATCATCATACTTAGTTAGATTCAGTGCTACATCTACTAAATGAGGTAATGAAGTGCCTCCCTTTATAGTACCATTCTGATTTAATTGACCTAATAATACAACATGACATCCTACATCATTACATGCCTGTCTTAATCCTATCTTGCCATCCTCTCCATTAATTAATCTACGAGTCTCTTTCTTACTTCCACTCTCAAACTCATCTATCTCATTTACACTATCTATAAATACTAAGGATGGTCTTACTTCATATATTACCTTAATAATATTATCTATACTACTTTCTCCACTACAGATAAAATTATTATAAGTAGAACTATCCTTTGCCCATCCTGCAAAATCCTCTAATGTAGATTCTGTCTGAAAATATAAAACCTTAGAAGTAGAATATAGTTTTGACCTATTCTTAGCTACATCTATAGCTATTCTACTTTTACCTGTTCCACTCTCTCCTGCCCATAAACTAATCTTTCCATGAGGTAATCCCCACTTAACACTATTAGAAAATCTACTATAACCATAAATAAAATCTAATTCATTAAATCCTGTTAAAGACCTATGAATAGGACTACTCTCTATCTCAGATAATGGCATATAACTACCACTCTTAATACCTAATCTATTAAGAACTTCTTGAGATGGAGCCTCTAATAAATTCCAAGGGACATAAGGAGCCTTTGGAGGAACAGGTAAATAATCTAATTCTAATTCGTTTTTAACCATTAAAACACCTTCCTTTCAATACATAAGAAAGAAAAACTAACTGTCTGGAATTATTGCTCCAAAGAACTTTTTAAAAATTCTCCTATCTCTTTCATCAATTCTTTTATATTCTCCTTATATTTACTACCAAACCACCACTTCTTCTGCTCTACAAGTAATAACCAATCTTTTATAAAACTAATAAGTATATTCTTTTTACTTATATCTATCTCTAATATCTCTATCTCTTCTTTTAATTTTGCCGAAGAAAAAATAAAAGCCTCTTGCTCACTCTCTAATCTACCCTCTTCCCATCCCTCACTCCATCGCTTATTTAACATAATCTCTATACTATCTAAAGAATAAGGATTGTCTTTAAATAAAATATTTATTATATATGAGTCTTTACCTAATTGCTTAGCATATCTTAAATCTTTATTATAAGATAGTAACTCTTTCATTTCTCTATCTATAATAATAGTTAAACCACAAATAGTACATTTTAACTCCCAAATTAGATCTGTACCCTCACAATCTATTTCCATACTATCCTGATTACATTTATTACAAATCATATAATACTACCCTTAAATAAAGTTTTATCTTTAGTAATAATAGTCCCTACAAATTTATTACTAAGATATTTATTCTCATCGTTAATAAATTTAAAATCCTTATAATCTCTTATAGGAAGTGCTTCTTTAAAAGTATCATAAGTTGATAGTCTGTAGTAATATAAACCATTCTCAAATCCTACCTTAGAAACTACTTTAATATCAACTGCACTATATACCTGTCTTAACTTATAACCACATGGATGTAATTTAGTAAGCCTTTGAAAAAATATCATGTTCTCCTGAATCCTACCAATATAATCCTTACATCTTGTAGCATTCTCTCTACCCCTCTTACCTCTAAATTGTTCCCATGCATTTGTTAATACACTATTATCTATAACAGGAATACTACTCATAACTTCTTTCATTTTCTCCATTATAGTGCTAAGATTATGCCACTTATTAGCACCTAATAAGAACATCGACTGTATTTGATAGTGATAAATACCTTTTCTATAAGGATTGAAAAAATGTCCTCCTGCTTTCTTTATTATATTCCTACTTACTCCAACAATCTCCTTCTCCCATCTTCCTTTTACCCTACCTACATCAGCCTTACTCATGTGGTATTTTCGTATCTTTACACTCTTCCCTCTACTATTAATTACATAGCTTCCTGCATCTTCTGGTTTATACATAACTTCTTTCATAAGTATTCCTTTCATTTTTTAACTGTCTGGAATTTTTAATACCAATATTTCTTCCAGACTTCTGATTTTCCGTATTATAACATATATTTTCGCTTTTGTCAATATCTTTTTTTGACTGTCTGGAACTTTTTTAGTAGTTATTTTTTCCAGACATTAAGAAATTCTATATATTTTAAATATAAAATCTATTTTATTTTCAACAGATTTTCGATACGTTTTATACAGAACGGTCGATAAAATTTATTTCTACCTCATTCATTTTCTCTTTATTCTACCTCATTTTCTACAGTTCTGTCCAATACCATAATGGCCATGTTATCACCACTACTAAATAAAATAATATTTTAAATATACATTGAAATATATTATCAGAAAATGAGCTATATCTTTTAATTTCTTTAATAGTAATCATAACTCCTATTTTAAGATATACGGCAAAAAGTATTATAATTACTAATTCTTCTATCATTTCTATTCCTTATTTCGGTGCTTCTTCTTTCTTTATTTCTTCTACTTCTTTATTATATTTATAATCCCATATCATCATTATTGGCCATATTACAATAATTATTAAACATAACGATATTACAATTATATGTTGAAGTATGGAATTAGGGAAGAAGCTCATACTACTAAAAATAGAGAACAGATATATAATTCCTATTACAACATATATAGATAGAATTATCATAATCATTTTTTACTTACCTCTTATCCCATTTTGGTGTTTCTCTTATTCTAAATTATTATTTTGTCCTACTATATCGAATCCTCTTGTAACTACAACTAATCTTTCATCTTGGTATCCTACATCAGTTATTAGTTCTTTAGGTATTTTACAGGTTATAACTCTCATTCCTTTTCTGTTTGCAAAGTACCATCTGTCCCTATAAGATTTTGCTTCTTCTTTAAGTAGGTATAAGTGATAATAAGCTACATATGTAGTTAGTTTATCTGTTTTATTATAACATGTATTAGTTATTCTACGTGAATGTTCTGATACTACGGTTTTTATTCTATTTTTTCTTTGAAAGTAATAATTAAAATATAGTGCTGACAATCCATTTATTCTTCCTTTATTAGTAATTTCTTTTTTTACTACTACTTTATATGCTGTTATGGTTTCTGGTTTATCTTTTAGCCATTTCTCTTTTTCTTCTTTTGTAAATTTATAATCTATACACATATTATTATTCCTTATTATTTATTATTCTTTCTATTTCATACATTATACATTTTACAGAGAATATAGATACTCCTATAGCTATCACTCCTATTATTATATTTCCTATTACTACTATCATCCTTCTCCTCTTATCCTCTTATCCTTTTTGCTTTAGCTATTCTTTTTCTGTATTGTTTTCTTTGTTTCTCTTGTCTTTGTTTTTTGTTTAATTTCATGGTTTTTTCCTTTTTTAATAAAAATAATATTTAAAATATTTTGAGACTGGATTTATAGTCATTATAATGAAAATATGGTGTTAAGTTGATTTTTTATAGCATCAGTGATATTTTTACCATTTTCTTCCATTTATTCCCACTTCATTATATTAGTTAAAATACTTATCTTCTATTACTAATGCCATTACTCTACTTTGCATTATTTTGCTTGTTGCTTCTATGGCTGCTACTCTCATTTTAGTTCCATCCTCTTTTGACATTAGTGGATTTTCTTTTTTTTGATGTTTTATTATTCCATCTATGATTTTATTAGTTTCTTCTATTATTTGGTTTATTGATTGTATCATTGTTATTTTCCTTTCTCGAAAATTATTAGTTTACCAGTCGATTTCTATTATATATTTTCCTTTTTCTATGATGTTTTTTTTGTATAGATCATTTGCTATCATTTGCACATTTGGATAGAAGTTTCTGTCCCACCACAGATCGAGGCTAAACTTATCTTCTCTTATTTCATCTTCATTTACAAGTGGGGCTTTTGGATCTCTTTCTAACCATGCTTTAAAAGAGACTCCCATTTCTCTATGGTTAACTATTTCAGGGACTATATCTCTTTCGTAATCTTCTGCTTCATCAGGTACTGTTAGTCTGTGAAGTCCTCTTGGTTTACAATCATCTTGTTGTTGGAAGGCATATGGTTTTCCATAAGTTTCTCTTACTGTTTTGTCCCAGTCTTGTACTTGTATTATTTGTTCTTGTGTTATTCTCATGTTAATTTTCCTTTTCATTTTAAGGTTTTTCGAATTAGTCATCTGCCCATACAAACCAATATATTATTAAGCTTAGTGTCCCTGCTGCTGTTGCTATAGCAGATATAATGGTTAATACAACAGTGATTGGTATTTTAGTGGTAACGATTGAGGAAAATATTAATAGTGTTATAATTCCTATTATAAAGACTGACAGGCATACTCTTAGTTTTATAGGTATTTGTTCTATTAGTTTTTTCATATTATTCTTCCTTGTTATTTTTAAGATGGGTTAATGCTTCTTTAATTATAAAAGAATTTTTACTATTTTCAGTCACTATTTTTTCGATATTTTCTACTTTAGCTACTTTCTCATCTA
>Ga0114923_10001645_pt1 | contig 15408 bp, 14 predicted proteins | sample SumtaG_FD_89578 | JGI IMG/M metagenome (GOLD analysis project Ga0114923, IMG submission 89578) | Deep subsurface microbial communities from Indian Ocean to uncover new lineages of life (NeLLi) - Sumatra_00157 metaG | ecosystem: Environmental > Aquatic > Marine > Oceanic > Sediment | place: near...
AGCTGGCGGAACTCCACCACCAATTGGCGGTAAAGTTACTACAGTAGAACTTGATACTTCTGGTACTAATAATTCCTTTAGAGGTACTATTGCTGTAAACAGAAACGATGTTAAAGATAATAATTTCCTCTCTGTAGAACAGTCTTTGAAAAATGCTGGAAACGAATTTTACTTTATGGTTGGCAAAAAAATTATTGATGACTTGGTTGCCTCTACTACTGTTAATACTGCAACAAAGGCATCACTTGCAAATGCCACTCCAGTTCAAGAGGAACTAGAAGCACTAGTTGAAGTGATTAGAAGTAGATTCCCAGGTACACAAAGAAACAGGGCAGACACTATGTTTATGCATCCATCTGATGCTGCAAGGACTGTAAAGACTGCATCTACTGGCGGATTCTATCCATTCTTTAGTAGATTTGAATTAGGACCTACTGATGATACAGATGTAATTAACAATTCAGGATTAGCACAATCACTAGGACTAAGAAATGTTTGGGAAACCCCACAGATTGAGGCAGGAACTGTGATGATTACTAAACGTGATATTGCACAAGTAGTTGGTTTGAGAGAAGATCTTACAATTGAAAACTTTGACCTTTCAGTTGGCGGATTATATGAATCTGATTTAGTTGTTAGACTAGATGTTCAACAGGCTCATGAAGAAGGTGCATTCAAGATTACCTCATATGAATCCTAAAAGTATTTTTTAATTTTTAAAAATAGTGTTGTAATCTTTAAATTACATAATTAATGATGCCATCTTTGTAATTGTACATATGGCTGTCTCTTTTTAGAATGTTTAGTTCCACATTTTACTAGTAGATTAATACCTTTAACCTGTAAATCATAGTTTACAATGAATATGATTACAGCTAAATGTGATAGATGTGGTGGAACTGCAACAGGATTAACATATGAGGAAGCATCTGCAAAAATTAATCATGGAGTAGGATTAGGTAAGGGAATAAAATGTGGTGCTTCTTATAATAAAGTACATGAAGTAAAACCACCTGTACCAAAAGAACCACCAGTAAAACCAAAAGCTCCAAAACCAAAACAAGTAACGCCTCCAAAAATTACATTAGATAAACCAGTATCTGGCACTAATTCTGAAACATTAAAACCTACAAAACCAAAACCTACCAAACAGTAAAAATACCTTTAATCTGAAATGGTAATTTTTTTCATGTTCTTATTTGTTGTAAATATTTCCTTTATGATTAATCGGAGTTTGTAAAAATGGTTCTTTTTTACTCCCCTCAGCATTTTAAATCAAGTATTCAAACCAATACCAATTATCCTCCACAATCATTTCTTTTAGAGGCTGGTGTAGGTCCTCCTCCATCTGGTGATAATGAGTTAATTGAAGAAACAGGTGGGATTTTTTCTAATTTGTTGTATGATCAAAATGGTGGTGCTCCTGATGGATTTGTAATAATCAATGAAGGTAGTTTTGAGATGTTGTATGAAGATACAGACGATATGAAATATGAGGATGATACTACGTTTATGGAGTATGAGGGATAATGTCAGCCAGATGGTCAGCTAAGGGAGAAAAGAGCACAGCAGTTGATGACGATGAATTAATGATGATAGATTCAGAAGATAATACTCCTTCAACTACAAATAAACGAGTAAAGTATTCTACACTAAACACAAATGTAAATGACTTTACAATGGGTGGTGAATTTTTACAAAACGCAGGTGATCCAACACTTGCAGGTACTACTTCGGGTGATGTACGACTTGCTGCTGCTCATGGTTTGTATGTTGTAGGTGATTATGCGTATGTGGCATCTAATACAAATAATAGATTAACAGTTGTTAATATTACAAATCCATCAAATCCAGTAATAGTTGGTTCTATTCAAGATGGTACAAATCTTTTAGGTGCTGCAGGTACTTTTGTTGTAGGACAATACGCTTATGTTGTATCAAATACTAATCACCGTCTTACAATAATTGATATTTCAGATCCTTCATCACCATCTTTTGTAAGTTCAATAGCTGATATGACAAACATGAATGGTCCTAACTGTGTTTATGTTGCAGGAAAATACGCATATGTGGCATCAGGTGGTAATGATTCTTTATCAGTTTATAATATTACAGATCCTAATAATATTACCTTTGTAGATGTTATAGAAAGTAATTTAGATCTTGATGGTGCTTTTGATGTTTATGTTACAGGTAATTACGCATATGTATCAGGTAATTCTGGTAAATCCATAGCAGTAGTTGATGTAACTGATCCTACAAATATGAGTATAACAGATGCTATAGTAGCTGATAATGATCTTGATGGTGCTGCTGGAATTCATGTTGGAGGCAGATACGCATACGTTGCATCTCAAACTGCTGATTCTTTAACAATAATTGATGTTAAAGATCCTAATGATATACTCAAAGTTTCATCAATAACAGATACTAGACTTAACGGTGCTCGAGGAGTATTTCTTGCAGGACGATATGCCTATGTTGCAGCAGCAGATGCAGACAGTGTTACAGTAGTTGATGTTACTGATCCTGCAGATATGATAATTGTTGGAAGTTTACAAGATTTTTCTGCTCTTGAAACACCTTTTGATGTTTTTGTTGCAGGAAAATATGCATACACTGCAGCTTTTACAGGTGATCAATTAACTGTTCTTAGTGTTACAGGAATAGATTCACCAACTGGAAATATTGGAAATATGGAAGGTGGACATTTAACAATTAGAGATAATGCTGTAATTAAAAATGATTTGCAAGCAGGAACTCTCAATGTTGGAAAAGATGCTCTAGTTAGTAATGACTTGGCAGTTAGTAATGATTTAACAGTTGTTAATGACTTGGCAGTTGGTAATGATTTAACAGTTGGTAATGATTTAACAGTTTCTGGTAATGCTAGTATTGTTGGCACACTTGATATGAATTCGAGTTTAATTAACAATGTAACTGATCCTGTTTCTGCACAAGATGCTGCTACAAAAAATTATGTTGATGGTGCAGATACTACACCTGCTCATATATCCGTGGCTTTAGATCAAGATATCGTAACGCCTGACACTTCTGATATTACTGTTACTGGAAGTGCTGGTGATTATACTGATTTTACAGGTTTTGGAGCTGGTGCTTTTGAGACAGTTGATGCAGGTAGTGGTACATTAAATTTTTCATTATCTGATGATACTATTGGTCAAGTAACTTATAATGGAACCCCTACGATTAAAGTCTCAATTAACTATATGGTAACTTTTGGTGGTACAACACTTGGAGATTTATTGGGTTTGCTAGTTGTAAAAAATTCTAGTGTAATAGATAATTCTTTTGTTTTTGCTGATACTTCTGTTGCATCTCAGAAAGTCACTCTTTCAGGAAGTATTATTATTAGTCTAGCTAATGCTGATACTTTGAAATTACAAACAACAAATTACAACAGTACTGGTGCTATGAAGATGTACTCTATGCAAATGTCAGTTACTTCTGTTTCTTAATAAGAAATTGTATAATGGTAAATCAAAAACACTTCTTTTCCAATTTTAAAAATACCTTTAATCTGAAATGGTAATTTTTTGCATTGACTTCATCTATTTATCCACTTACAGCAACTACATCAGTTACAGTTGCATCTATAACTGTAGGTGCGGGGGGGTCTGGATACACTTCTCCACCAACTGTTACAATAGATGCGCCTCCTAGTGGTACAACTGCAACAGCTACTGCAACTCTTTCTGGAGATGCTGTTGATACTATTATTGTTAATGATCCAGGAAGTGGATATACTACAGTACCTACTGTTACTATTACTGGAGGAGGTGGCTCTGGTGCTACTGCCACTGCTGTTCTTAGTACTATCGTAACTTCTAATGATATTTTATCATCTGATATTCCAATTACTAATGATCATGTGTCTCCTGGGGGTGGAGGAATATTGAGATTGTTATTTGGATTTGAATTTGCTGCATCTACTGCAGAAGTTTCAGTTTTTAATAATGATGCTCTTAAAGGCACCCTTAATTCAGATAATTCCAATGAAATAGTTACTGATGGTTATTATAGATTTGATATTGATGTAGAAGCTGGAGATAATATCAATTTAACAGCTAGTCAAAATATTTCTACGGTTCGTTTTTTGAGGGCACATCTAGTTCAGTTTGGAGCATAATTTATATGATTTTTACTCAAAAGATTATCGCATCCATTCAAAGTTTGTTTAGGAGAATTTAATGGCATTAATTCCTTGGAGTGATAAAGGTCTTAAAGGAATTCCCATAGATGCTGATCAATTATTAATAATAGATACTGAAGATAATAATGACAACAAAAGAATTACACTTGGAAGTTTGCCCAGTGCTGCTCTTCCAGTTCCTGACACTACTTCAATAGTTGAGGGAAGTTCTGATTCTAGTAAACAATTAAGATTTGAGGTTGATGGATTTTCTGGTTCAATTATACGCGTTCTTACGCCACCAGATGCTGATGGTGTTATAGTTTTACAAAATTTTACACAAACACTAACAAGCAAAACCATAAACCTTACCAGCAATACATTAACTGGAACTGCTGCTCAATTTAATTTAGCACTAAGTGATGATACTTTTGCTTTTACATCAGATAATCTTTCAGTATTTGCATCAACCACATCTGCTCAATTAGCTGGTATAATTTCTGATGAGACAGGTTCTGGTCTTTTGGTATTTAATAATTCACCAACTCTGATAACTCCTGCACTTGGTACACCAGCATCAGGAATCTTGACAAATACGACAGGTCTGCCCGTATCTGGATTAGCTGATGGTACAACTGGAGAACTAATAACTTGGGATGCCACTAATGACGCAGCTACTGTATCAAGTGGAACAGCAGGACAAGTCTTAACGTCAAATGGTTCATTATTACCACCTACATTCCAATTAGCAGCTGGCTCTCAAACTCCATGGACATCTAACATTGATGCTGCAGGATTTAATTTACAAAATGTTGGATTACTTAATCTAAAAATTGATGGTGCTACTGCAGTTTTAGAATTAGAAGCAAACCATGCGGTACCAAATAGTCAAATTATTGGTCAGTTAGATTACATTGATGATAACAGTGTTGGAACTAGAATAATTTATGGGCAAATTCAAGTTCTAATTGAAACACCAACTTCTGGCAGTGAAGATGGTGAGATGTTTTTTAATGTAATGAAAAGTGGAGTATTAACTGATTTCATTAAAATTAATGAAGCAAATGATGGCGTAGTATCATTTGGTAGTGATGTTGATACAAGTAATAATGATTTAAAATTGGGTACTGGTGAACTTTTCTTTACAACTCCTAACACTAACATTCACGAAACAACAAATGATATTGAAATTGATGTTGGTAATAGTGATTCAGTTAGAATACGAATTGGTACTGGTTCACCTATGACTGAATATGAATTTGATGATGCACAAGCAGATTTCCAAAATAACAAACTAGCAAATGTAAATCCAACTACAATTACAGAATTCACAACAGTTACAGCAGCTGCTGGTGACTTTGTTTGGATAATAGATGCAGATGATGGATTAAGTAAGAAAGTAAATGCTTCAGACTTTCTAAGTGGTGCTTCTCAAACCCCATGGACATCTGACATTGATGCTGCAGGATTTGATTTACTAAATGTTGGTGGAATACAAATTAACAACCCAGCTGACACATTCCAATATATTATTACTCCATCAGCAATTATAGCTGATAGAATAGCTACTATCCCATTACTAACAGGAAATGATACATTTGTCTTTGAAGCATTTGCACAAACATTAACAAATAAAACAATTACAGCTGCTGGTAATGACATTACAATAGCATCAACTGATTTATCAGATAGTGCCATAATTGCAAGAAATACAAATATTCTATCATTCTTTTCTGCTACTACTTCTGCCCAATTAGCTAGTGTAATTTCTGATGAAACAGGTTCAGGACTTTTAGTATTTGGTACTTCTCCAACTTTAGTCACTCCAGCTCTTGGTACTCCATCAGCTCTTGTTCTTACTAACGCTACTGGACTCCCACTCACCACTGGTGTCACAGGTACATTAGCTACTACAAATGGTGGTACTGGATTATCTGCAATCGGTACATCACTTCAAGTTTTACGTGTAAATGCAGGTGCTACTGCGTTAGAATATGCCACCATTTCAGGTGGAGATATGGTGCTAGCCAATGCTCAAACCAACACAGGCATCAAAACATTTGAAGATACAACTATGAAACTTAGAAATGTTGCAGATTCTTTTGATGGCTACTTTGTAAATACAAACACTGCTGATAGAGTTTACACATTACAAGATTCATCTGATGTGTTAGTTGGTAGAGATACAACTGACACACTAACAAACAAAACACTAACCACACCAACAATTGGATCCTTTGTAAATGCTGGACATGACCATGCAGATGCTGCAAGTGGTGGTCAACTAACTAATACTGCACTTACTAGTGGCGTATTTGGTTCTATCACAGGTGTAGGAATACAATCACAAGAACTCAATATGAATTCTAATAAAGTTACAAGTTTAGGTACACCAACTGCTTCAACTGATGCTACTACCAAAGCATACGTTGATGCAATTGCAGCAGGCCTTGAATGGAAGGAGGCAGCTTTGGCTGGTACTACTGGAGATATTACACTTACAAATTCACAGACTATTGATGGAGTTGCAGTAGTCAATCCTGATAGAGTATTAGTTAAAAATCAAAGTGATGCTGCTGAAAATGGTATCTATGAAGTTGTAAATGCAGGGAATTGGACTAGAACTATTGATGCTAACACTGGTATTGAGTTAGAACATGCAACAATCTTTATTTCAGAAGGAACTACTAATGCAGGTAAAGCATTCACTTGTACTTCAACTAATATTATACTAGATACAACTGATATTGATTGGGTAGAAATTTTTAGTACCGTTCTTGAAGCTGGGGATGGTTTAGTTGTTTCAGGAAATGTTATAGATGTTGGTGCTGGAACTGGAATTACAGTTAATACTGATGATGTAGCACTTACTATCCCTGTAGTTGTGTCTAGTGGAGGAACAGGTGCAACATCATTAACTGATGGTGGAATACTTTATGGAAATGGAACTAGTAACATTTTAGCTACTACAGCTCCTACAACCGGACAGATTATAGTTGGAAATACTACAGTTCCAGCATTTGTTACAATGAGTGGTGATGCAACCATTGACAATACTGGAGCAGTTACAGTTTCAATAGCATCAACTGATTTGACTGATACTGCAAATATTGTATTAAATAATCAAACAAATACATACACAGCTGGTACAAGACAAAACTTTCTTGGAGATACTGCTGGTACTTCTGGTCTTAATGTTGGTGGCATTGCAGGAAATCCAACAACACAAGTTGATGGTGATATTTGGCTAAACACATCAAATAATATATTATTTGCAAGAATTAATAGTGCAGATGTAAATATTAGTACTGCAGGTGAAGTATTCACCTGGACTGCAGATCATGATGCTGCAGGATTTGATTTACTAAATGTTGGTGGAATACAAATTAACAACCCAGCTGACACATTCCAATATATTATTACTCCATCAGCAATTGCAGCTGATAGAGTAGTAACATTACCATTACTCCCAGCAGCTGATACTTTTGCATTTGTTGGTTTTGCTCAATCATGGACTGCAACTCAAACTTTCCAAGATGATTCCATTGAAATTAGTAATCCAGCTGACACATCCCAGTATACCATCCAAGCAGCAGCCATTATAGCTGACAGGGTTTTAACATTACCATTATCAACTGCAGCTGACACATTAGTTAGTGTCGGTGTAGCAAACAGTTGGGGAACTGTAAACCAAAACATTTCAACAACTGGAAAATGGCAAGAAAGTGGTGTGGCCATCTCACCTATCGGAGTACAACAGCAATGGCTTCCTGCAGGAACATGGGGTGCAGTAACAACAAACGGTGCTGTCTTCAACGAATTGGAATTAACAACTAATGATATCATGTTGCAGTCATTTAACTTTGATAGTACCACATCTGAGAAGATACAGTTCTGGTGGCATCCTCCATCTGCTTGGGATGCAGGACCTATAACTTTCCAAACATATTGGACTGCAGCTAGTGGTAGTGGTACTGTAATATTTACACTAGAGGGAAGATCCTTGGCTGATTCTGATGCAATAGATGCTGCATTTGGAGGAACGTCTGCTACTACAACTGATACACTAATTACTGCAAATGACATGCATATTTCCCCCCAATCCTCATCAGTAACAATTAATGGCGCAACAAAAAATGAACCTATCATACTACAAGTCTCACGAGACATTTCTGATACTCTAGCAGTTGATGCCAAGCTTATTGGTGTTAAAATATTTTATACCATAGATACGGCAGTGACGACTTAGATTGTCATATTATTCAAACGTATCATATGCAAGAACTACGATAAATCGCTCAGATTTTCTGCTGTATACTTTTTTTGATGATAATCTACTTTTGGAGACAGGTGATAACTTGCTTTTGGAGACAGGTGATTTGCTAGTATTAGAAACAAGTGGAATTGGTGAGGGATTTTTGTTACAGTCCGATGATAGTAAACTAATCATCACACAATAAATCATAATACCTTAATTCTAAAAATCAGCTATTTTTTGAGGCAAGTGGGACGTGAGGTATAATGGTTGATAGTACAATAGAGGATCTAACTGAGCTTACAGATCCTGTAGTGACAGACCTTACAGTTGCAGTCGATGATCCATCAGGAACACCTATTACAAAAAAACTTACCATAGATAATCTGCTTGCAGTGTATGATGACATAACTGCCACACTAACAAACAAGACTCTCACTACTCCAACAATAGCTAGTTTTACAAACGCTACACATAACCATACAGATGCTGCAGGGGGTGGAAACATTGCAGCAGGAGGATATGCGGCACTATCAATTGCACTAGCTGACATTTCAATAGCTGCCAAAACTGAAGCTATAATGATGGCAGCATCTGATGAAACCACTGCACTAGCTCCTGGAATTGCAGTAACTACATTTAGAATGCCTTATGCATTTACATTAACTGAGGTTAGGGCATCATTAACAACTGCAGGAACAGGAGCAGCCCTTGTTACTGTGGATATTAATGAATCAGGTGCAACAATACTGTCTACAAAAATAACTATTGATGCAACAGAAACTACCTCTACTACTGCAACTACTCCCCCTGTAATTTCAGATACTACACTAGCTGATGATGCAGAAATGACTATTGATATTGATACAATAGATACTGGTGGTGTTTCAGCCGGATTGAAAGTTTACCTAATTGGATATCAAACATAGTCAAAATACCTTAATTCTAAGAGTTGTCTTTTATTTATTGACACCCAATCTTGTAAATTCGTTTATCAAATTTCCAGCTTTAGGTGAAATTGGTGGATGGGTTGAGCTTGGAAGAACTACTCTTGGAAGTCCTGGACAAAAAATACTGATTACAGGTATTGCAGACAAACAATATTTAACGATATTAACAAACATGCTTCCAAATGGAACTAATGATTTATCATGTAACATTAGATTTAATGAGGATGCGGCTGGAAATTATTCAAGACGGGGTTCAGGTAATGGTGGTATAGATGTTACAGCCGTAGGTTCAACAGAAGTTGGTGATACTGGTGGAATTTCTATTAATAATCAAGTTTTAGGGGTTCATTTTGTACAAAACTTGTCAGGTGAAAATAAACTATTACTTGGGTATTATGCTTTGTCTGATGGCACTGGTTCTGCAAACATACCAGATCGTAGAGAATCATTTGGTAAATGGGCCAACACAAGTGCAGCGATTGATGATGTTGAACAATCTACAGGAGATCCAGGATTGGGTACAGGTTCGGAAGTTGTAGTTCTTGGATGGGATCCTGATGATACCCATACAACTAATTTCTGGGAATTACAGGGAACTGAATCTAGTACAAGTACAATTAATAATATTGAAACCTCTTTTACTGCTAAAAAATATTTATGGGTTCAAGCATGGATTGGTACTACAGCTGCTGCAAATTGGGCAATGAGATTAGGAAGTACAACAATAGATACAGGTTCAAACTATTCATATCGGCAATCAGATGATGGTACATCAGATACATCAAACATAAATCAAAATAGAGGTATTATTGATTCTTCAGGTGGTGGATTTGTTGGTCCTATGTTTTTGAATGCTTTTATTATTAATAATGCATCAAATGAAAAATTAGTTTATTGGCATACAGTTTGGGGTAACACGGCTGGTGCTGGAAATCCACCACATAGAGCAGAAGGTGTTTTTAAATGGGATAACGCATCAAACCAAGCAGATATTCTTAGTGTTGGAACTTTTAATCAAACTTTCACAAAAAGTGAATTAAGAGTATGGGGTGCAAATTAATGGCTTGGGCTAAACAGGATGCAGTTGATTTATCTGGTGGGGCAGCAACTACACTAACAACAGCAGTTTTTACCCCCAAATTGTTTATGAATATTTTCGGATATGGTGAAGGTTCAACATCTTTTAATCCACAAATTAGAGTGGGAGATACAACAATAGATACAGGCTCTGTATATGCTGGAAGAAGATCATTTAATGGTGGTGGAGATGTTGCAGTAATGAATCAAACTGAAATTGTTATTGATGGTACAAGTGATTCAACCCCTTTCTTTTTTGTATGTTGGGCTTTCAATTTTGCAGTTGAAGAAAAATTATTTATTATGAATAACATTAGACAAGGTACCGCAGGTTCTGGAACAGCTCCAAATCGTAGAGAAACAGTTTTCAAATGGGTTGAGACTACTAACCAACTTGATATTGAACAATTATTAGCAAGCACTGGAAATCTAACTACTACAACTCAACTTTCATCCATAGGATCTGATTAAAATGAATGAACTAATAATTTCAATTCCATTACTTATTTTTACCATATTTTTTATTTACAAACTAAATCCTAGATATTGTTCTAGATGTAATTATGGTACTGTATCCCCAATGTACCAACATTTTAAAAAAAATCCTAGTTACCCACTTCAAAGATATTGTCTGAAATGCTTCTTTTGGATTAATCTATCAGAGTACAAATGTGATAGTTGTGGAAATATAGGTACTCATAGAATCCATAAAATGGGATTCCTTCATAGATTTCTAGTCATTAAACAGAGGAAAAATGTTTACAAAATATGTCAGTGTAGTAATTTAGTAGAATTACATTCACAATAACGTAATACCTTAATTCCAAAAAATAGCCTTTCATTGTGGCTGATCAAAAGACTACTGCGCTAACAGAACTCACAGATCCTCTAGTTACTGACATTATGATGGCAGTAGATGATCCATCAGGGACACCAGAATCAAAGAAACTTACCATAGATAATCTGCTTGCAGTATATGATACTATAACTGCTACATTAACAAACAAAACACTAACTGCACCGCAATTCGCAGATACAGGATTTATCGCTGATAGTAATGGCAATGAAATGTTATCATTTAATCTTGTAGCCTCTGCAGTAAACTATACAGAACTTACAAATTCAGCTACTGGCAATGAATTATCTATTTCTGCCCTAGGAACTGACACTGATATTACACTTCAACTAATACCAAAGGGGGATGGTACAATATATGGCAATAGAGAGACTTGGGCATGGCCACTCACTGATGAAACTACAGCACCAACTACAGGCGTAAAGTACACAACAGAACCAGCCCCATATGATATGGCAATTGAAGATGCAATTGGAGGACTAACTACAGCAGGGACAGGAGCTGCATTATTCACTATCGATGTTCTAAAGGAGACATCAGTTAATGGTAATGCATTTTCTTCAATATTTACAACTGACCTAGTTGAAATTGATGCTTCTGAATTTACTAGTACTACTGCTGCAACACAACCAAACATTACCACTACAACTTGGGAGAAGGGTAGACGATTACAATTAGAAATTACCATTTTGGATTCAAACACACTAGCACGTGGTGCCAAAGTTGAGCTGATAACTCATGCAACGGCAAAGTGATTTAATTGAGCCAGACATTTTTACAAAATTATGATGAGTTTGACAAACTCAAAAATGCATTACATACTGAAATGCCTTTTATTTCAGAATCATTTGTAAAAATACCTTACAAGTATGCACCATTTCCAAAAAATTTAATGGATGAAGCAGTTAGAGTTAATGAGAAATTCCTCAACAAATGGCAAGGAGTAATTGAAGATAAATTTTCAAATCAAGAAAAAGAAATTTTCAGAGCATATCAGAACAAGTATTTTTCAAATCGTGAATTATCAAGTAACTTGAAAGAATCATTTTTCAAAAAATGTAATTGTAAAACAAAAAGACAGATTACAGATATAATAATTCAATCAATAGGACATAATATTTGGAGGAATCATGGAATGAAATTAGATTATACAGATTTTCTTGTAAATGTATTTTTTTCAAATCATGGTAATGCGTTTATCTCTTTTGGTGTTCCATCTTGCAATGCTGGTGCAACATTAGATTCTCTTGGTGCTATAGTGGGCAGCACATCATCAACTACGGGATATATCAGAGCTGCGGGTTTAGATTCTGGTTCTACTTCTGATTGTTATGATGAATTAGCACAAGATGTTAACGCTGCCGGAGGTAATTATAGACTGGCAGCATATGATGATTCAAGCGGACCTAATAATCTAGAAGCAGAAGCTGGAAGTCATAGTGCTGCAACTGGTGTTAACGTTCAAAGTGTAACAGAATGGACACTAGCAACAGCCACACAATTTTTAGCTATGCAAAGTGATAATAATGGAAATGAGCATGATACTTGGGCAGGCACATTGTACTTGGATGCTCAATCATACGGAGCATTTCCAGACCCAATAAGTGCTTCAACTGATAATGCGCCAAATTGGGGGCAAATATCACACTCATGAAATACATAGTAATTGGAGCTCCCAAATGTGGAACGCAGAGTACAGAAAAACACTTGACAAATCAAGGTCACGAAGTTATTAGAAAAGAGTTAATGTATTTGGAAAATGGACTAGAACAATATGAAAATCTTTATTCTGATTATACACCTGTAATTGTTACAAGAATACCTGAATGCAGACAATGGAGCTTGTACCATTTTAAGGAATACGATAAAGAAATGTCATTTGAAGAATTTAGAGATAAAAAATTTACAACTGGGCTTAATTTTGGATTAGATACTGCTAGAAGTTGTTCAGATTATCAAAAATATATTGATGTTTGGAAAAAACATGGAGTAATAGTTTACAAATTGTCTGAAATTAGTAAAGAAAAAGATTTTCCAAAAATGAATAAAAATATGAATTATACTCACGAGGTACTTTAAACTAAGGAAAAATGTATACAAAATATGTTAGTATAGTAATACAGTAGAACTGACGCCAAAGAATAATACCTTTATTTTTTGAGCGCAATTTTGTCTATTGTCCTCAACACCTGAACAGATATTTTCTACACTTAATGAAACCAAAGACTATCTCAACATTGCTCGTTCCAATGATGATTCAAACAATACAATAAACACATCCCGAAATGCAGCTGACAATTACGTTGTAAATCAAATTAAGCTACATGCATCAGTACCTGTATCTGGAACTGATGATGATCCTGAACTATCTTCTTTGTCATCCCAATTATCTGCCACGTTTTTTAACCAGTTCCAAAATCCGATAAAAACTGAGATGCGAGAACTAGTTTTAGCTGCAAAAGAAGCTGTACAAAATTACATCATGGAGACTTATGGGCGAAAAAACCCCAGTGGACTCTCAGGTGCTGAAACTTTTGGAGTGACATCTCAGATTACAGGATTTAAAAATAACAGTACATAATCATGGTAGCCCCAAATGCTCCTACTGATTTATCAGCAGAATCAACAAATGCTACAACCATTGAGTTACGTTGGGTAACTCCTAGCGATGATGGCGGTAGTGCCATTACTGGATATTTTATTGAAAGAAATCTAAATGGTGCAGGATTTGTAACTCTAGTTGCAGATACTTCAACTACACAAGTTGCATATACTGATAGTACATTGTCTGCCCGTGACAATGCTGTGTATAGAGTTTCTGCAATTAATGGTGATGGTACAGGTGATCCATCTGATACTGATAGTGCAACTACTGCAACCTCAGAAGCTCAGACCATAAAGAACTTGTTATTTAATAATTGGTCACTTACTGGTGAACTATCAAAGATAACTGTAGGGGATATGAATCAAGTTGTAAACTTTTTTAATCGAGGACAAATTCCTGGAAACAAAAAATCAAAGGCAGTTGTTGTTCAGAAAATAAATGAGCTGGGAAATGAAAATATTGTAGAGCATCCAAAATTCTTTGAGCAATCAGACACCTTTGAGGTTTCATGTTTTTTACAAGTCCCAACAGCAGCTGATGATATATTTTCTGTATGGATTGATTTAATGGAGCAGATGACAACAGAAGTTGTAAGAATTCTAAAAACTGTATACTCTCCATCAACTACTACAGGAGAATTCTTTAGAACAAATACTTCATGGGTTAAAGATGATACGTTTGCACCAGATGATGCAATGCTTGGAAGAACTTTACGATTCACTCTAACTAGAATAGTTGCAACAACTGATGAAGTCTTTTTGGGATATGGCGGAGTACTTGCCTTTGATACTTCAGAGTCTAGTGGGGATTCCTTACCTCTTAGTGACTATATCTATACTGAAGTTCAAAGAGTGCAGACAGTGCAGGGATGGCGAAACATTCCATACATCACAACTGATTCACCTGAAACTACAGCAATTCCAATTTATTATAGGGGATCATTTAGTGGACAATTTTCATGTCAGATGTTTCTTAAAAAAAGTGATATTGATATTGGTACACTAAACTCTCTTAGTCAAATTTTCTTGCCCCAGGCAAACGGTGAGCTTGGAACTGCAGTATTTTTGCAAAACAATATCAATACAGAATCAACACCTGTCACACTTATTGAATCAATTCCTGTAAACATTACAAGCATAGATAAAATCTCTGAAACCGAAGAGCTAGTAACAATTGCTTTGCGTGGAAACCTTACTAGATCATCAACTTTTGTTGTTGATGAAATCTTTTCAATGCAATATGAGAATGGTGGTGACACTATGATATACGAAAATGGCTCTGATATTATGGTATATCAATAATCATTCCATAATACCTTAATTGTAAAAAATTGCCTTTTGTTATGGCAATAGGTGACGTTACAGAACTTGTAAATGCACAAAATCTAAAACTTGGATTAGGAGACACTTCAACTACTAATCGATATTTTATGCTCCAGGAACTAGACTTTCATCTGGGCAGACCTGAGGCAAGAGAACCTACCACTGATGGAGGGGTCATTTACTATTATGG
>Ga0114923_10001646_pt1 | contig 15400 bp, 14 predicted proteins | sample SumtaG_FD_89578 | JGI IMG/M metagenome (GOLD analysis project Ga0114923, IMG submission 89578) | Deep subsurface microbial communities from Indian Ocean to uncover new lineages of life (NeLLi) - Sumatra_00157 metaG | ecosystem: Environmental > Aquatic > Marine > Oceanic > Sediment | place: near...
ATGATGTTCTTACTTGATCTGTTGTGACTGTAGACATATAATCAAGATGGGCGCAAAAAACAATAAAAACTTTCTACTTATTAGCTTCGAATAATTTTTTAATCGAGTCTACGTATGGTGGCTTTGCTACACCCTCCTCCGTAATGATTCCTGTAATGAGTTCTGGAGGGGTCATATCAAAAGCAGGGTTTATCACGCCTATTCCATCTGGCGCTGTTTTTTTATCTCCAATAGTTGTTACCTCGCTCCCCTTTCTTTGTTCTATTACTACATCTTCGGGATTACTTTTAAGGTCAAAGCTTGACAGAGGAGCTGCCACATAGAATGGAATGTTGTGTTGCTTTGCCATAGTTGCAACCTGATATGTACCTATTTTATTGAAAACGTGGCCCGTACGTAATATTCTATCTGCGCCAACTACAACCTTGTTTACTAATCCATTTGCCATTACATATCCAACTGCAGTGTCTGGAATTAGATCCACATCTATTCCATCATGTTTTAATTCAAATGCGGTTAGTCTAGAACCTTGTTGTACTGGTCTTGTTTCTGTAGCAATTACTTTGATGTTTTTACCACTTTCTTTTGTGGCACGAATAACACCTAAAGCAGTACCATATGCTACTGTTGCAAGTGCCCCTGCATTACAATGAGTCATTATGGTATCATTTTCATCAAACAGCTCAGAGCCATGTTTTCCCATAGTCATGTTAGTTTTTATATCGTCTTCAGCCATTTTTTTGGCAGTATCCACTACAGTTTTCTTAATTTCTGAAACATCACTGCATTGTTTTGCCACCATCAATATTTTATCTAGTGCCCATGCCAAGTTTACTGCCGTAGGTCTTGTTTCAAGAAGGATTTTGTGTGCTTTTTCCAAATCCTGAATAAATTCGTCCTTAGTTTTTGCTTGACAATTTACAGCAGCCAGGGCTAATCCGAAGGCACCTGAAATCCCAATAGCCGGTGCGCCTCTTACAATAAGGGTTCGAATAGCATTTGCAATTTGTTCATAATCATCGAATTCTAGAATTACAAGCTCATTAGGTAACTTTGTTTGGTCAATCATCATTACTTTGTTGTCTTTCCATTCAACTGTCCTAAGAGATGAATGAATTTTGGTGCTTTTGTTTTCCAATTTAGATTAAAATTTTTTTGGTCATATTTAAAATACGTCGTAACTATACCTCCAACAACGTGGTTTTTTTGTAAAGTATAGAATCATATTTTTTGATATAAATTCTCATATTGAAAAATACTTGAAAATTTATACACAATACAAAAAATCAATACTCATGAAAAAAATTAAACTGTTCGATCCTTTTTTCGATAAAAAAGAAGAAAATGCCATAAAAAGGGTATTAAATAGTCATTTTTGGGCATCTGGTGCTGGGGTAGGACAAGTTGCAAAATTTGAAAAAAGATTTAATGAATTTATTGGTTCTAAAAGATGTGTTGCCGTTAACAGCGGTACAGCTGCTCTTCATTTAGCTTTATCTGTAATTGATATCAAAAATAAAGAAGTAATAGTACCGTCAATTTCATTTGTTTCCACTGCACATGCTGTAATGTATAATGGAGGAAAACCAGTTTTTGTTGATATCGATCCAAAAACACTGTGCTTAGATCCCAATAAAATAAAAAAATCTATCACCAAAAAAACAAAAGTAATTCTTCCAGTTCATTTTGGTGGAATGCCTTGTAATTTAACTGAAATAAAATCGATTTGTAAAGAACATGATTTATTTTTAATTGAAGATGCTGCACATGCTGCTGGCAGTTCATATAAAAATAAAAAAATAGGAACTCATGGAACTGCTGTTTGCTTTAGTTTTCATCCTGTAAAGAATCTTGCAATGCCTTCTGGAGGAGCAATAACTCTTAATGATAGTAAGAGTGGATTTTATGAGAAAATTCTCAAATCACTTAGGTGGTGCGGAATTGTGGATAGGAAGGGAGCCAAATATGATGTTGCTAATCTTGGTTGGAATTATTATATGAATGAATTTTCTGCTGCCATAGGTCTAGAACAGCTTAAGAAATTAGATGCATTGAATTCTATAAGAAGAAAAATTGCAAAGAGATATTCAAATGAAATTCTTTTACATAAAAAAATGCCGTTTAATCAAGAATGCTCATATCATCTTTTTTGGATAAGACTAAAAAATCGTATCAAATTCATGAAAAATTTAACACGTAATAATATAGAAACTGGAATTCATTATTATCCCATACATCAAATGAAATTTTATAAATCAAGATTAACACTTAAAAATACTGAGGCAATTTCGAATGAACTTGTTTCACTACCCATTCATCCAAATTTATCAGATTCTGATGTCACTAAAATAATAAAATTAGTAAATAGATTTGCATAATTATGCAATTTTACAAATTTCTACAACGTGAATTTTATGAGTTAGGAGATTATAAAATTATTCCATTACGAGAAGAAGATATTCAATTAATAAGAACGTGGAGAAATGAACAGATCGATTTATTAAGACAACAAAAAGTTCTGTCCGAAAAAGATCAAATCAAGTATTATAATGATATTATAAAAAAATCATTCCAAGAAATACAGCCAGAGATTATTCTTTTCAGTTATTTGTTTAATGGAACATGTATTGGTTATGGGGGATTAACAAATGTTGATTGGATTAAAAAAAATGCAGAAATATCATTTTTAGTTGATACAAAGAGGACTAAAAATTCGGATAATTACAGTAAAGACTTTGATGTTTTTTTAAAAATTATAATTGATTTATCATTTAAGGAATTAAAATTCATTCGTCTATTTACCGAAACATACGATATACGTCCAACACACATTCACGTATTAGAAAAAAATGGATTCAAGTTAGAAAAAAGATTGAAACAACATATTTTTATCAACGGTTCCTTTGTGGATTCGTTGATACATGGTATTACTAAGGAATGATATGTTAAAAGGAAAAAGGGTGTTTATTAGTGGTGGAGCAGGCGTAATAGGTCAAGCCCTTGTTTTGAAATTAAAAGAACATGGTGCCATAATCTCTGTAGGAGATCTAAAAGCTAAACCCAAAACCTTTGGTCCAGATATTTACTACAGGCGAGGGGATCTCAATTATATAACTAAAGAAGAATTAAATTCATTTAAACCAGAATATTTTTTTCATTTAGCCGCAACTTTTGAACGCTCAATAGAAACATGGGATTTTTGGGATGAGAATTATCATCATAACATTAAACTAAGCCACCATCTTATGACATGTCTAAAAGATGCTGCATCATTACAGAAAGTCATTTTTGCATCAAGTTATTTAATTTATGACCCACAAAATTATAGTTTTAAAGAAAAACCAACTAAACCGAAACTAATAGAAGAAACAGATACAATAAATCCACGCAATACTTGCGGTGCTGCAAAGTTATTACATGAAATTGAGATTAAATTTCTAGAAAATTTTGAAAATACAAAGTTTGAAACTGTTTCAGCTCGAATTTTTAGGGTGTATGGAAGAAATTCTAGGGATATCATTTCAAGATGGATAAGAGCTCTCTTACAAAATGAAACCATAACTGTTTACAAAGAAGATAATAGATTTGACTATATTTTTGCGGATGATGTAGCTGAAGGATTAATTCTTCTTGCAACAAATCCAGTAACTGGAGTAGTGAATTTAGGAACAGGTAATTCTCGTAGTATTAAAGAAGTTCTAGAAATTCTTCAAAAAAAATTTCCTAATATGAAAACAAATATTGTACAACGCAATATTCCATTTGAAGTATCACAAGCTAATATGAATTATTTTAAACAAATAACTGGTTGGATTCCTCCTACTACTTTAGAAGATGGAATTAATCAAATTATTGAATTCGAAAAAAATCAAGCTTCATCTTCAAAAATTCAAAATGAAATTAATGTATTGGTAACAAGTATATCAAAAAAAATTCGCTTGTTAAAATGTTTAAAAAATTCATGTTTATCTTTTCAAAATAATTCAAAAATTATTGGTGCAGATATAGATAGTAATTGTATTGGAAAATATTTTGTTGATTCGTTCTGGCATATGCCAAAAATTGAAGAACTTACTTTGAATACACTTATTGACTATTGTAAACAAAAAAAAATCTCATACATAATTCCTACAAGAGATGGAGATTTAACATATTTTTCTAAAAATAAAAATTTGCTTTTACAAAATAATATTCATGTTATGGTTTCGGATCTTGATGAAGTGGAAATTTGTTTAGATAAATTAGCATTTTATGAAAAAGTGAAATCTTTAGACCATTTGGCAATCCATACATCATTAAAGATAGATGATATAGATTCAAAATATTATGTTGTAAAAGAACGATTTGGAGCAGGTTCTCGTAATATAGGATTAAAATTATCCAAGAATGATGCTATTTCTTTTAGTAAAAAACTGAAGAAACCTGTGTTTCAACACTTTATTGATGGTAAAGAAGTTAGCGTTGATCTTTATGTAGACAAAAATCGCAAAACAAAAGGGGTGATAGTTAGAACTAGAGATTTGATAGTTAATGGAGAATCACAAATTACAGAAACCATTCAAAATCCAAAACTTGAAAAAATGTGTGCTACTTTGGTCGAACAGTTGAATCTTTATGGACATGTTGTAATGCAGGTTTTAATAACGCCAGATGACGGTTTTCATATTATAGAATGTAATAATAGATTTGGTGGAGCTTCTTCGTTAAGTTATGATATGGGATTGAAAAGTTTCTATTGGTTTTTACTTGAGTCTATGGAAAATAATTTAGATTCTTATCCATTTATTAGATCTAATATTGAGAAGAAACAAATACGCTATCCTGATGATCTCATAGTCTGATGATTTTAGTTTTTGATTTAGATGATGTACTTTATAATGAATCATGTTTTGTAAAAAGTGGATTCTTAGCTGTTGCAAATTACTTGCAAAAAACACATTCGATTAGAAGTAATAATAGTGTAAAATTTATGGAAAAAAAATTTCAAGTTGACCGTAGAAATATTTTTGATGAACTTTTAAAGAAATATGAAATTTATGATAAAAAAACGGTAAAGAAATGTCTTTCTGTATATCGTTCTCATCATCCTAAAATTTCTCTTTATATTGAAGCTATACATTGTTTAAAACGATTTATGAATTATCCATTGTATATTGTAACCGACGGTAATAAAATGGTCCAAAAAAATAAAATTATTGCGTTAGGTCTTAATAAAATGGTAAAATCATTTATTTTAACATCTAATTATGGTTTAAAAAATTCGAAACCTTCACCATATTGTTTTCTTAAAATTTGTGAAAAAGAAAAGGTACGTCCCAAAGAAGTAGCATACATAGGTGATAATCCTCAAAAAGATTTTGTAGGCATTAAACCACTAGGCTTCAAAACAATTCGTGTATTAAAAAGCAAATTTGGAAGAAATAAAGTAAATAAGAAATATGATGCTGAATTTACTATTAAATCACTAAAGTACTTGACGCCTGATTTACTTAATCGTTTGTTTGCCTAAATTGATTATAATATTATTTACCAGGTGTACTTTGTATACTAATATTTGATATGAAAACTACAATAGTTGCTGAAATTGGATCAAATTGGGAAGGAGAAATAGGAAAAGCAAAAAAGATTATTCAGGGATGTAAGGATGCAGGAGCTGATGCAGTAAAATTTCAGTTGTGGAGGGCAGAGGATCTTTATTCCAAAAAACATCCACTATGGAATTGGATTAAAAAATCTGAACTCACTTTACAAAAGGTAACAAGTCTCAAAAATTTTGCAGACGAGATTAGTATTGAATTTTTTTGTAGTGCCTTTTATCCTGAAGCTGTAGATTTCCTTGAATCAATCAATGTGAAAAGATATAAAATTGCTTCCAGAACTTGTACTTTAAAGGATCCTTATTCTGAAGAAATTCTACTCAAAGTGGCTCAAACCAAAAAGCCAGTTATCGTTAGTATGGGAATGGGAGGAAATAGAAAATATCTGGAACAAATTTTTAAAAATAATAAAAATTCTATTTTTTGTTACTGCATTTCAGAATATCCACTTAAATTCGATAAAATAAATTGGAAAAAGGCCCTTACTTATGGTGGTTTCTCTGACCATACACTAGGTATAATTGCTCCCATAGTTTTTACTACTTTAAAGAAAAAACTTGGTTCGAAAAAAGTTTTCATAGAAAAACATGTAAAAAGTATAAATTCTAAGGGTCCAGATGCAGAATCCTCAATTACAATTGAAGAGTTGGCCGATTTGGTAACATATTCAAAACATATAGAAAAATCTAATATCTAATTATACAGCCGAGATTTTTATAGGGAAATATAATTAAAATGAAATGATCTTAAAAATAAAACAAGTAAACATAAATTATTCAAATTTTAAGGATTGACAATTGTCCAAATCAAAGTATAGATTTAGTAATCCAAAAACAAGCACGAAAAAAAATATTGAGTTCTTATCAGAATTGGAAGAATACTATAAAGAAAGTGTAGGTACAAATGTTGAAAAAATCTCCAATTTTACCAAATTCGTACCTAGACAAAATCTTACTTATTTTCTTGCAAAGTATGAAATTTTCAAAAAAATTCTGAATATTAATGGTTCCATTATTGAATGTGGGGTATTGTTCGGTGGGGGTTTGATGACATTTGCTCAATTAAGTGCAATTTTTGAACCTGTAAATCATACTAGAAAAATCATCGGGTTCGATACTTTTTCTGGATTTCCAAGTATAACTAAAAAAGATAAAGGATCAATTTCTAAATTCTCAAAGAAAGGTGGATTTGCACTAGAATCGTTAAATGATTTGAAGAAATGTATCGAACTTTATGACAAAAATAGATTTCTTGGACACATACCAAAAATTGAACTTGTAAAAGGGGATGTTGCTCTTACTATTCCAAAATTCATGAAGAATAATCCCCACACGGTGGTAAGTTTATTGTATTTGGACTTTGATATTTACAAACCTACTAAAATCGCCCTGGAGAATTTTGTTCCAAGAATGCCAAAAGGATCCATAATTGCCTTTGATGAATTAAATAGTAAAGAATGGCCAGGTGAAACCCAAGCTGTATTGGAAACATTAGGTATCAAGAATCTAAAAATTGAACGTTTTCCTTTTAATACCCTCATTTCTTACGTTGTTCTCGATTGAGTTTGTTTGAAGGAAAAAAAGTCCTAATCACTGGGGGAACTGGTTCATTAGGAAAGGCATTAACAAAAAAAATTCTTGAGACAGATGTTGATACCATTAGAATTTTCAGCCGAGATGAATTAAAACAAGTGGAAATGCAAGCCGATTTTAATGATGAACGATTAAGATTTCTAATAGGGGATGTTAGAGACAAAGAAAGGATCTTTCGCGCATTAGAAGATATTGATATTGTGTTACATACAGCGGCACTAAAACACGTTCCTGTAGCTGAGTATAATCCATTTGAAGCTGTTAAAACAAATGTATATGGTACTCAAAATGTAATAGATACTTGCATAGACAAAAACATCAAGGCAGCAATTGCCATCGGTACTGACAAAGCTGTCTCACCATTAAACACCTATGGAGCAACTAAACTTTTAATGGAAAGATTGTTCATTGCGGCGAATTATTACAAAGGAAGACATCGAAAAGATCTCAAATTTCTGTGTGTACGATATGGAAATGTACTAGGTAGTAGAGGTTCCATACTTCCTATAATCCTAAAACAGATTCAAATGAAGAAAAAAATTACAATTACGGATCCATCTATGACTAGATTTAATATTACAATGAATCAGGCTTTAAATTTGGTTTTTCGAGCTCTTGAAAATGGTGTAGGCGGTCAAGTATTCATACCAAAGTTAAAAGCCTACAAGGTTGGCGATATGAAAGATGCTATTCTCGATTTATTAGACAGTAAAAATGAGACCGAAATGATTTCTATTAGGCCGGGGGAGAAATCCCATGAAATATTAATAAATCGAGATGAGCTCAGGAAAACTTTCGAAACAAAAGAGGATTATGTAATATATGAAAAACAAATCCAGAATCAAGAAGTAATTAAATCACAAGGTTTGGTTGAAACTAACAGGACAGATGAATATTCTTCAGATAAAGTAATATCTTTAACCAAGAATGAAATAAAAGATATTCTTAAGCAAGAAAACCTTTTACCATAGAAAAAAAAATAATTGAAAAGAGAAATGAAATTAAATGTAGTTTTAAAATCATGGAGTGAGGTTACTGAAGCAATCGAAAACTTGAATTCATTGGGTCTCCCACCTCATCCTGATACTGTTAAATCGTGGGATACTTGGAAGATAATTAATTTCATTTATAAAAATGGAAAAAAAGAATCCAATATCCTTGATGTTGGATGCAATGGTTCTCCTGTTCTTCCAATATTACGACGGCTTGGCTTTAAGAATTTGTATGGTTGTGACGTGGATCTCAACATTAGAAAACGGCGTTTGCTTAGAAGAATTAAAAACAGAATGAGTGGAGAGGATCCTGATAAATTATTATCTGAAATGCTAGAAAACAACGATAAATTTTACCATCTATCAATTCAAGATTTAGAAAAAACAAATTATGAGTCTAATACGTTTCAATTCGTTTCTTCCCTTTCGGTAATTGAACATGGAGTTAACATTCGGAACTATTTTTCAGAAATGAGTCGAATATTAAAATCCGGTGGATTTTTGCTTACATCTACTGATTATTGGCATGAAAAAATTAAAACCACCTCCAACGTTTACAACCGTTCTGTAGGTGATGTAATATTTGACAGAAATGAAATTGAAGAAGCAATAGATATAGCTCAGAACAGTGGTTTAGAGCTATACGAACCTATTGAATTTAATTATCGTGATAAGGTCGTAAAATGGAAAAAAACAAAACAAGAGTACACTTTTTTGTTCTTTGGATTACGAAAAAAATAGGCATATAAACTAAAATTTAAAGAAAGAGGAAATTCAAATTGATTTTTGAAATTATTTATGTGATTAGTTAGCTCGTCAAATTTAAATTACTATTTATATATATTATAACAAAATTGAACGTGGATTTGAATATTAGGTGAAACAATGAATTTTAAGAAATCATTCAGAAATCTAGGAATAGTTACCTCATTATCGTTTGGATTTTTGGTTTCTGATGCTTATGCCTACATAGACCCAGGTAGTGGCAGTATGATTATCCAGATGTTAATTGGTGTACTAGTAGGTGCAGTTATCACAATCAAAATTTATTGGTACAAATTAAAAGAAAAATTTATCTTTAAAAAATCCAAAGCCAAATAAGCGAATATGGGCAGTTACCAAAGAATTTCCAGCTCGTTTAGGGATCCAAGCGGTTTTCTTTTCTATGAAAATGACACAATATATCGACAGATCAATCAATACTACAAAGAGAACTATGATTTTCTAATTAATTCAGGCCTTTACAAAACTCTCGTTGATTCTGAACAACTCATCCCACACGAAGAGGTAAATATTAAACCATTTAATCCCAATACATCATACAAGATCATTAAACCAGAAAAAATTCCATTTATTTCCTATCCCTATGAATGGTGCTTCAGCCAATTAAAAAATGCAGCTCTTACTACTCTAGATATACAGAAAACTGCAATGAAATACGATATGACTTTAAAAGATTGCAGTTCTTATAACATTCAATTTCATAACGGTAAAGCTATTCTTATCGACACTCTGTCATTTGAAAAATATGTGGAGGGTCAAATTTGGAAAGGATATAGACAGTTCTGCCAACACTTTCTTGCTCCTTTAGCATTGATGAGTCAAAAAGATATCAGATTAAATCAGTTACTTCGCATTTATGTTGATGGAATACCTCTCGATTTGACTAGCAAACTCCTACCACTTCGCACTCGTTCAAGTTTTTCTTTATTATCTCATATTCACGCCCATGCAAAAAGTCAAAAACATTTTGAGGATAAAAAAATTGATAGTTTCAAAGAAAGAAAACTTGGACGAAATTCATTTCTTGGTATTATAGAAAGTCTTTATTCAGGCGTTAAAAAACTAAATTGGAAACCAGAAGGAACAGAATGGGGAGAGTACTACAATGATACAAATTATTCTGAGAGTGGTTTTACACAAAAGAAGAAAATCATAGAGAATTTTTTTGATAATACTGATTTAAAAGTAGTCTGGGATTTGGGTGCTAACATTGGAATTTTCAGTAGAATTTCTAGCGATAGGGGAATAAACACTATCTCTTTCGATATAGATCCTGCAGCTGTAGAAAAGAATTATCTTGATTCGATTGAAAAACATGAAACCAAAATTCTCCCTCTAATATTGGATTTAACAAATCCTAGTCCCGATATTGGATGGGAAAATCAGGAACGTTCTTCATTTATTAATCGAGGACCTGTTGACGTTGTTTTGGCACTTGCCTTATTACATCATCTAGTAATATCTAATAATCTCCCCCTAGGAAAGATTACTCAGTTTTTCAAAAAAATTTGTAATAATTTAATTATTGAATTTGTTCCAAAAACTGACTCTCAAGTTAAACGATTACTAATTAGTCGTGAAGATATTTTCTCTGATTACACTAAAGAAAATTTTGAAAATGAATTTCAGAAATTCTTTATAATTAAGGATTCTATTAAAATTCAAGATTCTGATAGAATTCTTTATGTTATGGAAAAGAAGAATTAATGAAAGAAAAAATTGTTTTTTCGAAATCTAGTGTATATCATCCTTTTTTACTAGCAATTTTTCCTGTAGTTTTCTTAGTTTCGTATAACATACATCTCTTGGCACCATCAGAAATTGTTCTACCTTCACTACTAATTCTTGCAATTACCTCTTTTGTGTGGGTTTTTCTTGGATTTACTTTAAAAAATTATAAAAAATCAGGATTTATAGCATCGTTAGGACTTGTTTTATTTTTTTCGTATGGACATATTTTCAATTTACTTGGAGAGCTTACAAGACATCGTTTCATGTTAATTATTTTTCTAATTGTATTTGTGTTAGGTGTAGTATACTTTGTAAAAACTAAAAGAAAACTTGACAATGCTACAGTGATTGCAAATGTTATCGGTGTTACTTTATTGGTAATGTCGTTGATAACTATTTTTACGTCCGATTCAGTTGGAAACTACTTTGTTGGTGAAAATGTAAAAGTCGTTAATGAAAATCTTTTACAAACTTCAAAGGCTGGAAGTGTTCCAAATATTTATTATGTAATTCTTGATGGCTATACAAGTTCAGCAATTCTTGAGAAGGATTTGAATTTTGATAATCAAGAATTCCTAGGTTTTTTAACAGATAAGGGATTTCAGGTATCACCTGAGAGCAAAACCAATTATCCTCAAACTGGTTTAGCTATAGCAGCCCCTCTAAATATGAAATATCTAAATTATTCAAGCGGGGGATTAGAATTGGATCTTAATGTTGATCACAAAAAAATAATTGATAAAAATCAAATTATGATACTGTTAAAATCATACGGTTACACTGTTGTAAATATTAGTTCTGGATGGGGAACCACCAAAGATATAGAAAATGCTGATATGAATTTGTGTCTAGTTGACAAATATGTTGATTCTGAATTAATCATTATGTTAGTTCGAACAAGTCTATTAAAGCCAGTATCAGTAAAAATGTTTGAACATGGAAAGCGAGACCTTGTATTATGTGGTTTTTCAGAATTAGCTGAAGTAAATAATAAAATTAAAAAACCATTTTTCGTTTTTTCTCACTTTTTGATTCCTCATCCTCCTTTCATATTTGGAGCAAATGGTGAACCGGTAACTGCCAAAACACTTGATTTGAATAAATGGGAGAGAGAAGGATACTTAAACCAAATAAAATTCATAAATAAAAAACTCACTGAATTTATTGATAAGATTCTTGTAGAAAATAAAAATGTTATAATAATAATTCAAGGTGATCATGGACCAGATTTTGGAATAGATTGGGACAATCCAACTGAAGAAATGCTAAGACAGAGAATGACCATACTTAATGCATATTATTTTCCTGAAGATGAAGAATTAAGTGCTTATGAAGGTATAACTCCTGTTAACTCATTTCGATTAATTGTAAATTATTATTTTGATGACACGTATGATGTGTTAGATGACAGAATTTATTTTAACAAGCGTGAAGAACCATATAATTTTATTGATGTGACAGAAATTTTAATGAATAAATAATTCAATATGGTGTTAAGATATTAATTTAATATTAGAATTATTTGTTTTATCAACTCATCTGTTGTTTTTTATCTTCTTCTAATGACTTTAGGTAACCTTCATTCATCACGTAATCTTGATTTATTTTAATTAATTGAGGTTCCTTAGATAATAAATTAATAATGTCATTCATAAGTATGGGTCGTTTCTTTAATTTTGAAATTATTATTCGAACTAATTTTAAATCGGATTCTCTATCTACAGTCCATCTCAAATGAGAGAGGTTCTCAGAGTGTTTTATAGAAAATATTTTGAATTTATCCGAATTATTATAGACGTATGGAGTTACATGTTCCCTCTCAGATGGTTTTTTTGCATTTTTCCAGGCTTTTTCTAATGACTTAAATGAAAATATTTCAATTTCTGTTCCTTGTGGAAAGGTTCTAGGAAGACCGTTACTAATGAAATCATAAGAAGAGGACTGATATTTTTCAATTGCGTCATCTACTAGTGTTGGATCTATAAGTGGATTATCTGCAGTTATTCGGATAATTGTAGAGACTGAAAATTTTTTGGCACATTGATAATATCTATCTAGTACATCATCAGAATTTCCTCGAAATACAGATATACCTAGTTTTTCTGTAAAATTTGCAATTTTATCATCTTCTACAAGATCTGAGGTTGCAATGATTATTTTATCCAATAACTTACAAAATTGTAATTGTTTGATTACGTAGAATAAAATCGGATTTGATTCATCCACTTTAGAAAGTACTTTTCCAGGCATGCGACTGGAACCCATTCTGGCTTGAACTATTGCTGCATTCAATATTTTCAAACAACGGATGTTCTGTTTATTAATATAATGTTAGATTTTTTTTGCGAGTGAAAAATAGTTAAATACATTTTTTCATTTTTTATCCTTGTATTTTTTTATTTTTTTGATGTATTCTAATGCAAGTATTTCTAATTGTGAATCATATTCATCCATAAATGCTTTCATTGCAGATTCAGGAATTTTTTTTTGATGGAATCGTATTCGTATATCTATGGCCCATAGATGCCTTTCTAGTTCAAACGAATTATTATTAATGAATTCTATAAATTGCTGAAGGTCGCTAGGATTTACTTTTCTGTCTAATGATGTTCTAATTGCTGATGGAAGTTCTTCAATGTTTTTTAATTCATAAACTGATGGTAGACTAGAAAAAAGAGTGTGGGTAAAAATTATAGATGGTTTTCCGTAAAATGCGGCTTCAAGACCAGCTGTGCCTGAAATAGTAATAACTAAAGAAGCTTTTTTTAAAATTTCTTCCTGTTTAACACTAGGATGAATAAGTTGAACGTTTGGTAGTTTCATAATTTCTTTATAAAAAGAGCTTTTTCTACCACCTTTTATAGCTATTATTGGGTGATCTTTTACAAATAATTTGTAACCAACAGGTATTGATTTTGCAATACTAGTAATTATTTCAATTTGATTAGTATAAAATGGAGCTGCAATTAGTAAAGCTCTTTCTGGGTCTGAATGCAATGGATAATATACAAAAGGTAATTCATCATTTAGATTACGTTTAAAATTTTTATTTGCAAAATTATTTGCGTTTCGCCTTTTTAAGTATAAAATGGGAAGCGTTTTTAGTATATTGAAACTTGACATACCGCGACGAAGGTAATGATTTTGATAATCTTTCCTTCCGAAAATGAAAACAAGTTTGAAAAATTTTTTGGCTTTAGCAAAGGGGGAAAAATGTGCTCCTTCTTTAAATTTATTGAGCGCTTTAGTACTATCAAATTTGTAAAGATATTCTCTTAATTCATCTAATGTTTTGTTTTCTTTGGTACCACCATAAGATGGTTTAATATCTCCATCAAGTGTATCAACTTCAGAAGAAATTAAATCCCTACCTCCAAACCTCGAACCACCTAACATTAAAACGGGTATTTTCCGTGCTTTACAAAGATCAGAAAATAAAGTATTGTTATGGCTATCTGTTACTCCTATAATTAAAAAATCAGGTTTTACCTCATCTAACACTTGTTCAAATAGCTTACATTCTTGTTCGAGAATCGATAATATTTCATTATATTTGAATTGGTAATAATCATTGTATTTGTAAAAGGCTCTTTCGGAAAATGCAAGATTCCACAAACTAATTCCGGTTTTTTTTTCGAATGAAATTAGGTATTCCATGTCAGGTTTTCGGTTTGGATCTACATCTACATGTTCACGATAATACCATGTATTTTGAAATTTAGTTAGTTTTTGTGTTTCAAAAAAATTTTTTTTTTGATTATCAACATCAATAACAGCTGAAATTTCACAATCATATAGATCAGAAATTTTTTTTGCAAGGCAAAAAGCAAAGAGCGCACCGCCAATCCAGGTAAGTAACTTATATGTCACAGTTTTTTTGTGAATCTGGTATAAATATATAATTACCTTAAAGCAGACTATGAAATTTGTTAAAATTAACTCATGATTCAGTTTTAACTAAAAGTTAAATTTACATCATTTATTAAATATTTAGTGAAAGTTTGTTTTTTTGGATCTTATACACATGACCCAACCATAAATTTATTCAAAAAAAAGTTAGAACTACAAAACATAGAGGTAAAAGAAGGTCATATTGACATTGACATTAGTTTAGAACACAAAAGTATTTCGTCCGTGGTTTCATCCTATTGGAAGCTTTTAGTTGAACATAGAAAAATGGGCAAATATGATATTGCAATTTTGCCTCTATGGTGGGGAGCAATACAATTACCGCTTTTAAAAATAATTTCTAGAAAACCTATATTGTATTTTGGGCATGGTTCTCCTTATGATGAATTAGTCAATGATAGGAAAAAAATTAAACCAACTTCATTTACCGCTAGATTTTTTTTCTTTTTTGAAAAAATGGTTTGTAAATTTGCAGATTTGATTATAAAAGAGTCACAAGCGGAAATTAATTATTTTACAAATCAAATGAATGTTAGTAAAGAGAAGTTTAGAGTTCTAAATATCGGAGCAGATGAAACAAAATTTTCGGCATGTCCTTTCAAAGAATCTGTTGAAAAGTTTATTGTACTGTATTGGGGCACTTTCATTCCATTACATGGAGTAGAAGTTATAGTTCAAGCGGCAAAAATTTTATCTGATCATAAAGATATTCTATTCAGATTTTGTGGAGAAGGTCAAACCAAATCCGAAATGGAAAATTTTGTAAAAAAGTATAATTTGACCAATACAGAATTTC
>Ga0114923_10001648_pt1 | contig 15378 bp, 13 predicted proteins | sample SumtaG_FD_89578 | JGI IMG/M metagenome (GOLD analysis project Ga0114923, IMG submission 89578) | Deep subsurface microbial communities from Indian Ocean to uncover new lineages of life (NeLLi) - Sumatra_00157 metaG | ecosystem: Environmental > Aquatic > Marine > Oceanic > Sediment | place: near...
ACACTTCGTTTTCGTTTTTTCCGTAGACTTCGGTGACACGCAGGACCTCATCTATGGTAGTCAGCCCGGCTTTTACCTTCTTGAGTCCGTCGGCAAACAGGCTGTCTTGTCCGCCGGCGGCGAACACCCGACGCATGCTCTGGGCAGACGGGTCCTTGTTGATTGTGTCCCTGAACAACTCGTCAATTATGAGCAGTTCGTATATGCCGACCCTGCCGGTGTAGCCTGAGCCGCGGCACTTGTCACAGCCTTTGCCGTGATAAATACGCCTGGCGTCCACGCCGGATTTGCCCAGCAGTTTTTTGATATTGCTGCTGAGCTTGGCAGGCTGTTTGCAATCGGGGCATATCTTTCTGACGAGTCTTTGCGCCAGAATCGCATTACAGGAGGCGGCTATCAGGTACGGGTCTATCCCTATATTGACTAACCTTGTGATGCTGCTGGCCGCATCGTTGGTATGCAGCGTCGAGAGAACCAGATGGCCGGTCAATGCCGCCTGCACAGCTATCCGCGCGGTCTCATTGTCTCGTATCTCGCCTATCATTATGATATCGGGGTCCTGCCTTAAAAGACTTCTCAGTGCCGCTGCAAAGTCCAGTCCGATTTTTTCGACGGTCTGAACCTGGTTACAGAAGCCCAGCTCGTATTCGACGGGGTCTTCGACCGTGGATATATTGAGCTTCTCGCCGTCCATCTGGCACATGGCCGAATACAGTGTTGTGCTCTTGCCCGAGCCGGTAGGGCCGGTGACCAGAAGTATCCCGTGCGGGGCCATTATCTGCTGCTGGAACTGCTCACAAACATCCGGCTCCATGCCCAGAGTTTCCAGGCCGCGAATGATGGATTTGCTGTCGAGGATACGAATGACGACCTTCTCTCCGTGACTGGTCGGCAGAACCGAAATTCGAAGGTCTATCGGTCTGCCGCTGACAATCACCGATATCTTGCCGTCCTGCGGCAGCCGTCTTTCGGATATGTCCAGGTTGGACATAATCTTGATACGCGAGACTATCGCAGAGTGCATCTTGGCCGGCGAGTTGGCCGTCTCAAAAAGAACACCGTCAATGCGGTAACGTGCCTTGGTCTGCTTGTTCCTGGGCTCGATGTGAATGTCGCTGGCGCCTTCGCGTATGGCATTGCTTATAAGATAATTGACGAACTTTATAACCGGCGACTGGCCGGCCATCTTCTCGAGGTCCTCAACATCCTTTTTCCGCTCATCGGCTACGACCTCGACATCGGTCATATCGCTGATGATATCATCGACACAATAGTCCTGCCCGGCCTCGGCGCCGCCGGCGACGGCGAAGGCCTCACAGACCTTGTCGATATCCTCATCCGGACATACAACCACTTGCAGTTCCATTTTTGCCTGCCTCTTGAGGTCCTCAATAACAAACAAATCCGCCGGCCGAGATGTGGCCGCGGTCAGCTTGTTCTTCTTTACAGCCATAGGGACAATACGATTGCTTCTGACATAGTCCGGCTCGACTTTCTCGAAGGCCTCCTGTTCGACATCTTCGGGCTTGATTCGCCTGAACGTAAATCCATAAAGTTGTGCCTGTGCCTTGAGTATCTGCAGCGGCTCTGCCAGCTTCAATTCGACAATAATCTGCTCTATGTCTGTGCCTTTTTTCTGCTGCTGGGTTTGCCTGACAACCGCCAGCTTAGCCGCATCCAACAGCCCCATCTGCACCAAAACATCACCAACGTCCTGAACCTGGCGTTGCTGGGATTGGGCCCCGGGGCAGTAAAGATTGCTTAGGCCCCTGACCAGCTCGTTATCGTCGGGCAGCTCTTGGCCGCCACGGCTTTCGTTGTTCGGGGGCCTCTGTTCGGTTTTCGCAGATACAAATGGCAGTTTCATTCTGATAATTTAAGTACAAGTTTTATGGTTTCCGAAGCCGTTTGCTCCGGTTGTTCCCCTTGGAGGGTTTGTTCGAGCTCAACGAAATCGTCGCCAATCCGGCGAACAATAAAACCGTTAATCGAATCGGCCTCGTAGAGGATTTTGTCGTCAATCATACAGCAGCGGCCTGCGTCCGAGTCCACAATGCTCAGCAGGCTCAACTTTTTCGACTGCCGGGCCAACCGCTCTCGCCTTTTCCTTTGTTCCTCGAGGCTTAGACCTCCCTTTGTATCGGGCATTTTGCCCGCGCCGCCCACAAATATGTCCTGCTCGAAGGGATTTTTGGCCAACTCATTGACTCTGACCTGCTTTACGTCCGAGAACTCGTAGAATTTTTTAACGATTCTATCTATGCCCTTAAACATCTCGGATTTGACTCCAGTCAGTCGCATAATCGCTCGGTCGATTTGCCCGTCCTCGGTCTCCGAATTCCCTGCAAGTGCGGTTTCAGGGCTGCTTTTTAGAATCATAAGTCCAAGACAGGCGGCGCCGGCAACGAACATCACAACCAACATTATGGTGCTCTTGCGGACTTTGCTGCTTTTGGCTGCAACGGTCAGATATTCCTGGTCGGCTTCCTTTTCGGCTGGTTGGTTACCCGGCGCCTGAGTTTCGCCGCCGAGTTCCGCCGGATTGTTGCTCTGCTCATTGCCCGGCCCGGAGAGCGTGTCTTTAAGTCCCTCTTCTTTCATAAATGACAACATTTTTCTGCTCCACAAAAACTTGTTTGCACTTATCTTGTTTTGTTACTGGAGAAGACAAAAACCGGCAGGGCTCAAACACTCCTTAGCCGGTCTCGTTCTGGAAAAAGATGCTGACTATGAATTTGGCTGCGATTTCGCCTTCGTTTGCTTTTTCTTTGTTCATCTCCAGTTCACGGATTTTTGTTATTCGGGGCAGTTTCTCGAGTTCTAACATGAACGCATAGAAGGCGTTGAAATTACCCACAAGCTCCATCTCCAGAGGTTGCTCGACATAACCGCGGTTGCTCTTTTTGCGCAGAGTCCTGATTGTTTTTGGTTTTAATCCTTGTTGCTGTGCTATTACCGTCACCTGCTCGAGCACTTTGTGTATCTGGCTTGTGGGAGGCAGTTTGCTCTCGAGAAAATCTATGGCCTCCTGCAGCTGGCCGAGTTGTTTTGTCAGGTCATTCGCTGCAGCCGTGGCCTTTTCGAATTCAGCCAGCCTGCCCAGGTCCTTTTCCACTTCCGCTCTTTTTTGAGCCAGGCTCTGGTTGGTCGGCTTAATCATATACTGGTAGGCAACGCCGGCCACGCCCAACAGCAAAACAAAAAACACAACCTTCCTAACTGTGCTCGTCATTATCCAGCCCCCTATTTGTCAACTGTCGGTTCCTTTGCGACCAGCAGATTTCGTCAAGTTGCAGTCATCTTTCTTTCTTGCGATTCGTTTCATTTTCACCAGCGGCGTGCTAAAATACATCGAATTTGCCTTGCTGAATATTCCGGATTCTGTCGACGTCTTCGCTGGTGATTTGGACATTTTGTTTGAGCTTTGCCTTGAGCTTGAATTGCCGCATCACGGGTTGGCGGCCCAAAGTGGGGTACGGACTTGCCCGGCGTGCTGTTTTCTTACGCTCTTTTGATTCCACAAGCACGACATTATCCAGCAGGACCGAGCAGCTCAACTGCTCTATATAGGCCGCGACCTCAAGGTCGCTCGGAGATGTGCCCTCGATGTCTATATGTGTCTGAAAAGATTTCTCCGGCGATGTTTCCTGTTGAGCCGGGCCCGGCCTTTTACTTCTGGCCGCCTCGTATTTGCTCACGGCCGGCACCCGGTTTGTTCTCTTTGGCTTTTTTTGGACAAGTTTCAACTTAAGAAGCGATACTCCCCGGGGCAGATTATTCGTCAACGCAGCCAGCAGAACGCTTCTGGGTACCGGTTCAAGCAGTTCGGCTGTGGTCAGGGCGGTTTTCGACATAACTTTGAATTTGCGTTGTAGCTCTTCGAATTTTTTTATGTCTTCCTTGGCCTGCTCGAGTTTTGCCCTGACCATCCTTTCCTTTCTGCCAAGTGACTGCTGGCGTATCCTGATGCTTGCGAACGCACCGCCCAGACCTGCCATTACTATCAGAAGTAACACCAGGTACATCATGTTCGTTCTGTGCGATTCCTTGTTTTCTACGTAGTCATCGGGAACAAAATTAATATTAAGCATTTTCAACTGACCCCTTAAATTGTCCCTGCCGCAAACTAAGAAAGGCTGAGCCCGAAAGCCGTAGCCCAATTGATTTGGCAACCTCGTCTGTCTATACCCGCGCCGTTTGCGCTGCTTCCTATTTCGACCGCTGCCAGGCAGTCTCCAATCTGTGCCGGCAGCTCCAGTTGTTTTGCTATGATTGCGTAAACCTGCTTGTCTACTGCTTGGCCGGAAAGAAAAATCAACCGCTCAATTCTTGCCTTTTTGTACATCGAGGCAAAATGTCTTCGGCAGCCCGCAAGCTCGAGTACCAGCCTTGCTATTATTTCGTCCTGTACCGGCTCGGATTTCGATTTCTTGCCCGGCTTTTCATCCGGTATAGCAAGCTGCTGTGCGCCGATACATATGGACTGAGCAAAAAGCAAATTTTTATGACGACAGATAACAACATTGGTCCTGTCTGCATCGATGTCCACCAGCATCACAACCGTATCGATGTCGCTCTTGCGCCTGCCGAAAAAGTGAACATAGCAATTCGCCAATGCCACCGGCCAGACGGCAATCGAGCTTATCTGCAGGTTCGTCTTTTCGTATATTGCCAGGTGCCTGTCGATGTGTTTACGCTGGGCTGCTATGACCACTACGTTGTCATCTTCAGCCGGTATGTATTTGACCATGGCCTCATCCGGCTCGAACGGCAGCTTGTTTTTGATTTTGGAAAGAACAGCGGCTTGTGTTTTTTCCTGGGAGCCCTTTTGGACTGTTTGGCCATCGGATGTATCTGCCGAGGTTTCGCTCAGCCCCGGCATACGTATATGGTCGATGAAAACGTCCCATGGCGGTATTACCGCCGCAATCTTCCTGCCTTTGTAATTTGCGGTACCGACCAATTCGCCCAAAGCAGTTATGGCCCATCGCTGCCATTCCGCACTGCCGGGCTCAATGGTGTCGGGGCGGTTCCTGCTTCCGCCGGCAACCAGCTTCACAGCTTTTTCGTTGGCGGCGAGCTGGGCTATCTTCACAACATCGTCCCCGATATCCACGCCGATTGGACCGGATTTGCAGGGGCCCCAGATGCGTAAGAACGGATTCGCAATTGAGCCAAATCGTTTAAGGGATTCATTTACTGCTGCCATGTCAATCCTCTTCCGATTAGCCGAACTTAAGGCCTGATAAAAGGCTCTCATTTTCTTATTTAAAGCACAGGCTTTCTGCGTCTGCTGCTTGCCGATAGCCTGTCTACAACCCACGAAGGCATGCTCATAACTCCCACAGAACAAGGTACAACTAAAGTATAGAAAACAAAACCGCAGTCGGCCAAATGGCAGCGGGACAAATATGCTGCCAAACAATCCTGAATGATGGCTACCGCTGCCTTTGCTTCCGATAATGTCGCCGATTTTTCAACTATTTTTCATTGCAGACAAAGACCTTATCAGGGGTGACAGGGAATTTTCGCGGGGGCCAAAGCAGAATTTATGGGACCTTTCGCGGATTAGCTTGCTTGTGATTCGGTATGAGAGGCTATTCGGCCTTGAGTTGCCTTTTCATCAATTCGGCTATGGCCTGGTGGACGGATTTGCCTTCAAAGAGCACTTTGTAAACCGCTTTAGTAATCGGCATCTCGACGTTCATCTGCTCAGCCAGTGCAGAAACCGACTCGCACGTTGCGATTCCTTCTATGACTGATTCGGTTGCTCGCTGAGCCTGTTCTACCGTCTGTCCTTTGCCTATTCTTTCGCCGAATGAGCGGTTCCTCCCCGTTGGACTGATACACGTTGTAACCAAATCCCCAAGACCGGCAAGGCCGGCAAATGTTTGTCCTCGGGCCCCGCACCCAAGGCCCAGACGCGTTATTTCAGCAAGGCCTCTGCTCAAAAGGGCAGCCTTGGCGTTGTCGCCCACTCTTATGCCGTCTATTATGCCGGCCGCGATAGCTATGATATTCTTGCAGGCGGCCGCCAACTCCACGCCAACAATGTCGGTGTTCGTATAAACGCGAAACCAGTCCGTACTGAAAGTATGTTGAACCTCTCTTGCCAGATTCTCATCACTGCAGGCTGCACACGCAGTGGCCGGCAGCTTCCTTACCAGTTCGTCAGCAATGGTCGGGCCCGACAGGGCAACCAGTCTTTTTGAATCAGAATCACCCAGCACATCGGCAAGTATCTGCGTAGGACGAAGCAAAGTCTTGTTCTCAATCCCCTTTGTCACAGAGACAATCGGTACTTTCGCCGGCGTATACTCTTTAAGCCTTGACCAGATGCCCCGCATAAACTGGCACGGCACCGCCGAGACAATCATATCCGCGCCGGCTATCGCCAGGTCGTCTGCGGCTTCGAACTCAAGCTCGGCAGGAAGCTCGTAGCCGGGCAAAAACTTTGTGTTTTCCCCGGCCGACTGGATTTGCTTGAGCTGCTCTGCGTCGTAGCCCCATATTCGCACCGACTTTTTCTTCTCGCAAAGCAGCATTGCCATAACCGTGCCCATGGCACCGTCGCCTATTATGGAGATCCTGTTGTATTGTGGTTGTGACATTTCCGTCTGGTTCCTCAAGCAGTTACTAACAAAGCCGTTCTCAAATGCGCATTAAATCACTCAAACCCCCGGTTGTCAATCGAGATATTTGTCTGGGCTTGCGTAGAGACAGGGTTTGTTCACAAGGATTACCTGTTATGTGCTGATTGGCTCAATGCTCTCGGTCCCCAGCCTTCTCAACCCGGCCAGCTGGTTTTGCCCCAGCGTCGCCTCGACAATCACCCGGCCGTCACAGTATTGTTCGTTGAGTACCTGTCCGTATGCCCGCAGGTAGCTGAGAACCTTGCCGTTTGATTGCAGAGCGCACACCCGCAACAATAATTCGCCTCCCTTGTATCTTGCTAATACCACCTCATGCAGCCGGTCCAATCCCAGGGCCGTCTTCGCCGAAATACTCACAGCCTCGGGAAACAGCGTTTGCAGTGTTTCAAGCGTGCTGATTTGTCTTACGGCGTCGGTCTTATTGAGCACCTTCAGGACGGCCTTGTCCCCGCAGCCTATCTCGGCCAGAACATTGTTTACAGCTTTAATCTGCTCACCAGCCTCCGGATTGGTCACATCCACTATGTGCAGCAGCAGGTCCGCATTGACCGCTTCTTCGAGGGTGGCCTTGAATGAGGCAACCAACTGATGCGGAAGATTCCTTATAAAGCCCACCGTGTCGCTAAGCAGAACTTCAGCTCCGCCTTCGAGCGACCATCTTCTTGTCCGTGTGTCAAGTGTCGCAAACAGCCGGTCCTCGACAACCACATCGGCATCGGTCAGTGCATTGAGAAGTGTGCTTTTGCCGGCGTTGGTGTAGCCGACCAGACAAATCTTGAACATCCCCCTGCGCGAGTCGATTTCCCGAATTCTGCGCTTGTCTATCTGCACCAGTTGGCGTCGAAGTTCGGTGATACGTTTATTTACCAGTCGCCGGTCGATTTCCAACTGCTGCTCGCCCGGTCCTCTTGTGCCTATCCCGCCGACCGCACCTGCCGTGGTTCCACCCCCGGCACCGACAACCGTATCCAGGTGTCCCCACATACGTGTAAGCCGTGGGTATGTATATTCGAGCTGGGCCAGTTCCACCTGCAGCCTCGCTTGTCTGGTCTTGGCCCGCGTTGCGAATATATCCAGAATCAACTCGCTGCGGTCCAGTACCTTGATGCCGATGATGCGTTCAAGTTCACGAATCTGGGCGGGCGAAAGGTCATTATCGAATATTACCACGTTGGCCTTGAACTTTCGGACCCGCTGGCGAAGCTGCTCGGCTTTTCCTTTGCCTATATAGGTGGCCGGTTTTATAGCGCGGATCTTCTGCTTGAAGTTGTCAACTGCAACTGCGCCTGCGCTTTCGGCCAGCGCCGTAAGTTCCGAAAGGTCCGCCTGCCCGCCGTCACCTCGCGCCACAGCACCGACCAGAATGGCCCGCTCTTTTCTGACTCTGAGGGTCTCGCGTACTTTCTCCACCTGGATTCGTCCCTTTTGCGGCGATTGTTTTCGCCGGCATTTGTGCCGTAATGAGCCATGCCGGCCCGCTTAAAGCACCGTTCTTACCGTTTAATTACCTTGATAATTCTACCATATTTCTGGTTATTGCTCAATAAGGCGTCAATTGCCGCAACGCTGCCTGATTTTTTCACTGAAGCGACGTTTTTTGGCTCCGAACGACCAAATTTATACGCAAAATGCTTCTATAAGTTTTTTGCTTGATGCCGAACCGAATTTAAGTTAACATGAAGAATTCTTTTGACGAAGTAGGATATAGTTTGCTGACGGTAAGCCGATTGACCGAATCGGGGCAGTGAGAACGCTAAGTTACGGTTTTGAAAGGGCTTTTATGTTGAAAATCAAATCAAGAACTGGTGAGTCAATCCAGCAGATGATTAGACGCTTCAAGAAGTTATGTGAGAAAGAGGGTCTGGTCCGCGATATGAAGCGCAATGCGTATTACGAAAAACCCTCCGAAAGAAACCGCCGTCGTCTCCGCAAGGCCCAACGTACCTCCGCCGCAAACCGTTAATCCCATCAATACTTCGAAAAAAGGCGCTGTTAAAACAAATTGCCGGTTTTAGCTTTTCGCCCATGCCCCTGTGAGGTGATTTCACAAAACTGCTTAACCCACCCCGTATTTTTCGACCGCAAGGGCCGGTCAATAATCAATCTTCAATCTTTCCGCGTCGCCCCAGAGCAACTCCAGGTCGTAGTAATCCCTGTATTCTTCGTCGAAGAGGTGAATGACCACATCCACGAAGTCCAGCAGAACCCAGCGTGCCTGCTCGTAGCCGGCCCGGCCGAATCGCCGCAGGCCGCATTTTTTGGCCTCATCGCTGATTTCGTCGGAAACCGCACGCATCTGTCTGTTGCTTGTACCGGTGGCAATAACGAAATAGTCGGTGGCCGGGGAAAGCCCTTTCAAATCAAGCACCGTGACATCGCGGCAGTGCCGCTCAAGCGCCAGCTTTGCCGCCGCCAATGCAAATGACTTTGCATCAGTTGTTTGCTTTTTAACCTTTTTCTTCTTTGCCAAATTCAGCCTCAATGCAAACGGAGTGGTCTGGCCAACCACCCCGATAGATTATATTTTTCTCAAAGCCGTGTCAATCGCACGCCTGCCTGCAGTTATTTGCCCATACCCAGCATCTCGGAAACCATCGGTGCGAATTTAACTATCACTCCCGAAAAGACAACGCTGACCATGGTCATCAGTTTTATCAGGATATTCAGGCTGGGCCCGGAAGTATCCTTGAACGGGTCGCCCACCGTATCGCCGATCACGCTTGCTTTGTGGGCATCGGAGCCTTTGCCGCCGTGTGCGCCTTTTTCAATGTACTTTTTGGCGTTGTCCCACGCGCCGCCGGCGTTGTTCAGCGTTATCGCCAGGACAAAGCCGGTCGTCAAACCACCGGTCAAAAGGCCCATAACGCCGGCAACCCCAAGTATTATCCCGGTAAGAACCGGCATAATTATCGCCAGAAGCGAAGGCAAAATCATCTCTCTTTGAGCACCTGCGGTTGAGATGGATACGCATCTGGCATAGTCCGGCTTGCATGTGCCTTCCATAATGCCCGGTAGTTCCCTGAACTGCCGCCGGACCTCATTGACCATAGCACCCGCGGCCCGGCCGACCGCCTTCATCGTCATAGCACTGAACACAAATGCCATCATCGCACCGATAAACAATCCGCAGATAAGCTTGGGATTCATAATCGTCAGATTATATGCTTCGACGAAATCGGCTACCGAAGCGGTCTTGGCACTGATGGTATTTGCCACTTCGCCGTTAGCCGAAAAGGCCGTTTTACCCACCATAAATGTGCCTCCGCCCTCGATAGCGAGTCTGCCTATCCAGATGCGGATCTCTTCGATAAACGCCGCCAGAAGTGCCATCGCCGTTAGCGCCGCAGAACCGATTGCAAAACCTTTGCCCGTAGCCGCCGTCGTATTGCCAAGCGCATCGAGCGCATCGGTTCTTTTTCTTACCTCAGGCCCGAGCCCGCTCATCTGGGCATTGCCGCCGGCGTTGTCCGCAATAGGACCGTAGGCGTCTGTGGCCAGCGTGATACCAAGAGTCGAAAGCATCCCCACCGCCGCAAAGCCGATACCGTAAAGTCCCATCGACAGGTTCGAAAATCCGCCGGCCGAGCCGAACGCACACAAAATGCCGATAACAATCGTTATTACCGGAAGTCCCGCCGAGTACATCCCCGTCCCAAAGCCGTCAATTATCGTTGTCGCCGGCCCCATATTCGCCTGCTCGGCAATGCCTCTGGTCGGTGCATATTCGTCTGAAGTATAGTACTCGGTGAACTGGCCGATTATAACACCTGCAAGCAGCCCCGAAACCACCGAGCCGAAGATGCCACCACTAATCCAGCCGACCTTGACCATTAGCAGAAGAACTACCAGCATCAACACGCTGCTGCCGAGTGTCCCGAACAAAAGCGAACGCAGCAGGTTTTTCTGAGTTGCGTCATCCTTACACCTGACAAAGAATATCCCGACAATTGAAAGAATTATCCCAAGACCGGCAACTATCATTGGAGCGAGCACCGCTTTGACCATATCCTGGTAGTTTGCCAGGCTCAGCGCCGCTCCCAAAGCCGCAGTTGCCAGAATCGAGCCGCAATAGCTCTCGTAAAGGTCCGCACCCATACCTGCAACGTCACCTACGTTGTCGCCGACGTTATCTGCGATTGTTGCAGGATTACGCGGGTCATCTTCGGGGATGCCGGCCTCGACCTTACCGACCAAATCGGCGCCGATGTCAGCCGCCTTGGTGTAAATACCGCCGCCCACGCGGGCAAACAGTGCCTGTGTCGAAGCGCCCATACCGAACGTCAGCATCGTCGTTGTAATTTCAACCAGTTTATGGTGTGGATCCATGCCCGCAGGCACTAATTGCAGACCCATGAACTTCAAACCGTTAGCCATATGCTCTGCAGTGTAGACAAGCTTGTCCAGCATCAGATACCACAGTGAAATATCCAAAAGACCAAAGCCCACAACAACAAGCCCCATAACGGCGCCTGAACGAAATGCAACCTGCAGGCCGCGATTGAGACTCACGCTCGCTCCCTGGGCCGTACGCGACGAGGCGTTCGTCGCCGTCTTCATTCCCAAAAATCCGCACAGCCCGCTGAAGAAACCTCCGGTAAGAAACGCTACCGGCACAAATGGGTTCTGTATCCTGAAGTACGCCAGGGCCGCAAAGATGCACAGCAGTATCACAAACACTATCGAGACCACGCCGTACTGCCTGTAAAGATAAGCGTACGCGCCATCGCGAACATGGTGGGCAATTTCAACCATTGTTGCATTACCTTCCGGGGCGGCCATCATCTTTTTGTAGAAGTAATACGCAAAGCCAAGTGCCATAAGTGCCGATATCGGCGAAATCCACCAGATTGTGGGAATCTGTTGGCCGGCCGCTTCACCGCCTTCCGACGCAAACGCCGGTGCTGCAAAGGCGGATATTACCACCAGCAGCAGCAGGGAATCTCTAATGACCTTCACTTTTCAACTCCTTTCAAAAACCCTTATTTCCGTCCATCCTGAACACTGGTATAGAATTTGGCAGTTTAGCAAAAACGCACCCGTTTGCAAGCTTTTTGTCACGCTTGTTTGTTGGTACAGAGGCGAATCGCCGTTCCTTGTGGTAGGGATTGTCAGTCGTGACCGCTTTCAGGTATGGTATTGGGCGTTTATCTTGACGTATTCTGCGCTGAGGTCACAGCCGTAGCAAAAGTCACTGTATTTGCCTGCTCCCAGCTCCACCGTTATCGTGTGCCGCTTTTGGCTGACGACTTTGCTCGCTTTTTTGGTGTCAAATTTCCGAGGCGCACCGTTCTTGAACACAACGATGTTGTCCAGCTTACACGACAACTTCGCAGGATTGATTTTCACGCCGGCCGAGCCGGCCGCCACTATAATCCTGCCCCAGTTCGCATCGGCCCCGTGTACCGCGCATTTGACCAGCGGATAATCGGCGACTGCCCGTGCAGCCCTGGCCGCATCGGCCTTTGTCGCCGCACCGGTGACAACCACCTTAAACATTCGCGTCGCACCTTCGGCATCAAGGGCCATTTGAATAACCAACTCCTCGCACAAGTCCGAAAGGGCGGTTGCGAATTTATTATATGCCGTTGCCTGGGCCTTGATAGCCCGATTCCCCGCAGCACCGGAAGCAAGTATTATCGCAGTATCATTGGTGCTTTGATGGCCGTCAATCGTCAGTTTGTTGAGTGAATGGTCAATTGCATTTTTTAATGCCTTGCCCAGCAGCGGCTTAGTTATGGCCGCATCGGTCGTAATAAAAAGCAAAGTCGTCGCCATGTCAGGCGCAATCATCCCCGCCCCCTTGACCGCGCCGGCTATCGTAACACTTTTGCCCGATAGCTTGATTTGCCGGACCGCCTGCTTGGGCTTGGTGTCGGTGGTCATTATCGCCTTTGCAAAATCCAGACCGGCTTTGCCTGAAGCGGAAAGCTTGTCAATTGCCTTTGCGATACCTTTTGTGACCTTGCCAATCGGAAGCTGTTCGCCGATTATCCCGGTCGAAGCGACCAGTACCTCGTGCGGGTCAACTTCAATCTGCCTGGCCGTCTCGGTGCACATTTTTATGGCGTTGTTAATTCCGGCCTGTCCCGTACAGGCATTGGCATTGCCGCTGTTGACAACGATTGCGTAAATTTGCCGGCTCTTTATATGGTGCCTGCTTACCTGCACCGGCGCAGCGGTGATTTTATTTGTCGTAAATACCGCTGCCGCCTTTGCACCGCCGGGACAGACAATAAGCCCCAAATCCGCCTTGTCCGACGTCTTTATACCGCACGCCAGCCCCGCCGACAAAAATCCTTTCGCAGTTGTTATTGTATCATTTGCCATCAACAAATCTCCTCGATTCGCCTATGTCCCATAAACACACTTAGGTGTAAGCGAGAGCTACCGAACTGTTCTTTTTTGCCATTGCTTGGTGACCCAACGAAGCATGAAGAACGTAATTAAAATGCCTATCAAGAAGACGCTTAAAATGAAAACCATCCCTGATATTATTCCGCCGACTTCCGTCCTGGGCCAGTCCCAATCCTCATAAAGTGCGAATGCCCAAAGAAGCCCAACTAAAACGAACAGGATAAGTATAATACGCTTGAATCGTCTGCTCAAATTCATGTAAACTCGACTTTAACCAAGAATGATTAGTTCATGAACAGATCGTTTGCTTTTTTGTATACCTGAGTCTGACTATCCGGTGCCATGTGTGTTTTTTCGTCGACTGCGTTATTCCCAAGCCCTTTTAGCCAAAACTTTAATGTGCGATAAACACACCAACACACTGCCATGCCAAGTACAATCAGCGCGATAGGGTTAACCACTCCGACGAAAACAAACCAGAAGATTGTCTCCTCTGCTCTGTCGAGCCAATTGAAGCGCCAAATCAGTATGTTGCCCAAGGTCAAAATTGCAACGCACAATGTAATTGTTATTTGCTTATATCTGTTGTTGACGACCATCAAGGATACTTCCACTTAAATAGTTATTCTATCACTGTTTCAATCCGTTTATCGCTCTGGCGATTCTCAAATCGACGTCTAACCCCTCAAGCATATTTTCGGAACTGATAGCGCCCAGCGATACCGCCTCATATATCGCAATCGCCTGCTTGTGACTAAGCTGCTCCTGTGCGGTCAGCTTCCGGTAGAATTTATCCAGTTTTTCCCTGTTTTTTATCATTTCCAAATAAGAATCTACAACCAGACAACCTCTTTCAGTATGTGATGAATCCAGAGATTGTTCTGCTGTTTCATTCTTTCCATTTCATCAGCAGTGTATGGAAAGCAATCGCAGCCTACTGAAAGATTCTCAGGCATATATTCCGGAATTCTGTCCAAAAAGCGTTTGTCGCTCTGCCGGAGGATAATCAGCAAATCGACATCGCTGGCCGGCCCGAAGGTATCGGTAGCGTAGGAACCAAAAAAGCCCACCTTTTCCACTTCCGGCCGGGTACGCCTGATATTGTCTGCGTACTGTTTCAGCTCACCGGTCACCTTCTGCTTATCGGCGAAGAATACCTTCACAGAATTTGATGATTTTCTCTGCATTTTCTATCGCCTCCTGGGCCTCTTTTTTCGTGTAGTAATCGGCAGGAATCCCGCTGTCAAAACCATTGGGATAGCGAGTCGGAATGTAATGCTTATCCAGAATCTTGGCTGCATCGAGCATGTCCGCCGGCACATCGGTTTTCTCGCGAAGCGCCTTCAACAAACCATATACCGAATGGCCCCAGCCTTCTCCGTGCAGGAAAAGAAAAACAGCCTTAACTGCCTTTTCAGCCGCCTGCTGGCAGCTGAAACATGACCACTCAAAATGTTCATCCTTGCAGCAGTCGGCTGCGTGGCTCAAGTCTCGCTGTGCCTGGCCCAGCCAATCCTTCGATCTATCAGCCATTTTCATCCTTTCGTGTCGGTTTGTGCCAAATCATTATAGCCGACCGTCTGGCTTGAACCAACTATTTCTCGGTAGCGCCGCCGAGAGTTTCTACAAGCTTTTCACATCCCTCGAACGCCGGTCTTTAAGAGCCCCGGGGCCGTTGCCTAATTTGCCCGCTATCGCCATACCCCTGAACGGTGCCGACGGGTCGTAGAATTTCCTGTTTATATCTACCGTATTGACCATCATACCGGCCTGGTTCTGCCGCAATTGCTTCAGGATTTTGCCGTCCGGCCGAAGAAAGCACGATGGGTACGGCGAATAGTATCCGCTCGGATTGGCCATACTAATCCAGAAATAATTCGTCGCGGCCCGGCACTGCATCGTCTGCCGCATGATGAAAGTATGCTCGCTGGGGGCCTTTTGCCGGGCGTTGTAGAAAGACTGAAAAATACACTCAACGCCCTGTTTGCACAAACTGCGATAAAGCTCCGGAAATCGCAAATCGAAGCATATCAATAGCGAACACTTGATGCCATTGAGTGTGAAATTTACAAAATGGTTGCCCGGTGTGTATCTTTTCAAGTCGCCCGGCGTGCAGAATCTCTTGTCATAACGGTCAACGATTTTGCCTTTCGGGCTGATCAAATACAGACTGTTATGCGGCTTGTTCGGCCGGGTCAGCGGATGCGTACTGCCCAGGACAATCCAAAGACCCAGCTTTTTGGCCACAGACATAATTTTCACAGTCTCTTCTTTGAGAAGCTCCCAGTTGAAGCCATCAAAATTCGGAAAGTCCGTCCCGACGTAACCGCTCAAAGCGCATTCGGGAAAGTGAACAATATCTGCCCGCCCC
>Ga0114923_10001649_pt1 | contig 15365 bp, 11 predicted proteins | sample SumtaG_FD_89578 | JGI IMG/M metagenome (GOLD analysis project Ga0114923, IMG submission 89578) | Deep subsurface microbial communities from Indian Ocean to uncover new lineages of life (NeLLi) - Sumatra_00157 metaG | ecosystem: Environmental > Aquatic > Marine > Oceanic > Sediment | place: near...
GGCAGGTCTCCGTGCCTGCCCGGAAACCGCTTGACTTGCAAACCACTTTTATTTCAGTATATAATAAAGCCTTGTAAATGCCAACCGGTGAATGTTATGGATAATATACTAAACGACGATTTTAAAGAAAAATTGCTGGCAATGTTTTTTGACGATTCCACCCGCTATTACCTGCAGCGGCGGAAAACAAAAGTAGATTACGACAAAATCATCGCTTACGGCGCCGTCGGTGAAGCCGGGGAGAATTACTACTTTTTCATTTACCGCGACGCTTTTGAACGGGTGATCAAATATGCGGCCGTGGTTTTTTTGTACAAACCCTTCAACCTTAAAAAACCCGTTCACATCACTTGCACGGACACCAATATCAATTGGGAACGCAGGAATATCTACGTCGGGGCAGCGGTTTATTTTTTGAAAAACCAACTGCAAAATACCATGGACACTACGGGAACCGTTAAAGACCTTTACGATGATCTAAAAAAAGCAATCGATGATCACGCCCGGGAAGAAGCTCAAAAAAAAGAAGAATTCGAGACCTTCGATTTTAATGTGCTGGACCAGGAAATCCAGGCCAGGGAAATGTCCCTGGAAAAACCGGACAAATTCTTTGCCGATCGTCAGTTAAGAGAGCAATTAAGGGCGTTAAAAACATCCGGAAAAGAAAAAGAAGATGGAATAACAGGGAATAACAAAGGATCAAACGCCCGCCTGGGACTATGCCTGGTACTGCCCGGCAATTACGGTTCCGCTCTATTTAAACCGGTTATTATTCCCATTAAAAAAGACGGTACCTACGGCGCCGTGAAACCGGGGGTACGGTCTCAAGCCGTTAAATACCAGATCGAAGCAGCCCCGGACCTGCTGGTAGAATTTATGGGTCATCTCCATGACATGACCCGGAAAAAACAAAAAGACCATGCCCGGATAGATTCCATCAGCCAGGTTTATTTTGACCGGTTGGCCAACCTGATTCTTGAAATGCCGGATGAGCTGACTTTTTTCCAATATGAGCGCGAAGAGAACCGGTTTCACCGGTTAAACAAAACCCGGTTTACAAAGCTGGATATAAAAATCGCACCGATGCTCAACCGGGAAAAGCTGCGTTTTTTGCCCCAGGTAACAACCACTGACAACCGTGTCCTGGATGGCGGCCTGGATTACCATGTTATTGTTAAAGGAGAAAACCGGGTGTATCTATTTTTTGCCGCCCCCGCTAACCACTCCTATTTTGCGGTACCTGAAAACCCGCGAAAGTATGAACAATTCTTCCGCTTCTGGGCGGATGTGAAAGAGTTTTACGTCCATGATTTAAAGGCAATGACGGAAGCACTGGAAAGTGTCGCCTCCGACGCCCTGGTGATTCATCCGCAGCCCCTGCCGGTTTACCAACTTAGCTATCTCCCAACTCCCATCTTGAATATTCTCGGCCGGGATGTCTTCAGGAAAAAACCGGACCGCATTGAAGTGGAATTCGATTATGAACAGGGACTTAACCGCTTCTTAATGGAAAATCCCCAGGTACCCCACAGCCAACTGGTACATTATGAAAAAAATAATGATTTTGAAACCCTGTGCCTCTATTTATTAAAAAATGACCCTTTGTTAAAAATGGAATTAAAACGGGAGCAGTGGAATGAAGAGGTCACCGGGTATTGTTTTACCTTTATCGACGGCGATGATATCAACTGGCTGATGGAAAACAGTTCAAAATACCTGGAAAAAGGATTTAAAATATACAGTACCCGGCGGAAGCAGTATATCGGCCATACCGGCAGTAAGGTGAAGATCGATATGTCTCCCGGTATCAACTGGCTGGAATTTAAACCCCTTTTGCAAAACATCTCCACCGGTGAAAGCGAAGAAATTAAGATTGACCGTATCGATCTCACCAATGGCACGGTAACCGACAAACGGGGTAACCTCCATTTAATTCAAAAAGATGATATTGAAAAATTGGCCCGGCTCTCCAAATATGCCCAGCGGTATGGGGCGGTTTTCCGCGTTCCTTCTGAGAATTATTTTCTCATCAATGCCCTCTATGATCAGCGCATGGAAAACATGCCGGGTTTACAGGATAAAATCCAATCCGCCCGCAGGCTCCGGGATTTTACTAAAATTCCCAATTACAAACTGTCAAAGAACTTTAAGGGGAAGCTGCGCAAGTACCAGACCGCCGGTTTTAGGTGGCTGCGGTTCCTCCAGGAATACCATTTATCCGGGTGCCTGGCAGACGATATGGGCCTGGGCAAAACCGTGCAAACCCTGGCGCTGCTGCAAACATTAAAAGATGAAAACCAATTAAACACGTCCCTGCTGGTGGTACCGGTTTCCGCCATTCCCAACTGGGAAATGGAGATCGAGAGATTCACCCCCGGCTTAACCGTTTACCGCCACCTGGGAATCAAACGGAATAAAGAAGTTAAAGTATGGGAAAACCATGACCTGGTGCTCACCAGTTATGCCACCTTGCGAGTGGATATCGAAACATTTAAAGAATTTTCTTTTGATTACATCGTGTTGGATGAGTCCCAGAATATCAAGAATCATTCTTCCCAGGTGTCCAAAGCGGTTAAGATTTTAAAAAGTAATCACCGGCTGGCGTTGAGCGGTACCCCTATCGAGAACAACAGCATGGAATTGTGGTCGCTTTTCGATTATTTAATGCATGGATTTTTGGGTACGCAGCAGTGGTTTAGAGACCAGTGGGCGATACCTGTAGAAAAATACCAGGATACCCAAAAAGCAGACGTGTTGAAAAAGATGATCTATCCGTTTATCTTACGCCGCAAAAAAAAGGATGTGGAAAAGGAACTGCCGGAGAAAGTCGAAGTGGTGGAAACCTTGAAAATGGAAGAGCCACAGGTAAAATTGTACATCGAAACCGCGCAGTACTACAGAGATGTGGTCGACAGTGTTATCGATGAACAGGGCCTGGAAAAATCTTCTTTAAAGATTCTTGAAGGCATGCTGCGCTTAAGGCAAATATGTCTTTTTCCCCAGTTGGTGGACAAAAAATATAAGCACATCCCATCCGTTAAATTTGACCATTTTACCGGGATGGTGGAAGACATCTTAGCCGAGGGGCACAAAGTGCTGATGTTTTCTCAATTTGTAAAAGTATTAACCATTATCCGGAACCATTTTGAGCAGCGGAAGATCAATTATTGTTATATCGACGGCTCGGTGAATGCCGAAACCCGGGGGCAAATGGTCCGTTCTTTCCAGGAAGATAATCGTATCGGGACTTTTTTGCTTAGTTTGAAAGCGGGTGGGGTAGCGATCAACCTGACCGCAGCCGATTATGTGATCATTTTCGATCCCTGGTGGAACCCGGCAGTGGAAGCGCAGGCCATCGATCGTTCCCATCGCATCGGCCAGACTAAAAAAGTATTTGTCTACCGGATGGTGGTAAAAGATACCATAGAAGAGAAAATGCTGAAGCTCCAGGATCAAAAAAAGGAGCTGGTGGAAAGATTGATTTCCTCTGAGACAAAAGCGTTCAAGAATCTCACCCGGGAAGATATTATGAGTTTGTTCCGGTTTTCATAGCCCCCGGCCTTTTGAAAAAGTTTGATCAAAACTTTCTATAATTCGCCGTTTTTGACGGTGAATTGTGGTAGGATTCCAGGTGTTGCAAAAAAGCTGCCGGGGTATTATAATTAAACCATGAATAAAAATAAATTTGAATACAGGCAATTGGTGGCTTTTATTAACAGGGAAATCGAATTAAGAGATTTAAGAACCTTCATCGATAAAGAACCTTCGGAAATCCTTTTTCTTCACGGCCCCAAATCCTCCGGCAAAACCACCCTGCTCTATAAATTTTTCGACCAAATCCAAAAAGAACAAAAACTGGATGTCAAATTCCTGGACTTGCGCAAAACTTTCACCAACGTATACGAGGATTTCCTTAAATCCTTTTTTCACGTTGAAGCCCGGGGGGAAAAAAAGGAATCGCTGGCCTCCAATATCAATATCGGTTTTTTCAAGATCGATGCCGCGGTGGAAAAGAAAATACTTGAAAAACGGGCCGATCCCTTTAAAGTCATGGAAGCGGAACTCCTGGACCTTACCCGGAAAGGTATTAAGCCCGTTTTGATCATCGATGAACTCCAGGCCCTGGAGAAAATATACCTCGATAATGACAAAGAACGCCAATTGATCACGGCATTGTTCAATTTTTTCGTGGCCATGACCAAGCAAGCCCACCTGGCCCATATCATCATCGCTTCCTCGGACGGGTATTTTTTGAATACCGTGTATATCGACTCAAAACTCAAAAAATGCTCGACCTTTTATAAAGTAGATTATCTTATGAAAGAAGATGTCATGGAATGGCTGCTGAACCTGGAAAAATACTCGAAAATAAAAGATTATACCCTGACCGAAGCAGACGCGGAAAAAATCTGGGATACCGTGGGCGGCAGTATGTGGGAAATACAGGATATCCTTTCTCAACTTTTCGGACATCCTATCGATAAAGTATTGGACGGTTATAAACAAAAAATGTTGGGCATGATCACTTATTACGTGGTTCAAAAAGAGCGGGAAAAACGGGAGAACATATTAAAACGGTTCATCCATGACGAAAACCTGTGGGTAAACGATACCGGCGAAGAGGACGAAGTACTACTAAAGGATATGGTGACCAACAATATTCTTTATTTTGACCCTACCCGGGCGGTTTACTATCCCCAGGGTAAAAGTTACCGCTGGGGAATCCGTTGGTATTTTGAAAGTTTGAAACCGGACCAAAGGAAAAAATAGTCGTAACGCTGAGAATAATGTCGTTTAAGAGGTTGATATGAGAAGAATGATGCATTTGTTATTATTCGTTTTCGTGATTGTTGTCTTGTTTGTCGGTTTTAAGCCGAAGCACAAGACGAAAAATGTCCAAAGGGGACAGACAAAGACTGGGACAAGGGGCGGGCGCTTTTCGAGGAAACGCTAGTACGCCCCCCTGGCCCCGTGAAACATCCGCAAGGGATTTTCATTAGTGGGAATCAACAGTTTCAAACAAATTACAACAGAGCCTCGCTATTTCGCATATAGTACCCCCCACGGGCTTGCAAATATAACAAAATAATGTTATATTATAGATAACAAGAACATGTTGATGAGGTCGCAAATGTTATTTGAAAGATCAATAAAATACTAGGAAAGGGGAGATAAATATGCAGACAGTGAAGATAAGCGAACCTGTTGAAATAACCGGGAAAGACATTGTGGGGGCTATGTGAAGATGAAGTTTTATACGGAATTGACATTGAGAAAGGAGAAGCTGGCACTCTTTGAAAAAAATACAACTGCGATTTCCCTCAATTTGAAAAATCGATTAATGAAGCAGAAGAGGAAGATTTCGAACGTTGGGATGATAATATGGAATGGAAGGCTTTTAATAATAAATACAATCGGCTAAAAGAAAAAGCAACTTCAATATAATCACTGGCAGAAAGAAAACGGTCGCGCCGTGGCCCCACCGGAGGCAATGCCCTTTGTCGTTAAATACTTCTTCTTCCATAGACCCGTACATCATCGATAAAAGAGCCGGGTTGAACATTTTCGCCATCCGATTGAAACCGGAATCGAATTTGAACCGTCCGGCCGATATATTTGAAAAGATCAAGAACCAGCTTATTCCATCCGCCGCTGTCGGGAATTTCCGGGTCGTCATTGACACCTCCCATATGGGAACATAAAGGATAAAAGGTAGTGCCGTCAGTGGTAATATCCAACCAGAGCGGGTCTATGACAACTCCCTGCACTCCGTCCTGAACCCAGTTCCATACCCGGAAGCTCAAATAGGCACAGGCCAGGTTGTCCAGGCTAATCGACGGCGATAATAACCAGCAGTCCGCATTGTTTCCATAGGTATCATCCAGGTCCGTGGCCCAGCAATTATCCCCGGAATAGGCATTAGAAGCGCCAAATAAGGGTGTTCCCAGTTCCCATTCATCCTGTATCCCGCCGTGAGTCCACCCACTAACCCCATTTTCAAAATCATCGAAAAACAAAGTCTGAACCGGTTCGGGATCGATATTTTCATAGTGATTCAACGCTTCTTGCATGTTGGCGATATAACTGCCGATATCACTATCCAGGATATTGTCCAGGGCATCGGACTGGAAATTGTACGCCGCATCCAGGTCAGCTTGTTGGCTTGAAGATAAATGAATCCCCCAGCAATTGGTGTAATGATCGAAAACCGATTGGGTTAATGAATGGGCCTGATCGATTCTTTCAGGTGGACTATCGAAAGAATTAACGCTGTGGCCATGGTGAGACCTTCCCCACTGGGGATTCATGACACCCAATACAGGGTCTGATGTATGCCACATCCCCTCTATCCCCGGGTAGAACACCGGACACTCATGCCCGGGATCAGCAACCATTACAACCACTGTACCGGTCAAGCCACAAAAATTTATTCCCATCGAGGTTTCCATATTTACCCATCCGTAATCCGGCACATAGTAATCGACAATCCAATGCATATCCTGGATAAGAGGGTAGTATTCGGGACTTAACATAATATTAAGAAGGGAACGTGCCGGGATACCGTTCGCCCGTAATAAAGCGGCCCCGGCATGGGCATGACCGGTGCAGGAATTGCCCCAGCGGAGTGCATATACCGCATCGAAAGCCTTCGGATGATGAGAGAATCCCCCGGGGATAGATAAAAAACAATAGGAGGCGATATCATCGGTCAATTCAATAAGATTGGTGGTGGTCCCCCGAAGGGAGGCCGCGATTTCCTGCACAATCGGTGCATCTACCTGGACACAACCGGTGGGTTGTAACCACTTTTTCGTCTCGTCGGGAAGCTCTTCCAACGAAGGAATCGGCAAAAAATCCGGGACATCCATACGAGTATATCCACTATCTTTTGTTAATACCCATGCGGTCCAGGTTAAATCCGTTTCCGGCGCCTGTCTCAATCGCGCCGCTGCAATCACGTTGGGAGAACCCAAATGGACAAACCTGTAATCGATCAAATCAGGACTCTCTATCTCAATCAATACCGGTACCTGTTCTTTAAAGGAAATCGGTATGTGGAAATAAGCCTCATAGGTTTCGGTAGATGCCAGGGCATCGACTCTTAACGTCCCGATTGCCTTTCTCAAATACAAACCCGGCCGGGATTGATTTTCTTCTCCCGGATCATTAACACCGCCGTTCCCCGAAGACGAAGGCTGGGGAGCACAGTTTGATAAAACCAAAAACGCTATAAATACAAAAATTAGTAACTTTAATTTCATAGATACTTCCTTTCAGGTTATATATAGCAACGCGATTGCCAGCAAAAAATCAAAAGACTGTCTCATATTTGGGACAGTTGAATCGAAATTGTCCCGGATTTTACAAAAGAAACCAAATGGTGTAAAATATCCTTGGAACAATAGAATGAAAAGAAATATAAAGGAGGACAGGTTATGAAAAAAGCTTTACTGGTAACATCGTTCGTTGTCACCTTTGTTGTGGGTATTGCCCTTTCGGATTTTGTTTTATACGGACTCAACCGGGTATTTGGCAACATCTTTACCACGAAAATCCAGTTGAAAAGAGAACTGGAAGAATCTCAAGCAGCAAAAAAAGATGCCCGAAAAAAAATGCAAGAAGCCCAAAAACAACTGGGAGACATGAAAGGAAAGTACGACAATTTATCCGGTCAAATGACCAAAAAGCAGGCAAATATGAACAGCCTCATCAAAGAGATCGAAACAAAAATAAATCCCTCTGTAATCAAAGACATCTTGCTCACTACTCCTTCTTCCCAAACCGGGGGCAAGGGAAAGATATTCTTAAATGCCCCCACCGGGGAGGCCCTCTTGAAGCCCACCACCTCCGGCGACACCACGGTGGACGAGTTTAATAAAGCCTTTAATAAAAAAGCCAAAGAGATCATCGATGTATCCAAAGGCATATTAAAAGAGAAAATCGGTCAGGTAAACAACGAACTGGTTCGGACTAATGATGAATTAAGGGACCGGAACGTTCAATTAATCGGGAAATTACAAGAGGTTGAAAAGTATAAAAAAAAGGTCGATCGCATCAATACCGAACTGGAAGAAAAAAATAAGCAGCTAACGGCAAAATTGAGAGAAGTTGAACAGTATAAAAAAGAACTGGATGAACACCAAAAATATATCGATGACCTGGAAGGAATAAAGACCAACCTGGAAAAAACCGTGGGCGTGCTGGAAACGAAAATTGAAGACGGCCGCTTGAAAGTAAGTTTTAAAGGGGATATTTTGTTTGCTTCCGGGCAGCATCTGTTGAGAGAAGAAGGGAAAAAACTGCTGGATAAGGTTTTCCCGATATTAATCAAAAATACCAAACAAAATGATATATTTATTGCCGGACATACGGACAATGTGCCCATTGGTCCGCCTTCCAAGGATAAGTATGAGTCCAACTGGAACTTATCCACTTACAGGGCCCTTGAAGTGGTAAAGTACCTGGTGGGAAAAGGCATGTCTCCCCGGGCCCTGACCGCGGCCGGGTACGGTGAATACAAACCCATTGCCGGCAATGCCACAGCGGAAGGAAAAGCCAAAAACCGGCGGGTAGAGTTGTTCTTAATTCCCAAAATTATTAAACGGCAGTAGCTAAACATGCCTCCGGCGGGTCAGAACCTTTTTGTAAAAAGGTTCCGACACCTCCAAAAACTTTTCACTTGCATGGCAATTTCATTCTGCGATATTTAAACTGTTTTTCCCCACTGCAACAATTATGCTCTTAAACAATAAGTGTAAAAAAAAGTAGAATTAAAATCGATTTTTATCTTAAATTGTGTTATAATTTAGACTGCATAGGAATTTTCATTTTTTTTATGCAAGTTTCACGGTTTCAATGGGAACAAATGTTTGAAGCATATTACAACAGAGCCTCCGCAAAATGGAACGAATTTTAACAAAGCAAAAGAATGTTAGCTGTTATGCACGAAAAAAAAAGGGAGTGATTGGTGTTAGGTTTACGGACACATGGCAAAGAAAAGCAAAAAGAAACAAAAAAAAAGAAGTAAGAATGTTCCGGCAGGGCAGCTTCCTGCCGTAAAATTTTTACAAACCTTTAAAAATTCCTGGAATTCCGGTAACTGGGCGGCTTCTTTACATGCTTACCGGGCATGGACGAACAGGACCGGGAAAAAGAGAGACCCACAGATCGAAGGGGAACTTTTGCTTCGCTGCGCTTCCGACGATTTTAAAGAAAATGACTATGAAAAAGCACTGCACAGACTGGAGGAAGCAGGCCAATTAGACCCAGACAATTCCACCCGGTATGATCGCTTTAAAGCATTATGCCTGGCAAAGAACAACCGGCTTGAAGAGAGTGCGGCAATCTTTTCAGACCTGGGGGACTATTTCCACGGTTTTCTCCTTTCTGAGTTTTTTAAAGTTGAAAAAAACCTTCCCGGTACTCTATTTAATGACCCTGCCGTGGAACCGGCTGAAATTGCCGCTTTCTGCCGGGATTACTTCGACGCCAATACCGGGGAAACAACGCTAAAAAAACCCGCCCTGAGAAACATCGGCAAAGCCCTGGCACTATTTTCAAACGGAGAAGACCCCGAGCCTCAACTGAAACTGTTGATGAACAAACAAGGATTTGAAACATTAGCCGTTCATCTTCTTTTGATCGCGCATATTTTCAAGAAAAGCAGTATAAAGCTGCGGAATGTTGCCAAGAAATTCGCCTCCTATTTAAAAGAAGATTACTTTCAAGATATCATAACTGCCCTACTGGTAACGCTTTTAAATGAAGGGAAATATAAAGAAACCCGGCAACTGGACGGGATATTGACTGAAAACAGCATCCGGGTAAAAGGAATAAAAAAAATCCGGGATGAATTGTATTTTCGTCTCGGCCTGGCTGCCGTTCAAGCGAACAAATTCGAGACAGCCCTGGATTATTTTGAAGAGATCGAAGAAACCACCTCTCCCGTGCTGCACAACCTGGCGCTTTGTAACCAGGAACTGGAAAGATTCAGCGAAGCAAACGATTATTGGACCCGGGTCCTGGCAAGGGAAAAGAAACCTGCCAGGAACCATCCCGGTGAAGCGATCGCCGGTTACTGCACAATTTTGAAAAATATCGGTCTTAACTTTATACTCGACGATGAATCCGAAGAAGCGCAAAACTATTTTAAAGAAGTGCTGCGTTTCGATAAAAAAGATAAACACGCTTTACAGTCGCTGATGAGCATTTCCATTGAAACAGGCAGCCATCAGGATACGTTGTCCTATGCCGGGCAGCTTTACCGGATGGACCCGGGTAATGAATTGTATCTTATGCCTTATTTGCTGGAATTAAAATATTTCGGGAAAGCGGATATGCTGATGTCCGTTAGCAAAGAAGCCCGGGAAAAATCTCCCGGCAGTAAAGTGCTCGACGAATTTTTAGTAGACGCTTATACGGAAAAAGCCTGGGAGTTCCGGGACAAGGACCCCTTCGAGTCGATACGGTTAATAAAAGATGCCGAACGGCTTAAGGGCGATAATGCCAGGCTTATTTTCTTGCAAGGTTATATCCAGTATAAAGACGGCAGTAAAGCAGCGGCTGTGCGCAAATTCAAGCAAGCTGCCAAAAAGGCTTTCGATCACAAGGAAGAATTTGAAATCGGCACCAATCTTTATGATCTGGGGTTGAAGGATGAGGCGGTCAAACTGCTTAAAAAAATGGCCGATTGCAACTGTGAATTAAGTGCCGACTTGTATACCGATGCCATCAAGTTCCTGGCCGGTCGTGACGATTTTAAAAACACCTTCCGCTTATGCGATTATGGGGTAAACGAGGACCTCTATTACCTGATGGATATTGCCGATATTTTATATGAAGCTAAAAAGATCGCATGGGCAAAAGAGTATTCCGGCCGGGCCATGGAAGAGGAAGACCTCACGGATGAAGAAAAGTATTTTCACCTGGCGATCCTTAACCGGACCGGGGAAAAAGATGAGATTTTGGATTGTGCCTTGCGCCTGCTTGCGGAGGCGGAAAAAAAGAACGACTTTCCCCATGTCACATTCTATAATCGAATTGTAAAAGAAGTAAAATCCAGGGGGAGGTTCAAGATGTCATGAGACACAGGAAAACAACACCACCTATCGATGCCGGTGCGGAGCAGGGAAAAAATCCCTATGAAATACTGGGTATATCCCCGGATGCAGCGCCCGCTGAAATTCGCAAAGCCTATTTAAAAAAACTGCGGCATTCCCCCCCGGAAAAAGACCCCGAAGGGTTTAAAGCGGTAAAACATGCCTATACCCTGCTGCAAGACGGCGGGAAGCGGAAGGCCATCGAACTCTCTCTCTTCAAAAGCGAATCGGGTATTGCTTTGCCGCCCCCGGCGGCATCCGATCTCAGCCATTATTTCAAAGACCGCATTTTACGTTTTTTCCTGGCTTCATCCGATTTTTATATCGAGGATTTCACCAGCCATTTTTTCGATATTTCCAAAGAAATAAAAAAATTAAAATGAGACTGCCGCGACCCCGTTTTCCTTTTCTTATCGTCCCCTTCCAGGGAGAACCACCGGCTTCCCCCGCGGAAGATTATCTTAAACAAATTGTCAAGGCCATCGATGAACTGAGGCCCCATATCGAAACCAATGGGGAAAAAATGTCAAAAGTAATGAGAAAAATCGGGTTACTGGAAGCGGCATTGGATGAATTTCTCGAATCGTCCCGGCAAGAGGATGACCTGGCTGCTTTTTTTGAAAAGTTTATCCCTGTGCTGGACAACTTGCGGTTTCTAAAGCGGGCGGTTGAAGATTCGGGAGATGATCAATGGAAAAAAGGGATGGCTATTTTTTACGAGAAACTGGATAAACTTTTTCGGGATTTCGGCTTCGAGCCCGCTGCGCAAAAGGGGGTGCCTTTCGACCCTTCCAGGCATGAGGCCGTGGACACTGTGGTCGACCCGGAGCTTTCCCCGGGCACTGTTGCGGATATCGTACTGGACGGCTGGATATACAAAGGACGCTTGTTAAGATATGCCAAAGTCATCGTTGTAAAGGAGAAATAAAAATGGAGAAAATATTCGGAATCGATCTGGGTACCACCAATTCGGAAATCGCTTATTTTAAGGACGGTAAACCCGGGGTCATTGCCATCGAAAACGGGCTAAAATACATGCCTTCCGTGGTGGGTATCGATTCTTCCGGTGCTGTAGTCACGGGTCTTAAGGCCCGGAACCAATATGCTGCCTTCCCGGAGAATACCGTTATGTCGGTCAAACGATTGATGGGCAGTGAAAAGACTGTAACAATGGCGGGAAAAGAATATACCCCCGCCTGGATATCTGCTGAAATATTAAAAACCTTAAAACAGGCCGCCGAAAGAGAAACCGGCCTGCCGGTAGAAAAAGCAGTCATTACAGTTCCCGCTTATTTTACCGACCTACAGCGCAAAGAGACCATCCAGGCCGGTGAATTGGCCGGGCTCGAGGTAGTTAGGATAATCAATGAACCTACTGCGGCGGCCCTGACTTACGGCTGCAGGCGAGAACAAAGAGAACGTATATTGGTGTATGACCTTGGGGGCGGTACCTTTGATATTTCTCTCATCGATGTGGAAGAAGGGATTACAGAAGTCCTGGCTTCCGACGGCGACACCATGCTCGGCGGTGATGATTTTGATCTTACCCTGGAGGAACACCTTCGGTCTTATTTACCTGAAGCCGTCCGGGAACGAAACGATTCAAAAATGACCGCACGGTTAAAAAGACTCTCCGAAGCCGTTAAGATCAAATTGTCTACAGAGAGCCGTTTAGAGATTAAAGAAGAATTTATAGCCACCAGCGAAGGCAAACCGGTTCACCTGGAGTGCAGCGTTTCCAGGGAAGAATTTGAGGACCGTATCGCAGGGAAACTGGATGAGACGGTTACGCTTCTTGAGAGTGTATTAAAAGAAGGTAAGGTTGAGAAAGAAAAAATCAGCCGGGTATTATTGGTAGGAGGTTCGACTTATATACCGGCGATTTTCGATAAACTCGGCACCGGTCTGGGATTCGACGTTCACCGGGAAGTCGATCCGACGTATTGTGTGGCATTGGGCGCAGCCATACAGGGGGCGATCATTTCAGGAGAGGAAGTGGAAACCATACTGGTGGATGTCAATCCCCATTCCCTTGGCGTCCGCTGCCGGAACGGCGGGTTTTTGGGAGAGTATAACGACGATTATTACAGTATCGTTATCCACAGGAATACGCCCATTCCCGCTGACATGACAAACAATTATTATACCGTGGTACCCGGCCAGGAATCCGTTGAAGTTATCGCGTACCAGGGAGAAAACCCGGTGGCATCGAAGAATACGCTGTTGGGCTCGTTTATCCTCGATGATTTACCTCCCGGTCTCTCGGCAGGTTCGGAAATTGCGGTAACTTTCGAATATAATCTCAACGGCATCGTGGAAATCACGGCCCTGGAAAGGCAGAGCCAACGCAAGCAGAAGTTGAAGGTGGATGTCCAAAGGCTGGATGTAAAAAAAGACACGGGAACCAATGAAAAGATAAGCAGCCGCCAGTTAGAGAGAATTCTAAAAAAAGCCGGAAAAATGCGAAAAAAAATAAATGATGCCCAAACGTTAACGGAATTGGAGAAACGAATCGCCAACCTGGAGAAAGCCCTGGAAAATAATGATAAAAACACAGATATATTGGCCGAGGAATTGGCAGAGTTCATTGGAGAATTATAGTTGTGGATGTGAAGCAAGAATATGCCGCTGCCTTTGAGTTGGCTGCCACCAACAGGTACAGGGAGGCGCGCCCAAAACTCCTGGAAATCCTGCAAAACCGGCCGGGTCATATAGATGCCCTGGTACTGCTGGGGAAAGTCGAATACTATTTAAAACGGTACAGCGATTCTAGGAAGCAATTTGAAACGGTTCTTACGTATGAACCCGGGAATTTTGCCGCTTACTTCGGGTTGGAATATTATAAAGAACGTGCCCGTAAAGCCGGTTTTTATATTGTTATGATTGTCGTTTTCATATTTTTTTCCGCTGCCGCGGGATTTCTTTATTTTTCTCTCGATGCATCGTTTTCTGAAAAATTCGCTGTATTAGAACAAAAGATAACGCAGCAGTCGGTTCAACTCAAAAGTTTAAAAGGGACAATGATCAAAACCGGACGGCAGCAATACAAAGAGCTTCTCAAAAAACTGGAGTCAATGTGGGAGCAGGTCAGCCTGGAAATCGAAACGTTTTCTTCTTTTTTAAGGAGTATAGATAAGCGTATTAAGGCGTTGAAAGCAGAGATTTCCCTCTTGAGGCGAGAGCAAAAAAGAATTTTGGCAGATTTTAAAAAACAGGTTGAATAACACCATGCCTCCAGCGGGCAGCATGCTGCTGCACCCTATTGTAGAACAGCTCTATTGAAATTCGTTTACTACATCACCTGGCACGGAACTATCGTGCGAATGCTGGTTCCGACACCTCCAAAAACTTTTCACTTGCATGGCAGTTTCATTTTGCGATATTTAAACTGTTTTTTCCAACTACAACAATTATGCGCTGCAAAACAAAAGTTTTTGCGGGGGGGCCAGTGGGAAATAGAGGGAAAATTATAATTTGACTTGACAAAATCCAATTATAGGGCTATAAATATAGTGGTGTTGGAGGTTGATATGAGTGAAATTGTTTTTGAATCGCAACTTTTAAAAGATGGTCACTTGTATTGCCCAAAAGAATACGCGACACCCCGGGCAAAATTTAAAGTGATCGTTTCAATCCCTGATGAGTTTGCCACGGATTCCGAAATTGAATTAGCTTCTGCAATTGATAATTCGGATGAATCCCTTTCCAAAGAGGAAGTGAATTATATGAACCTTGATAAAGCCTATAGAGAAATGGCTGGCGATAATTCGCGTGAGACAGAGGCTCTTGAATGGTCTGAAGCAACTGTTGGAGACAGTGTTAATGAAACGTGATGAAGTCTGGTGGATAAATTTTGATCCTTCAGATTTCTGACTCAATGGTAAAAAAGTACGGGTTGACAATTTCTTCAAATCGTTTTACTATTAAAGTATGAAAGAAAAAGAGCAAAATAATGCGTATCAAGGAGGCAAAAATGGGGATTCATGAACTGATTGTTGAAATGAAGTTGTTAGAGCGCCGTTTGACCCTCTATGAAGAAAAGTATGGTGTTCTTAGTGAAGACTTTTATACCGCCCTTATGGACGGCCAGTTGTCAAAATACGACGCTTATGATGAGACTCGTGCCGATTTTAGTCGATGGAAAGGGATCTATGAGACATGGAGGAGACGAAAAGAGTCTTATAGAAAACAACTTAAACAGCGTAAGTTGTCTGAGATGATGCGTGTTCAGCCTGCTTATTAAAAATGCCCGATAATCCATTAAAA